>LXOW01263168.1_pt1 | contig 11485 bp, 9 predicted proteins | sample 1368591 | NCBI WGS metagenome assembly LXOW01 (sample SAMN04884650, study PRJNA319009) | bovine gut metagenome | isolation source: Cow rumen | host: Bos taurus | place: Italy: Legnaro (PD) | collected 2014-07-09
CTCCCGATCCCATCATGCTGATGGAGCAATTCGGTGCCGATGGTGTGCGTATGGGCATGTTGCTGAGCTCGCCCGCCGGTAATGACTTGCTGTTTGATGAGTCGCTTTGCGAACAGGGACGTAATTTCAACAACAAGATATGGAACGCTTTCCGTCTGATTAAAGGCTGGCAGGTGGATGACAAGCTGCCTCAGCCGCAGGCCTGCGTTACTGCTGTGAAGTGGTTCAACAAGCGACTGAATGAGGTGCTGGCCGAGATGAACGACCATTTCGACAAGTACCGTCTGTCGGATGCGCTGATGGCTATATATAAACTGGTGTGGGACGACTTCTGCTCATGCTTCCTTGAGGTGGTGAAACCTCCTTATCAGCAACCTGTTGACGGTAAGACATACAGCGAAATCATCACCATCTTCGACAAATTGTTGCGTATTTTGCATCCTTTCATGCCGTTTATTACTGAAGAATTGTGGCACGGATTGCAAGAACGTGGAGAGGACGAATCCATTATGGTGGCTGTGATGCCAGAACCTGAATGTGAGGCTGATGGCCAGCAATTTCTTACCCGATTTGCCAATACACAAAGGGTTATAGAACATGTACGCCGTATCCGTGCTGAGAAGAATATCGCTCCCAAGAATCCTGTGAATCTTTTCGTGTTGAGAGTTCAGAAGGACGATGATTTTGAAATGGACTGCGTGATTGAGAAGCTCTGCAACATTCCGAAGGTGGAATATGTAAGCGAGAAAGTGCCTGGATCAGTGTTATTCATCGAACAGAATGTGGAATATTTCGTGCCTTTCGCTGAGAATATCGATAAGGAGGCAGAGTTGAAGAAACTGAATGATGACCTGGCTTACGCCGAGCGATTCCTGCAGTCGGTGTTGAAGAAACTCTCCAACGAGCGTTTTGTGCAAAACGCCCCTGAACAAGTTGTTGCCATCGAGCGTAAAAAGCAAGCTGACGCTGAAGCTAAGATCAAACTCTTGCAGGAACAAATCAAAGGATTATTGAATTAGGATTCAGAAATTTGTAACCTGAAACCTTTAACCTGAAACCTGATCACTATTATGGAGCATGTTTTTAGAATCGTATTATTATATGCAGTATTTCTGGTACCGACATATTTTATGGAAATAGACGACAAGTTTATTATCCAGATAGGTGGCATGCTGGGTATTACGGTAGCGTATGTAATTTCGATTCTGATATTGAAAAGGATGAAGAAAAAGAAAGAGCAGGAGAGTGAACAATGATGAAATTGAAATAAAAATATATAGGTATGAGAAATATGAACAAATGTAAGCTTTTAATATGCATCGCTTTGCTACTTGCGACGTGTGTGATTTCTGCTTGTGGCAAGAAGAAAAATGCTGAGATGCCTCAGACCAAATATGAGACGAAGGTATTGCAGCCTGAGGAGCGAGTCTATAATATGACATTCCCAGCCTCACTGGAAGGCGTCAATGAGGCGAAGGTCTATCCCCAGGTGGAAGGTGTCATCAAGTCGAAGAATTATACCAGTGGCACCCTTGTTCACAAAGGACAGACACTTTTTGTGATCGACCCGACGGAATACCAGCTGAGTGTACAATCGGCAGAAGCCGAACTGAGTGTGGCTAAGGCAAAGTTGGAAACCACCAAGTTGCAATACGAGTCGAATCAGGAACTGTTTACCAAAAAGGTGATTAGTGACTACGTGCTTAAAACCAGCCTCAACGACTACAATTCGGCCAAAGCCTCTGTACAGCAGGCGGAAGCGCAGCTCAACATTGCGAGAACCAACCTCGGCTACTGCTCGGTAACCGCACCTTTCGATGGATATATTTCCAGCAACAACTATGGAATCGGCGACATGGCCACTCGCGGCAACTATCTCTGCATCGTGAGTGACCACAGGGAAATCAAGGCTGATTTTTCCATGGATGAGTCGCAACTGTTGCACATTATCCAAAAGTTCCAGCTTAAGGTGACGGAAAAAGGACTTATCGGTGCCAACAACCAGAACGCCCGCGATTTGATGCCTACTGTCAAACTGAAACTCAAGGATGGCTCCATCTACAAGTATGAAGGCAAGTTGACACGTACTGACGCTACACTGAATGAGGGAACAGGTACAGCAACTTGCGAAGCATCGTTTACCAATCCTGACGGAGTACTCCGTTCAGGGCTGACCGCCATGGTGATTCTTCCGATTCAGTTCGACAGTGTCTTGGTGGTGCCGCAAACTGCAGCCGTCAATCTGCAAGACCAGAAGATGTTCTACCGCGTGAAAGAGGATGGAACTGTGGAAGGTATTCTCTGTGAAGTGTATCCATCGGATGATGGCAAGGATTATTTTATCATGAGTGGACTGAAAGCCGGTGACGAGGTGGTTACCAACGGTGTGCGCAAACTTTCTAATGGCATGAAAATCAGATAACGATGGAAGAGAAAGTTAAGAAAACCAAATACTTTGTGAAGCACTGGGTGGCGGCACTTGCCATTGCCGTACTTCTTATTCTTGTTGGTGTGGTTAGCCTCACCTCCCTGCCCATCGAGCAATACCCTGACATTGCGCCGCCCGAGGTTGTGATTGAGGCCAATTACAGTGGTGCTGACGCTGCTACAGTGTTGAAATCCGTCATCATGCCCATTGAGGAGAAAGTGAATGGTGTGGAAGATATGATGTATATGTCTTCCGTAGCCCTTTCCAATGGTAGTGCGGAAATTGATGTCTATTTCAAACAGGGTACCGATGCCGACCAGGCTACAGTCAACGTGCAAAACCGAGTAAATCAGGCAGAAGGAACCCTTCCCTCGGAGGTGACCGAGCAAGGTATCACCGTCTCCAAGCGAGTGAACTCCATTCTGCAAGTGTTGGCATTGGAGAGCACGGACGACAAATTCGACCAGAAATTTATCGCCAACTACGTTGATATTAACGTGATACCCGTAATCAGCCGTATCACAGGCGTGGGCAACACTCAGTTGATGGCTGATGAATATGGTATGCGTATCTGGCTCAAGCCCAATATAATGGGTATGTATGGCGTTACCACCGATGAGATCATCTCCTGCATCAACGAGCAGAACTTAGTTGCTTCAGTCGGTAGTTTTGAAAGCACCGTCAATAAAATCGATATCCAATTCAACGGACTGCTCAACGACATCAGTGAGTTCGAGAATATCGTCATCCGTTCCACCTCAGATGGCAATGTGCTGCGACTAAAAGATTTGGCGGATGTGGAACTGGGTTCTAAGGCATACAACTACCGCACCAATGTGGATGGTCATAATGGTGTGACATTCTTGATCAAGCAATCGCCTGGAGCCAACGCCACCCAAGTGAACGCCGAAATCAACAAGGCCATTGAGGAGCTTTCGAAATCGTTGCCTGCAGGATTGGAATTCAAGCAACTGCAAACTTCCGATGACTTCCTTTATGCCTCCATGCACAATGTTATTGAAACCCTCATCATCGCTATTATATTGGTGATTTTGATTGTCTATTTCTTCCTGCAGGATTTCAAGGCCACCATTGTGCCGTCCATCTCCATCATCGTCTCTTTGGTTGGTACTTTCGCCATTGCCAAAGTTGCTGGTTTTTCACTTAACCTACTGACGCTATTTGCATTAGTATTGGCTATCGGTATTGTGGTGGACGATGCTGTGGTAGTGGTGGAAGCTGTGATGGCCAAGTTGGAGTCGGGTTACAAAAGTACCACTGCCGCCGTCAACGACGCCCTTACTGATGTGTCCACTGCATGTATCTCCACCGCCTTAGTCTTTATGGCTGTGTTCATCCCTGTGACCTTCATGTCGGGCACTTCCGGCACCTTCTTCAAACAGTTTGGTACCATTTTGGCCGCCTCAGTGGCATTGTCGGCTGTGTCTGCATTGACTATTTGTCCTGCCCTCTGTGCCCTAATGTTTAAGCCGAAGAATGAGGAGGGAGCTGAGAAAAAGAATCTGAACTACTACGTGCGAATGGCATACAACGCCGCATACGGCACCATGGAAAAGAAATACATAAGCGGAATCAGCAAGTTTGTGAAAAAACCGGCTTTTGCATGGATTCTGTTAGTGGCCTTCACCGTGGGTATGGTATGGCTGATGACGACCGCCCAGAGTGAGTTGGTGCCGCAGGAGGACCAGGGCTTCATGATGGTTGATGTCACCTTGGCACCGGGAACTTATTTGAACGAGACTGAGGTGGCTGTTAACAAATTGGAGGATTATGTACGTTCCCTTGAAGATGTCGAGTTGGTGGGTAGTGCCACTGGTTTCTCCATGATCAACGGTGGTGCGGGAACTAACTACGGTACCTTGATGGTACGGTTAAAGAATTGGGAGGAACGAAAATTCTATAGTATTGCTGACGTACAGAAAAGCATTTATGTTTGGGCAATGGTGAATATGCCCGAGGCAACCGTTGCTCCGTTCCAGATGCCACAGATTCCGGGCTACGGTACGGGTTCCATGATGGAATTGGATTTGCAAGACCGCTCTGGAACCAACGACAATGAGACCTTTATCAGTCTGTGTGACGAGTTTGCCAAAAAGCTCGGGGAACGTCCGGAAGTGTCTACTGCATCCGCTTCCTACTCAGCTGACTACCCCAAATACAATCTTGAACTTGATGCTGCCGCATGCAAACGCAAAGGCGTTTCTCCGGAAACCGTTCTCAACACCATTGGCTCTACAATCTCCAAGAAATACATCGGCAATTACATTCAGTTTGGTAAGGTTTATCAGGTGCTGGTGCAGGCCGAAGACAACAGCCGTATGGATCCAAGCGCACTTAACAAGATTTTTGTGGAGGCGGACGGCGGCATGACACCAGTGTCGGAGTTCGTCACGCTGAAGCAGAAAACTGGTTCCTCGCAGGAACGCCGTTTTAACATGTATAATTGTTATAACATGTCGGTTGATGCGGCTAAAGGATACACCTCCGCCCATGTACGCACTGCTGTTGATGAGCTGATGGCTGAGATTTTCCCCGACAACTACGGTTACGAATACGCCGGAATGGCACGTGAGGAGGCTCAAAGCGCAGACTCTAACGACACCATCATCATCTATGCCATCGCCATCCTGATTATCTACCTCATCTTAGCCGTCCTCTACAACTCCGTTTTCATTCCTTTCGCCGTCCTTTTCTCCATCCCGTTCGGACTGTTTGGGGCCTACTTGACCGTACGACCATTAGAGTCAACTTTGGGTGTGGGTGCAAACGTCTATGTGCAGATTGGTGTCATCATGTTGATGGGTTTGGTGGCCAAGACCGCCATTCTGATTACCGAGTATGCCGTTCAGTATCGCGAAAAGGGCATGTCGGTTTTTGATGCCGCCGTTGAAGCTTGTAAAGCCCGTCTGCGTCCCATCCTGATGACTGTCTCCACCATGGTGATTGGTATGATTCCTCTGGCCATTGAGAGCGGTGCCGGTGCCGTTGGTAACAAGTCGCTGTCATTCACTGTTATAGGTGGTATGGTTGTGGGAATTATTGCCATCTTGTTCATCACTCCGGCCTTCTACATCGTCTTCCAGAAGATTCATGAGAAGCTGACACCTGGCGAAAAGGAAGAGGAAGAAGACGGTATCGAGCAGGTAGCAGTGGTTAATGAATAGGCAAATAGCCAACATATAAAGACTAAATATTGGAAATGTATGAAGATAAAACATATATATTTAATGTTGTTTGCGGGGATGATGTTATTCTCCAGCTGCAACCTTTATCGGAAATATCAGTCTGATGCCACCGTCCGGAGCGACGTGATGGGCGATGTGGTGAACCCTCAGGACACTGTCTCCATGGGCAACATGGACTGGCGCGCCGTATTCACTGATTCGAAGTTGCAGCAACTCATCGAGACCGCGCTGGCCAACAATACCGACATGAGGTCGGCTCAACTCTCCATTGAGCAGGCTCAAAACAGTGTGAAATCCGCAAAATGGGGCTACGCACCTTCGCTTTCTTTCACGCCGAATGCCACATACACTTATCAGGGAGGAAGTTCTTTCTCCGCCCAGATTCCTATCAGCGCCAGTTGGCAAATAGGCATTTTCGGGCAGACCACCACAGGGGTTCGCAAAGCGAAAGCTCAAGTTGCCTATACGGAGGATTACAGGCAGGCCGTGCAGGTCAGTCTGGCTGCCAATGTCGTGGACCTATACTACACCTTGGTGATGCTTGACCGCGAGCTGGAGATAGAGGAACAGACGGAACAATTGTGGGAAGAGTCGTTGGAATCGACCCGCGCTTTGTATGATGCGGGTATCTACGAAAGTCCAGCCGTTTATCAGATGGAAGCATCTGTGGCGGAGGTAAAAGCGGAAATCATAGACTTGCGCAACAGCATTCTCACTACGGAGGCTTCGCTCTGCAACCTGCTTGCTGAGCCACCCCATCACATCGAGCGCGCTTCTTTCGGTGCATTCCAGATGCCGGAGCAGTTGCACCTGGGACTTCCTATCCGCCTCCTTGACGCTCGCCCCGATGTACGTATGGCCGAGCGTAACATGGAGTTGGCCTATTACAGCACTCAACAGGCTCGTCAGGATTTCTATCCCACGCTTACCCTTGAAGGACTCTTCGGAGCGGCTTTCAGTCCTGCCCAAATGATAGGGCAGGCAGTAGCCTCGCTCACACAGCCTATATTAGAAGCTGGAAAGCTCAGTGCACAACTCAAGAATGCGAAATTGGATCAGGAAAAGGCGAGACTGGAGTTTGAGCAGGCTTTGCTGGATGCCGGTAAAGAGGTTTACACATATCTCCACAACTGCCAGACGGCTAGTCAGAAAGCCGAATTGATTGAAACTCGTGTCAATTCGCTCCAACAGGCGTACGATGCCACTTCCGCACTGATGCAGCACGGCTCCACCACCTATCTGGAGGTGCTCACTGCCCAGGAATCCTTGCTGTCGGCTCAACTCTCGCAGGTACAGAACCAATACGAGGCCATTCAGGCACTTATCAACCTCTATACGTCATTAGGTGGTTTTGGCACGAAGGAAACTAAATAGTATCACAATAAAACTCTTTTGTATACGTTAAAAAATAGCACTATTGTCTGATTTAATTCTAAGGGACTTTTTATGAGAAAAAAACTATCGACACTGTTGCTCTCTTTAGTGATTTTATTTTCACTTACTGATACATGTAGGGCACAGCATGATTTTGAGATTGCGAAGAATGTGGATATCTTCGTGTCCATACTGAAAGAATTGAATGCAAAATACGCAGATGAAATTTCTCCCGGCGATTTGACCAATACGGCCATAGATGCCATGCTGTCCAGTTTGGATCCTTATACGGTCTATTATCCTGAATCGCAAATCGAGGATTATAAAATCATGACTAAGGGACAATATGGTGGCATAGGTGCCTTGATTCAACAGCATGGTGATTACATCGTGATTTCTGAGCCATACGAAGATTGTCCGGCTCATCAGGCAGGACTGATGGCAGGTGACCGTATCTTGAGCGTGAACAAGCAGAGTATGAAGAATAGAAGCTCGTCAGATGTGAGCGAATACTTGAAAGGACAGCCAGGAACTAAAATTACCATTGAGGTTGAACGCTACGGACAATCAAAGCCATTGTCGTTTGATGTGGTGCGTAAGGAAATCAAGTTTCCGAGTGTACCCTATTCGGGTATGGTGGGCGATGAAGTGGGTTATATTAAGTTGGATCAGTTTACCGAGAAGGCAAGCAGTGAAGTAAAAGATGCTTTCTTGAAATTGAAAGAACAGGGAATGAAATACTTGATTTTTGATTTGAGGAATAATGGTGGAGGTCTGCTTCAGGAGGCTGTGAATATCATGAACATTTTCGTGGATCAAGGAATTATGATTTCGGAGACCAAGGGAAAACTGGAATCCCAGCATAATGTTTATAAGACCCGATTCCCGGTGACTGACAAGAATATCCCTGTGGTGGTGCTGGTCAATGAGTACAGTGCATCAGCCTCTGAGATTGTTTCAGGAGCATTCCAAGATCTGGACCGTGGAGTGATAATGGGACGAAAGACTTTTGGAAAGGGACTAGTGCAGAATATTATACCATTGAGTTACAACACTTCTTTGAAGATTACTATCGCCAAGTATTATATACCCAGTGGACGTTGTGTTCAAAATATCGAGTACTTCAAAAATGACACACTGACCCCATCGCATACCAAAATTCCCGACTCTTTGGCTGTCGCCTATAAGACTAAAAATGGTCGTACGGTATATGACAAGGGTGGAGTGGAACCTGATGTGATTTCACCTGACACTGTGGCTAGCAATCTGTTGTTAGCTTTGGTGATGAACAATCATATTTTTGATTATGCCACCCAGTATCGCGTCACTCATGCCACTATTCCTGAAGCTAAGGATTTCAGGGTGACCGATGAGATTTATGATGATTTTCTGCATTTTCTGAAAGATAAGGAATATACCTATACCACCGAGACCGAAAAGGTGATGGAGGATTTGAAGGAAATGGCAGAAGAAGAGAAATATTTTGAGGATATATCGGCGTTGTATGAAAACATGAAGAAAAAGATAGAAGAAGGGAAAAGTACTGAACTTCAGAAATATAAAGCCGAAATTTCTGATTATCTAGCTTCTGAGATTATAAGTAGATATTATTTCCAAAAGGGAAAATATGTAGATATGTTGCGTTGTGATCCTGAAATCAGTGCAGCTAAACAATTGTTGTTAGATCAAGCCCGTTACAAATCAATCTTAGGTCAAAAATAAGTGCTTTGAAAAGACTTCAAATTCATCATTGTATTTATGTCTTGTTGATGGCGGCTTTGTGTGTGGCTATTCCGCTGTCCAATTACATGATGAGTATGATGTTGCTTTTTATTTTGGCCAACTGGTTGGTGGAGTGTGATTTTAAGGCCAAATGGCAGCGATTGAAAGTAAACTGGTCGGCCTTGCTTGCTGTGTTGTTTATGCTGGTATTCTGCCTGGGTTTTATACGTGCCAGCAGTTTTCTCACCGCTTTGGATTATTGGGTTTGCAAGTTGCCGATGTTTATGGCACCTGTGATTATCGCCAGTTCCCAACGTTTTACTTATAAAGAACAGAATTTTATATTGCTCTGTTTTATTGCTAGCGNNGCAGCGTCAGATGTGTATAAGAGACAGGTTTTATTGCTAGCGTGTTGTTTGCCTCCATATATTCAACAGCATATTATGTGACTCATGAAGTGCAGGACATACGCGAGATTTCGGTGTTTATCTCCCATATCCGTTTCAGTTTGTGTATAGCTGTGGCTATTGTGTTGCTCATGTACTACACATTCAAGGAGAAGAACCTGCCTGTCTATGGAAAAATTCTGGCATTGTCCACCTGTGTGTGGCTGCTAGCATATCTTTTTATTGCACAAACGCTGACGGGTATAGTACTGTTTTTTTTTGTGGCGGTGGCTTACGTGGTGTATATCTTAATTTGCCGCTGGGACAATAAGACTTATCGCTGGTCGGCTGCAGGGGTGCTGTTGCTATTGGCGATGTTTGTGTTGCTGATAATTGGTGAAACATGGCGTTATTTTCATGTGGATAATTCGCAGTATGAGGCATTGGATTTGCTGACAGAGAATGGGAATCCCTATACACACAACATGAATTCCATGGTGGAGAATGGCTCATTGACAGGTGTGTATGTATGCGAAGAAGAAATGAATAGAGCATGGGCAGTACGGAGCGAGCAGGACATGAACGACCCTATGGTCAGAGAAACCTTGATACGCTACTTGAACTCATGCCATTTGCGCAAGGATAGTGCCGGTGTAATGGCTCTCTCTGAGCAGGATATATGTAATGTGGAACAAGGTATAGCCAATGTGGATTATACTAGCAGATTCGGACTTAGACGTGCATTATACCCGATATACTTCAGTATAGAGCTGTACCGTTGTACTGGTACCATACAGAACTCTACTTTGTTACAGCGAGTGGAGTATATGAGTGCTGCATGGAAGCAGATTCAGAAGCATTGGGGCTTGGGCGTGGGACTCGGTAACCATAAGACTGCGGTGAGCGAGCAATTAGTGGCTGATGGCAGCAGTTTGTGTGAGAAGGAGAGAATAGGATGCCATAATCAGTGGTTGACCTTCTGGCTGATGGGAGGTGTAGTTGTACCGATAGCCTTTCTGATACTGCTGGTTGGTCCTTATATAGAACAGAAGAAAAAGATAAGCTTTGTTTATGTGGCTTTCTTTATCATCGTGGTAGGTTCTATGTTTACGGAAGATACATTGGAGACACAGGCTGGATTGACTCTGTTTTCCATCATGAATTCGATATTATTGTACGGTTTTAATTTGAATCAATATGAAAACGCTTGATTTGATATCACGGATTACCATATATGAAGACCGTTCGGAACTGCCGATGGAGTGGCTTTGCTTATGGGAGAAAGCTCATGAAGCTGCTCAAAGGGCCCATGCACCTTATTCGGGGTTCAAGGTGGGAGCGGCTATACTATTGAATAATGGTGAGATCGTTACAGGTAATAATCAGGAAAATGCGGCATATCCCTCAGGCTTATGTGCTGAGCGTACGGCTGCCTATTATGCTTCCTCTCGATACCCCGAGGTGCCGTTCAATAAACTGGCCATCACAGCCATTAATCCTAAAGAGAAACTCACAAAACCGGTATCAGCATGCGGCAGCTGCCGCCAGGCTCTGCTCGAATATGAACTGAAGTTTAAGCAGCGTATTGAGGTTCTGTTTTCTGGGGAGGAGGGAGAAGTGTATGTGCTGAAAAGCATCAGTGATACGCTGCCACTTTTTTTCAGTAATGAGTATCTTCCTTAATCCAATTTTTGCAAAATCGCTTTGATTTCCTCTAACTGACTAATATCGCTGTTGAGTTTACAGCTGGCGTGAACTTCGTCAACATGGGTACGTTGGATGAGTGCAGCCACATTGTTACTGCTGATACCGCCGCCCGCCAGTATAGTAATACGTTGTTGAGCTTGTTTTACGATGTCAGCTAAAGTTTCAGCCCCTTCAGGGGCGGTAGGTTGTTGCCCAGAAGTGAGTATGCGGTGGAATCCGCAGTCAATAATTTGTTCTATGGATGTTGGCCAGTCTTTGCAGCGATCGAAGGCGCGGTGGAAAGTGACTTGCATGGAACCGGCTGTTTGAAGAGCTAAGCGGCATTTATCCATATCTATGCTGAAATCCGGATTGAGGAAACCGATGACTACTCCTGGGATTCCATGTTTATGGCAGAATTCGATGTCTGACAGTATCGTATTGAATTCCTTTTCGTTATAACAGAAATCTCCGCCACGAGGGCGTATCAGCACAAATGTTTGGAGAGCCAATTGCTCTTGACAGTATAGAATATCCTCGTATGCAGGAGTTAAACCTCCCACGGACAGATTGTGGCACAACTCTATACGTTGAGCACCCGCCTCTGCGGCATTGATGGCGGACTGAAGATTTCCGCAGCAAACTTCTAGCAGCATAGTCTCTAATTTTTTTAGATGGCAAAA
>LXOW01193520.1_pt1 | contig 11483 bp, 16 predicted proteins | sample 1368591 | NCBI WGS metagenome assembly LXOW01 (sample SAMN04884650, study PRJNA319009) | bovine gut metagenome | isolation source: Cow rumen | host: Bos taurus | place: Italy: Legnaro (PD) | collected 2014-07-09
GGCGAGACCATCTACTTCGACGAGGATATGCTGGACAATCCGGACGGGCTCATCTGCCCCAACTGCAACGAGCCCATCGAGATCAGCATCGGCGAAAAGCCTGAGGACTGATCCGCAAGCAAACCAAAAGCGCCCTGCAGGGGCGCTTTTTTGTATTCAGATGATCCCGTTTTCACATAGCCGCAGGGCAAAGCCCTCCATGCCGCCCCTGTCCGTAGGGGTGAGGGCCTTGATGGGCAGGTTCTCCATAAACCAGCTGAGGATGAGGCCGCCCTGGAGGATCACGTCGTGTCGGCGGATCAGCAGGGGCACCTTGGCTCGCTCCCTGTCGCCCATGGCGGACAGACGGGCCAGCAGGGCGTTCAACAGCTCCGGCGTGATACGCAGGCTGCCGAGCCGGCTGCCGTCGTATCGGCTTTGCTGCAGCAGCAGAGCGCCCAGGGTGGTGATGGTGCCGCCCACGCCGAAGAAGGGCGCCGCAGTGGGCCCGGGCAGGGAGAAGCGCTCGTTGAGCCATGTGTAGATGGTGTCCCGCATACGGGTGAGGGCGTCCTCCGGGCAAAGGTCCCGGGCGCGGACGCAGCCCGTGGGGAAGCTGACGGACCATTGGGGCGTGACCACCTGGGCGCTGCCGCCGCCAATGTCCAGCAGCGTGCCCGCCGCGCCGCCCATGGCGCCCTGATAGGCGAGCCGCCCTTCCTCTTCGCCGGAGAGCAGGAAGACACCCAGCTCCGGACACAGGTCCTTCAGATCGTTCAGCAGCTCCTGCCGGTTCGAAGCGTCTCTGACGGCGCTGGTGGCATAGGCGTAGGCCGGTGCGCCGGCAGCCGCGGCCTTGTCGCAGAACCGGCGGCAGGCCGAAAGGGTAGCCTCCATGGAATCGGGGGACAGGCGGCCCGTCCGATCGAGGCCCTTGCCCAGCCGCGTGGTGCAGATCTCCTTTTGCCCGTCGGGCACAAAAAAAGCGCCGTCGCCCCCGCGCTCCAGCACGGCGAAACGGACGGAGTTGCTGCCGATGTCCAAAATGGCGACGGGCTCGCTCATTGGCTTCCTCCTGCCAGCGACTGATTGTCTTCGTCTAAAATAATGGTGTCGTCGGTATAGTGCCAGCCGTAGCGGACGGCACCCTGCTGCAGCTTATATTCTTCGGTCTGCATATAATCCAGGTTCGCCTGCTCCCGCTCGTATTCGATCTTGATGGCGTTGAGCTCGTTCTTCTTCTGCTCCAGGAGAAGCTGAGCGTTCTCCTGATTGGTGCGCTGGGGTATGATGACGCCGGCCAGGATGACCCCGTCCACCGCCAGGAGCAGTAAAAAATGTATGGGTTTGAAGTAGACCCGTTTTTGTTGCGCGTTTTTTCTCACGTATAGCAGTATATCAGACTTTCAGCCGGAGGGGAACTGTTTTTTGCGTATCTTTTGGAGTATTTCTGTGAACAGGGGCCGAAAGGCCCATTGAACGAGGGCCATGCCCCCGAAGAAGAGGGCCAGGCCGTAGAGCCGCACCTCTCCGTGGGTGGAGAGGAGCAGGCCCGTCAAAAGACACGCCTGCAGAAAGATAAGGGCCAGCACGTCACAGAGCACCGCGGCCGCCCGTCCTCCCCGAAGGCGCAGAAGCCGAAAAAGCTCGTACCCCAGCCCGCCCGCCAGGCCGAAGAACAGCATGACCATGGCCTGATGGGGCTGGTTGAACACGTCCCGTATCATCTGCGGATACGTCCGAACAGGCTCCGTTTCAGGGCAGGCTGCTCGTATTCCAGGGAGAAGATGCGTCCGTCCACGATCACCTGCCCGCTGTCCGGGTCCAGCCGCGTGAGCTTCAGCTCCTCGCCGGACAGGATTAGCATCCCCGCTTCCGTCAGGATGACGGCTTCCTGCTCGTGAAAGCTCTCCACGTCCACCACCCCCGTGATCCGGGCGTGGCGCTGGCCCTCGATGGTGAGCTGATGCGCGTCGGGCGCATACTCGGCCAACGTTCCTCCGGTTTTATCCATAAGGTCCACCTCCTGCCAAAGTCTATGCCGGCCGCAATAATCCTATGCCGCAAAGGAGGAGGAAAGAGCGCCGTTTTGCACTGATTTTGCAAAATGCCTTGACAAAAATGGGCCGCAGGCCATACAATACAGCCATACGAGTTCGATTCGTTCTGTTCGAAGTTCCCATCTTTTATACAATGTTGAATATCTTTGGAGGAAGCGAATGGTTCCTGAAAACCTGCTGGAGAAAAACCTGGCAGAGCTTCGCGCGATGGCGCAGGCTTTGGGTGTGAAAAACTTAGGGAAATATCGCAAAAAAGAGCTTATAGAGATGCTTTCCAAGAGCGAGGCGCCTGCGCCCAAGAAGCGGGGGCGTCCCACCAAGGCGGCGGCCAAGAAGCAGGAGGATGCGCCCGTCGCTGCGCCCGAGGCTGTTCCCGCCGAGAGCGTTCCGGCGGAGGAGCCGTCCCAAACGAAGGCTCCGGCCAAAAAGAGCGACAGAAAGCGCAAGGAGCCGGGAAGGAAGAACAGGAAAGCATTTTCCCCGGAGGAGAAGCCTGCCCAGGAGAAACCTGAAGCGGAGAACCTCGTCGAAGAGAAACCGGCCGAGGAGAAACCGGCGCAGAGCGAGCCCGCTGACGAAGCGTCCGCCAAGGCGGAGAGCAAGGAGGAGCCGGCTGAGAAGGGGGAACAGCGCCGCCGCGACAACCGTTCCCAGAACAATCGCTATCAGAAGGGCCACACCCGGCACTACGGCGGCCATACCAACGGCGAGCGCCGCTATCCGAATCAGAACGGCCAGCATCCAAGCCAAAACGGTCAGGAGCAGAAGCCGGCTCGGCTCGCCGCGCCGGCGAATCCTCCCGCCCCCCAGAGCGAGGAGGAGAAGCCGTATTATAACCAGGAGTACGGCACGGCCAATCCTGCGGTGCCCCGTATGCTGGAAACGGAGAACTGTCCCCCCACGGAGGGCGTGCTGGAGGTGCTGCCCGACGGGTACGGGTTCCTCCGCATGAACAACTATTATTCCGGCCCCAAGGACATCTACCTGTCCATCACCCAGATCCGCCGCTTCAGTCTCAAGACCGGCGATTACGTGGAGGGCAGGGCCCGGCCCCACCGGGAGGGGGATAAGTTTGACGCCCTCATGTATATCGACCGGGTCAACGGCCTTGCGCCGGACGAGAACGCCCGCCGCAAGACCTTCGAGGAGCTGGTGCCCATCTTCCCCGACCAGCGGTACACCCTGGAGACGGCGGGGGAGAGCAACAGCCTCAGCGCCCGGCTCATTGACCTGATCGCCCCCATCGGCAAGGGCCAGCGGGCCATGATCGTGTCCCAGCCCAAGGCGGGNNGAGATGAAGCGGGTCATCAAGGGCGAGGTGATCTACTCCACCTTCGACGAGCTGCCGGAGCACCACACCCGCATCGCGGAGATGGTCCAGGAGCGGGCCATGCGCCTGGTGGAGCAGGGGAAGGACGTGGTGATCCTTCTTGACAGCCTGACCCGGCTCACCCGGGCCTACAACCTGGTGATCCCGCCCACGGGCCGGACCCTCTCCGGCGGCATGGACCCGGGCGCCCTCCATAAGCCCAAGCGGTTCTTCGGCGCGGCGAGGAACATCGAGGGCGGCGGCAGCCTCACCGTCATCGCCACGGCCCTGGTGGAGACCGGCAGCCGCATGGACGACATCGTCTACGAGGAGTTCAAGGGCACCGGCAACATGGAGATCCACCTGGACCGGAAGCTGGCCGAGAAGCGGGTCTTTCCCGCCATCGACATCTACAAGTCCGGCACCCGGCGGGAGGAGCTGCTGCTCTCCAAGACGGAGCTGGAAGGCGTCTATATGCTACGCAAGTTCCTGGCCGGCGGCGGGGCTGCGGAGGTCACCGAGCAGGTGGTGCCCATGATGGCCAAGACCGCCACCAACGAGGAGTTCCTCGCTAAGCTGAAGGATTGGATCAAGATTTATGAGAAATCGGGCTACACCCTCTCCAGTCAGAATCGGTACGGCAATTGAGGGCTGAAAAATGCCGAAAATTTCCTGAAAAAAGTGCTTGCATTTTCTTTTCGCCATGGTATAATGGCAAACGGTAATGCATTACACGACAAAGGAGTGATAATACATGAAGAAAGATATCCAACCGTCTTACGGCGAGGCCGTCGTGCGCTGCGCCTGCGGTGAGACCTTCGTTACCGGCTCCACCAAGGGTGAGCTCAAGGTCGAAATCTGCAGCAAGTGCCATCCGTTCTTCACGGGCCGGCAGAAGCTGGTGGACAGCGGCGGACGGGTCGATCGCTTCAAGAAGCGGTACGGCATGTGAGTCCATGGGGTTATCACCCCGCAGCCAACAAAAAGTTGATCTCCCGAGCGATCGGGAGATTTTCTTTATAAATACAAAAGCAGCGTGGCTGATCCCCCGCTGCTTTATCGTCTTCTTACAGTTCTAACAGTTGCTTTTTCTTTGCGTCAAACTCTTCCTGACTGATGGTGCCGTTGTCAAGCAAGCGCTTATACTTCTCTATCTCATCGGCCGACCCAATGCTATTCTTTTGAGGTGCTTCTTCCTTATTGATCTTGCCGATCGCCACGAGAAAGGACAGTACAGCTGCGGCAAGCAGAAGAGCTGTCACGATATAGAATCCCCAGTTCAACTCGTATTCCGTATGGCTCCTTGTGACTTCGAAGTCGAATTGCAGCAGCAGCGTTTTTATCGTGAGGACAGCAAAAGCGATCAGGGCAACCGCTGGCGCAAATGACATGATGGCAAGGGGCTTTCCCTCTTTGCCGGCAAATCGAAGGATGAAAGTGACTATGCCAACGGCTGACAAACCGATCACAATTATCGCAAGAACCTCTTGACCTGTGCTCATTATATCAAGTGATCTGTCAAACAGATGTCTCCGTGACCCCCAGGAATCTGTAATTTCCCAATAAGAATCTTTGAATATGATTGGCATAAAGCACAGCACAAGGAAAACGATCAACAGAATAAAAACAATAAGACATGCGGTTTTCTTTTTCATTTCGATGGGTTTCTCCTTTCGTTTGTACATGCATATATTAGTAAATATATTTACTAAAGTCAATAGTAAAGATATTTACTGATGTATGCTGACAAAAACCGGAGAGGCTATCAGCATGGACTACCGCAAGCGCATCCGCGACCTGAGAGAGGATCACGACAAAACGCAGACACAGATCGCCCAGGTGCTGGGCACCTCGCAGACTATGTATGCGCGGTATGAGCGGGGCGCCAGCGAGCTGCCCATACGGCATCTGCTGACGCTGGCGGCGTATTACGGCGTCACCACGGACTATCTGCTGGGCCGGACGGAGCGGATGAAATGATAAGCGCCTTGCCCGGGCGCTTTTGTATTTCTTGCAATTCCTTTGCGCTTGGGCTATACTAAGACCATGAAGAAGATATTATTGATCGGAACGGGAGGCACCATCGCCTCCGGCAATACGGACAGCGGGCTCACGCCCAGCATCTCCTCTGAGGAACTTCTCCGGGCCGTGCCGGGGCTGAAGCACATCTGCGAACCCCATGCGGTGCAGGTGCTGAACCTCGACAGCACGGACATGACGCCCGCCGACTGGCTGGTGATCTCCGGGGCCATCGAGCGGTATTACGACGAGTACGACGGCTTCGTCATCGCCCACGGCACGGACACCATGGCCTATACGGCGGCGGCCCTCAGCTATCTGGTGCGCCGGTCCCCCAAGCCCATCGTGCTCACCGGGGCCCAGAAGCCCATCCACTCCGAGAACACGGACTCCCAGGTGAACCTGCTGGACGCCTTCGCCTACGCCTGCTCCCCCGGCAGCTGCGGCGTGGTCATCGTATTCAACGGCGCCGTGATCCTGGGCACCCGGGCCCGGAAGGTCCGTTCCAAGAGCTTCTCCGCCTTTTCCAGCATCAACTACCCCGAGCTCGCTTCCGTGCGGGAGGGCCGGGTGCTGCGGTACATCTATCTCAATTACAAAAATCCTCCCGTGTTCAGCCATAAGCTCGACGAGCGGGTGGGTCTCGTGAAGCTGATCCCCGGCATGGGTCCGGAGGTCCTCTCCTATATGCTCCGCCGGAAGGACGCCCTGGTGGTGGAGAGCTTCGGCGTGGGCGGCGTGCCCAGCGAGGGCTCCCGGTTCTACGCGGCCATCCGCCGCGGCGTGCTGGCGGGGAAGACCGTGGTCATGACCACCCAGGTCCCCAATGAGGGCAGCGATCTTACGGTGTACCGGGTGGGCCACCGGCTGAAGACGGACCTGCCGGTGCTGGAGGCCTACGACATGACCACCGAGGCCGTGGTAGCCAAGCTCATGTGGATCCTGGGCGAAACGCAGGATCGGGACGAGATCCGCCGCCTGTTCTACGGCAGCGTCTCCCACGACATCCTGTACACCGAGGAGCTGCCCCATGAGGGGTAGGATCCTCGCCATCCTGCTGGCGGTGCTGCTGCTGACGGGCTGCGTCCGGCGGCCCGTGCCCTTCCGCCTGGACGAGGCGGGGAACTACACCGGCTTTTCCAACGTGGAGGAGGGCTACACCCGCCAGGCGGCGAAGCTCTACGGCTGGGTCGTGGTGGAGGACCTGACCGTGACGGAGAACGTCAAGGTCTGGCAGCGGTTCCTGGACCGTTCCGCCGACGGAAAGGAGGCGGAGGTCCGCATCGCCGAGTTCTTCGGGGAGGAGATGTGCCTCATAGACGTCTTCTGCCACGACGGCGGATACAGGGCCTTTTTCTCCGACGGCTACGACCTGAGGGACGAGGCCTTTCCCTTTCTGCTGACTCTGATCGGCGAGACCAACGGCCAACAGGCCTACGTCGTGGTCCTCTCCGGCGACGACGAGCTCACCTTCGAGCAGGTCATGCACAAGTTCTTCTCCTCCCAGTATCCGGGATCGGACATACCCGCTCACCGGCTGCTGTTCCTGGGGGCGGGGGAGCCGAACTGGTAAACAAAAGCGCCGTCCCGCGGGGCGGCGCTTTTATCGCATACAGAGCGTTAGAATTGGAACAGATTCAGCCCCGTGACCTCGTCGGGCCGCCGTCCCACTTCGCCGGGGAGCAGCCGCAGGACCATCTCGCAGGTGGCGCTGATGCGGAGCTCGTTCACGTGGCCCCCGTGGGTCCTCATCTCGGCGTCGCACAAGGTGGCGTGGAGGTGCAGATAGGGCTTGCCGTCCTTCTCCGTCACGGTGCCCAGCAACGACGCGATCTCCATGGGCTCGTTGAATTCCTTCTTGTGGTACACCTTCTCGCCCACGTCGTAGAGCCCCACCACGGCCCGGTCCACGGCGCCGATGGCCTCCACGGAGGCAAGGCGGATGTTCTCCTTTTCACACAGCGCGGCCAGAGTGGACAGGATCTCCTCGCCCCGGTCCATGCGGATCACGCAGGTATCATCAAAGCGTCTGAATTCCATGGAATGCTCCTTTCCTTACAGTTCAGGGATGACGGTGAATACCAGCTTGCAACTGCCCAGGTTGGGGGAGGTGAGGGTCAGAACGCCCTCGCCAGTCTCGCCCACGGTCCGCACGTAGGTGCCGAAAGCGCCGCCCTCCAGGGACACGGCCCGAGGTCCCACCACCTGGATGGGTCCCTCCGTGGTGAGGAGGACCGGGTCCATGGCCGTGGGGATCCGGTTCCCTCGCTCGTCCCGGCACTCGAGGTGCACGAGGGTCATGTCGTAGGCGCTGCCCTCGGTGAGCAGGGCCCGCTCCGCCCAGGCCACCAGGCAGGGCTTCGTATAGGCCCCCTTCTCCACGTACTCAGCGGCCTCGCCGTCCCGGATGGCGGTGAACCGCCAGAGTCCCGATTCCTGGCCCCAGCCGCCCATGTACCGGTTGAAGAGATCGATGCCCTGCTCCAGGGTGAACTTGTGCCGGACCTTCAGATCGAGCAGCGTCAGCTTCACACTCAGGGGGAGCTTGTCCATGCCGTACTTTTGCGCGGCGAACAGGCACTTCTTCACCTTGGCCGCCACCTCGTCAGAGAACTTCTCCTCCGTCTTCAGCAGCTCGCCCACGAAGTCGTCGATATGTACCGGGGGATGGGGGAGGCCGGGGAAGTGCTCCCTGTCCGGCTCGAAGTCCGCGATGAACTTGCCGCCCTTAGAAAGCCGCACCTTCTCCGCGTTGGTGAACACGTAGGCGTCGTCCAGCAAACTCCCGGCCCGCTCGCCCTTGTTCATGTCCGTGGCCACCATGAGCACCGGGTCCTTGTCCTGCTGGCTGGCGTATACCCAGCCCGCCAGCTTGTTGTTGCGGAAGCCGTCGGCCACCCCGTGGTAGCAGATGCTGTCACCGGTGCCGAAGTCCGGGTGAGTGTTGTAGTCCGCCATGCACCAGGAGATGCAGCCCGACACGCCCTCCCGCACGGCCCCGTCGCTCTGGACCTGGGCGTGGCGCAGGGCGTGGGTCAGCCGATGCATCTCGTCGTCCTGGTTCTTGGTGGGGAACATGTGGCCGTTGCACTCGGACACCAGATAGCCCTTGCTGAGCTCCTTGGTCACGTTCCCCTTCTCCAGCAGGCCGTAGCCGGTGCCGTCCTTGGTGAAGTCGTTGTAGGCGTACACGTCCTCCAAAAGGTGGCTCTGCTGCAGATACCGGACGCCGCTGGTCTGCCGGGAGGGGTCCAGGCGATGACACAGGGCGTTGGTCTCGGTATAGAGATCGTCGTTGTCCTGGCTCTCGTTGATCCGCACGCCCCACAGGACGATGCTGGGGTGGTGCCGGTATTGGAGGACCATCTGCCGCACGTTCTCCAACGCGATCCTCTTCCACGCTTCGTCGCCGATATGCTGCCAGCCGGGGATCTCCGTGAACACCAGCAGGCCCACCTCGTCGCAGCGGTCGATGAAATGCTGGCTCTGGGGGTAGTGGCTGGTGCGGACCATGTTGAGGCCCAGGCCGTATTTCAGGTAGTTGGCCTCGTCCCGCTGCATGCCTGCCGGGGCGGCGTAGCCGATGTAGGGATAGCTCTGGTGCCGATTGAGGCCCCGCAGATGGACCCGCTTCCCGTTGAGGAAGAAGCCATCGGCCCGGAACTCCGCGTCCCGGAAGCCCACCTTCACCGTCCGCTGGTCCATTACCTGGCCCTCATGGACCAACGTCACGCTCATCTCATAGAGGACCGGGGTATCGAGATCCCAGGCCGTGGCGTTCTCCGCCTGGAAAGAAAACTCGTTCTCCGCCTGGGCGTCTGCCGTGAGGTCCACGCCCAGCTCCGGCAGGACCAGCCGCAGGCTGTCCCCGGCTTTCGGGGCTTTGCTCAGCTCCACCCGGACCTGAGCCTTGCCGTCGGCGTGAGCCACGGGGAAGACGCTGTCCATGTGGCAGGGCTCGGTGATCTCCAGCCTTGCCTCCCGATAGAGGCCGCCGTAGCACAGATAGTCGATCAAGAAGCCGAAGGGGGGCTGGTTCAGGCTCTCCCGGGTGTCCAGCCGCACGGACAGCCGGTTCTCCGCTCCGTAGTTCAGCCCCGTCAGCAAAAAGCTCTGGGCCACGTACCCGCAGTGGGCGTCGTGCTCCGGGGCTACCGGCTGACCGTTCAGGAATACCTCAGGATAGTGGGCGGCGCCGTCCAGCACCAGCCGCACCTCTTTGCCTTTCCAAGCGGGGTCGGCGAAGACGGTCCGGGTGTAGCCGCAAACGGTCTCGTACATCTCCTTTTGGGCGCATTTCCAGGGCAGGAGCTTCGTCGTGTGGGGCAGCCGCACGGGCTCCCCGGGGACATCCCCCCGGAGGAATTGGTCGGTGCAGGTGAAGGCGAACTGCCAATCGTTGTTCAGGGGGAGGTTACTGCGCATCGACGGTGACCTCCTCCACGGGTGCGTCCTCCCGGGACGCCTGATTGAGTCGCTTCAGGGTGATGACGAACACAAGGATGACGAACGCGATAAAGATGACGATGAAGAGCCAGGTCTGCATGAAGGCGCAGAAATCGTAGAAGCCGTGGATCAGGATGGGTACGGGCAGGCAGGCCGCCGCCACCGAGCCGAAGGAGACGGGCTGGTAGAGGCTGCGGACCTTCTGCTGGCCGTAGGCGATGCCCATGTACACCCCGCAGGCGGCGTGGAGGGGCAGGGCGAGGAGGGCCCGGGTGATGGCCACAGTGAGGCCGCCCTCGATCACATACAGGATGTTCTCCAGGATGGCGAAGCCCATGGACACGAACACGGCGTAGACCACCCCGTCGAACCGGTAGTTGAAGTGGGGGCTCTTGAAGGTGACCCGATAGAGAAAGAAGAACTTGAAGCACTCCTCCACCAGGGCCGCCACGATGAACCCGGCCGCCAGGTTGTAAAGGACGGTGCCCTCCTCGAGGGCGCCAAGGAGCACGCCGGTCAGCAGGCTCTCCACCAGGGCGGCAGGGATGCCGCTGAGAGCGCCCCACAGCAGGAGCTTCCTGAGGATGGGCCAGGGCTCCTTTTCGATGGTATCCAGCTTGTATACCCGGGACAGCAGAAACACGGCCGGCAGCACGGCGGCGGCGATCAGGACGATCATGAAAGGGACCTCCGAATCAGATTTGACATCATCATACCACGTTCCCGGCCATTTTCCTATATATATTCGTCATCTTTTTTGCAGGATCGATGAAAACGCAGGGCGTCTGCCCCTTGCGCGGGGCGAAAAAACGTGGTATGATCCACCTCGACGGAAGGGCCTTCTGACGCCTAAAAAAATCCCGAAAAATCGAAAGATTTTGATTGACAAACGCCTGCCCCTGTGGTAACCTATGCAAGGTGCCCCCACAGGGGGCTTGTTTTTGATGGAATACCACGAGAAGGAGAGATACCATGCGCGTTAAGATCACGTTGGCCTGCACCGAGTGCAAGCAGAGGAATTACAATACCTTCAAGAACAAGAAGAACGATCCCGATCGTTTGGAGTTCAACAAGTATTGCCGGTTCTGCCGCAAGCAGACCCTCCATCGGGAAGCGAAGTAAGAGGTTTTCCCATGGCTAAAGAAGTGGAAAAGAAGACCAATACCGCCGCCAAGCCCGCCAAGAAGAGGATGCTGAACATCAAGCAGTACCTCAAGGAGATGATGGGCGAGGTCAAGAAGCTGACCTGGCTGTCCGTCAGCGATCTTGTGAAGCATACCGCCATGGTGTTCGTGGTGGTCCTGGCCATGTCCGCCGTGATCTGGCTCCTGGACCTGGGCTTTTCCGCGGGCGTCAAGGGCCTTGCCACGCTGACCGGCGCCGGCACCGCCTCCACCAGCCAGACGGCGGAGTAAGCTCATGAGCCAGCAGGAAGCCAAATGGTATGTGGTCCATACCTATTCTGGTTACGAGAATAAGGTAAAGGAGGACCTGGAAAAGTCCGTGGACAACGCGGGCCTCTCGGACATCATCCTGGAGGTCAAGTACCCCACGGAGGAGACCATCGAGATCCTGCCCACCGGCAAGCGCAAGACCACCACCCGAAAGGTGTTCCCCGGCTACGTCATGGTGAAGATGCTGGTGGACGTGGTGGAGAAGGAGCGTCCCGC
>LXOW01027467.1_pt1 | contig 11480 bp, 4 predicted proteins | sample 1368591 | NCBI WGS metagenome assembly LXOW01 (sample SAMN04884650, study PRJNA319009) | bovine gut metagenome | isolation source: Cow rumen | host: Bos taurus | place: Italy: Legnaro (PD) | collected 2014-07-09
AAGCGTCTGCCAGATATGGAAGATTCAAAAAGTGCTGATTCCATCGGGGATTCTGCCAGTGACGAAACACTTATTCGGCGAATTTGTCTTCTGATGGACAACGAGCGGCTCTACCTCAACAGCAACCTGAAGATGGCCGACATAGCCTCCCGCCTCAGCACCAACGCATCCTACGTCTCTGCCTGTATCAACCAGCAGCGAGGCTGCTCGTTCATACAATTCATAAACAACTATCGCGTAGAGTACGCCAAACAACTGCTGCGCCAACATCCTAACAAGAAAATTTCCGAGGTTTGGGCGGCCTCAGGTTTTGCCAACGAAACCTCGTTCTTCCGCACCTTCAAGGCCCTGACGGGGATGACCCCTAACGAGTGGCGGGCCAAAATCGACTGACAATTTATGTTTTGTCAGTCGATTTATGCATATTGTTAGTCTTTTATCGCTTTCTTTTCGTATATTTGCGGACAGAATTACTAAACTATCTGCAAAATATGAGAAAAACCTTACTTATTTTCGCACTTATGCTGGCGGTCGTCACAGGCGCTGCCGGAGCATACCACGAGATGGAGACTAACAGCAGCTCTGGGGCTGGAGCTGATGAGTTTGTTTGTGAGTTGAAAAGCGGTGCCACGGTGAAATGGCAGCTTACAGAGCAGCCCACAGTAGAGCTGAAAGGCGGACAGTTTGTCATTTCATCGACACGGGCCACAGTATATTACNNCAGTATATTACACCGCCGAGGACGTGAAGAACTTCAAGCTGAACAAGAGCGCAACGGCCATTGAGTCCGTGCCACAAGACGGCTCTGCACTCCACCAGGGCACAGTTCAATGGGCAGGGTCTGGACTGTTGGTTGTCAGTGGCTGCAAGGCCGGTGAGGTCGTTACTGTCTACGCTGCCGACGGCCGCCAAATAGTGCGACTCCAAGCCGACAGCGATGGCACGTTGACCATCGCAACCGAAGGACTGCCTACGGGCGTGTATATTGTGAAATCACAGAGTGTAAACCTTAAATTTGCGAAGAAATGAGACACAAAAACATACTCAGCATATTAACCAAGGGGTTGCTGACAGCCACCTTGGCCTTGTCAGCTACTGAAGCGGCATGGGCACAAGGCATAACCGTGAACACCAAGGACGGCAAGAGCGTGGACTACCCAGCAGAGCAGTTCAGCTTTATGTCGCCGTATATCCGTGAAGTGTCAACAACCACCTACACACAGGGAGCAGTGGCCACGCTGCAATACGAGAAGGCAGCCGACCTGAACGTGGCCCGCACCAACCACCAAGTCTTTGCCACAAGTGCAGGACTCGTCGTCATCGGCGGCCATACCAACTACGTGGTGCCCACGGAGACGGCAGAGCTGTGGCAGAACGGCCAATGGAAGACCGTCGCCACCAACGGCTATCCCTACGACACAGGGTTCTCGGTGACGCTCAGCGACGGCCGCGTCATGGTAGGCGGCGGCTACAGCGGCATCGGCGGCGTGGGTGGAAGTGCGAAGACGTGCATCTTCAACCCTGCCACGCAGACCTTTACCAACGGGCCTGAAATGAACACGGCACGCTCAAACTGTAAGGCCATCACCACCAGTCGGGGCGTGTATGTCAGCGGCAACTACGGCAGCAGTTCTACAGACACCTTCTTCGACTTCTACAATGGCTCTACCTTTGCCAAGGTCGGCAATCCCGACCCGCACTATCGTCCCTACCTGTTTACCGACACAAAGGGTAACATCTACACACTCTCCACCTTGGACAACAAGGGCAACACCATTGCCCTCAAAACGTCGAGCAGCGGTGTGACGAGCCTCTATGGCGACAAGTACGACGTAGCCTCCGACAAGGACTTCTACTTCTACTATCAGGGCTACACCTCTTACATGCCCCTTGTGCAGTCTGCCGACATCCGAACTGAGGAATACCGGCGCACCGACCGCAACGGCTTTCTCGTGTTGACGAAGAATGCCGCCGGCAACTACCTGCTGACGGAGCCGTGCCCCGACGATGCCACGACCTACAACCACACCAAGTTTGACATCCCTTCACGGCATCCCGTGACCAACGCACTCATAACATGGCGCGGCAGCGTCTACGTCAACAACGCCAAGAACGAGGCCTACCTCATCGGCAGTAGCGGCGAGGAAGACAATTACACCATCCACGTCATCAGCTATAACTATAAGGACTACAATTGGACCATCGCCTCGGCCAGCGGCTTCAGCTACAATCTGACAACGGCATCGTGGACGCTCATGGCCGACGGACGCCTGGCCTGTACGGGCGGCAACACCAAGAGCGATGCAAGAAAGGACTTCTACATCATCACGCCGCCAACGGCCGGTTTGGAAAGCTCGTCGGGAACGAAGAGCTACGGTGTTGACATCTTCAAGACCGACGGCACCAATGACCGCTACATGGAGAGCGAACTGACAAGCATCACCACCTATATGCCAAAGGGCGACGACGAGCAGGGCACGTGGGAGACCACTACCGTGCCGCAGACGGGCGGCAAGGCCAGCAAAGGCACGCTGACGGTAGACTTCCCGGCCAGCACCTTCAGCGACGAGGCCAAGGTCAGCATCGTCGAGGTCAAGCAGGGCTACATTGACGGCGACGATGAGCTATCGCAATATTACAAGGTGAAGCTCCCTGGCGGCGTCAACAAGCCCTTCAAGGTGGCCATCGAGATGCAGAGACTGTCCAACGAAGAGAATGTGTGTATGCAGTTCGCCATGATGGGCTGGGCATCAAGCCTTATCGGAGAAGCCATGACATATCATTATATTGACGTGACTTACGTTGACGGCGCCTACGTGGCCGAAATCCCTGCCATGGAAGCCCCAGATGACGTGGACGAATTCGAGGTCTGGGTCGGTATTACCAAGTGTAATCCCGTTGGCGGAGCCGCTGCTGCCAGGGCACTTGATAGCGGCACAGGAAAGAGCAGCTTCAAACTATATAACAAGGTTAAAGAAGCATCAAAAGTTGCAGAGATGATCGCCAAATTCAATGCATGGATACCAGAAGCAATAAACAAGCTCGAGGAACTGGGGTTTAAGAAACCTGATGGTTCTGTCATTGACTGCTACTTGCTTCCAAATGCTGGAATCTGGGATAAATCATCAAAGGATGAAGAATCAAAGGATGAAAAGGCTGGTTGGTGTAGCTTATCATACTTTTTCAAGACGTGGGCAACTGTAAACTTCAACTACGCCGTCATGTCCACAAAGCCAGATTATGAAAACAAGGCAACAATCATTCATGAACTGTTCCATTATTATCAGCGGTTCTACGATCCGCGAATGAATTTCAGGAAAGAATTTGAAAAACTGCTCTCGGGTTCCCCACTTATTCTTGAAGAGGCCTCGTCAACATGGTCTGAGAAGTTCTATAACTCCACACCGAAATGCGCAGTAGAAAATGTCGGAGTGTTTGTTCCGTGTTTCCTGCCTAACTACAAAGACATTCTCGAACCCTCATCCAGCACCAGCCTTGACTGGGATGAGCGTTTCGCGAACGTAGGCTATGGCGCGAGCACGCTATTGGAATATCTCTCGCAGAAATTAGGTAACGAAATACTCCTTGATATATGGGAACGCAGGAAGAGTAAGTCGTGGTATGACCTCATCGAAGGCCCATACGACACAAAGGGAATCATAGAAAGTGCTGCCAACGATAAAGGTCTCGACATCTTCAGCCAGAAGGGCTACCATGATTTCATAGAAGCCCTCGGCACGGGACAAGTGTATGAAGGAATAACTTTTAGCAATTTGGTATACGACCGTGAGGTACACGACACCATCGGTGTGACAAGCAGGACAGCCAATAACTCACTACCTGCATACTTCAACAACTATGTCTACAGCTACGGCGCACTTGTAGAAAATCTCGAAGTCAAAGACTACAATAAGGACAAATCTCACGGTTTAGATGGTGCTACCGGCTTGATAGAGCAGACCGTAGATGGCGTTACAACGTGGGTATATAGGATGATAAGTAAAAGTGGTATCACGCTTTGTGGAGAGATAAGACGTGGCCAACCTATGAGGATACAGCCTGAGTGGTTCCCAAAGACGGGGAATGGCTTATACGCTACACAAAACTTCATCTTCGTCACTATTGCCGATGACTTCAAGGCCCAGACTGAGCGTTTGTCAAGGATTGTGGCGAGGGTCATGAACTTCGACATACCGCAGAAACAGGTGTCCGTGCCAAACAACTTCGGTATCAAAAGCGTCAAATTTTCATCCAACTGCTATGACCTGAAACTCAAGTCCAACGCCGACTGGCTGACCTGCTTCTGGTCATCTACCGACAGTACGCTCAGAGTAACTCACGAACAGATGCCTGAGAACTTGGAGTCACGCAAAGCCACCATACAAGTCATCGTACAAAGCGATGACGGCACGGAGATAGTCTATGACGAACTGGAGGTTACACAGTCAAAAGCCTTCATCGAACTCTCGACAACAGACATCAAAGTCGATATCAAGGGCGATACGAAGGAGATCAACATCACCTCAACCAACTGCACCGATTTGAAGGTGGATACTAGGAGCCTGTTCCTGCATCCCACCATCAACGGCAACATCATCAGCGTGAAGATAGACCCCAACACCTCGTATGACGTACGTGAGGGTTCCGTCATCGTCAGCGGAATCATGCCCACCACAGGCGTCAAGGTGGAGCGGTTCATCAGCTTCACCCAAGCAGCGGCAAAGTCACCCGACATAGTCAACTTGTGGGCCGACGGAAGCGTCAGCGTGTTTGACGGCTCGCTCGATAACTTTGTGAAAATTCCCGGACAAACCAGCAAGTATGGCGACTACCTGCGATACCGCTCAGCCGACACAAAGGTGGAGTGGGAAGGCACTACGCGTAAGGAGACCTCCTGGACCGTCGAACTGTACATCGACCCGAAGGACAACAAATCCATGAGCCACTACGAATTCCTGAGCGGCTCTGTGACGTGGATGTGCAATGAATACTGGACGGTGAAAGTTGACGGCAAGGACGTGAACCACCACCGCGAGACGCGCTGCTCGTACAACCTGAAGAACCTCACCAACCAAAGCGGACTGGCATTCGCCTCACAGGTACCTGAGAACAGTCAGCTGAAGCTCTCACACTTCGTCACCGACTACTCCTACGAGAAGACCCTCGACGGCAAATCCGTCACCACCCTCACCCAGACCGATATTGACAGTAAGAGGGTCTACACGTTGGGGGACGTCGACATTAGTCTTGAGCTGGCCGACGGCGTGCCTTACCTCGAGGTCAACCGCGACACGCTCTACAGCGACGGCTCAGACTACTTCGAGATTGCCTCCTATTTCAAGAACGACGTGGTGCAGAGCGTTGAGGTGACGCCCGAAGTCAACTGGATAACCATCGAGAATCCCAATCCTTCAGACCATGGTGCCACGTTCTACGTGAAGGCCGACGCCAACCAGAGCAAGGCGCCACGAATAGGCCATATCAACGTCACCGGCACGCTTCCCGACGGCAAGAAGCTGACGCGCACCATCACCCTCAGCCAGGAGTACGACCCGCTGTGGGACGATGAACGCGAGTGGTCAGAAGACCAAAAGCCCGAGCTTCCCTCACAGGCGGTCCTCGACGCACTGCAGGCTCACGGCATGCCCATTTACTTGGGCAGCGAGCCGCCACGTCTCAATGGCACGTACATCATGGAGCCTCTACGTACCATCTATGAGACCAATAGTGAGAGCGATGAGTCTGCGCATGTCGACCGTCTAGTCTTCAACATCTCGACAATAGCAAACAAAACCGACAGGGCCAGCATGAGCTACTACTCCCACCTCACCGAGCAGAACATCAACACGGCTGCCGACGACTACCTGTGCTACTTCGGCGGATATAGCGACTTCTTCACCCTGTCGAACATCCAAGTGATAGACTACGGCTTCATCAAGTTCTCCATGGTCACCGTCATCACAGGCGAGATTGACAACGGCAGCATCAAGAACCTGCACTTCGGACACGTCGAGCTTGACGAGGATGGGAATATTGAGAACATCAGCATCGGCACCGACGGCGACGGGCTGAGCCCCGTCGCGATATGGAACCCTGGCACAGAAAGCTTCGCACGAAAATGGAAAATGGATAATTGAAAAATATGATCCACCAGCTTTTGTAGTACACTACACTAAATTGGATGGACGAAAACCTGATACAAACATTTAATATAATTAAGTATGACAACGAGAAATAAGATCTTCAATCTACTCATGATGCTCTGTATGCTCAGCTTCACAGCATGTAGTGGCGGNNGTAGTGGCGGCGATAGCGATGAAACGGAGGTGGTAGAAGACACGGTGCAAAACCCCACGAAAATCCAACACTACGACGGCTCAACGCAGTTCGTCGGCGACCTGGAGGCCCTTATCGACTACTCGTGTGCCGTCTATGCCATGCGTATGGCATACTATAACATCGTATCGAACGATTTCAAGACTGGACAGGCATACGTGGCCACACCAGCAGACATCAACGCGAACACCACCAGCATGTACGACTTCTACGACATCGCGGCCACCATCGTGGACAAGGGCGACCAGTACGAGGCTGCCTTCCAGCGGCTGGAGGACGAGGGCGTGTTGGAGAATACTAATGCCTCACGCCAGACACGCGGATGGCTTAGCGACACTTTCAGCTTCGTCTTCGGACTGAAGAAGAGCCAGGAGGTGGGGCGTAAGAGCGTGCTCGCCGTCATACAGCAGTCGGGCTGGCAGAACGATGACAACAACCTGCAGAAGCTGTTCAACGCCGTGGATCCCAAACGGCGTCAGGGCTACAGCAATGCGCGACAGTTCTGGGCCGACTTCAGCCAGGGAAAGCTTGACGCCAAGTCGAACCAGATATTCCAAGACCTCTACCACGACGCCAACACCGACTTCGGTACCAATGCCCAAGACCTGGGCTTCTCCCCCACAGGCAATATGACCAAGACGGCTGCCATGCTCATAGAGAAGGGACTGAGCGTGGTCATCGATGCCGCACCGGGAGGCTTGGCCGGATCCATGACCATGGGCAAGGACCTCTACAACACCTATGAGGCTACCGAGGATGTGGTGAAGCACACCGTCAAAGGAACCCTGACACAGGAAGAGGCCCAGCGCCTCATCACGCAGTGGGCGTCGAACCTCATCAACTATAACGATAAGATTCTGAACAATATCGACGGTGGGAAGTGGGACGCCACCATCGACATGTGGGACACTCCAGGCAACTTCCTCGGACAGGAGTTTGCAAACATGATGCTTAACGACATGAACAACTTAAGCGAGGATGTCTTCCGTATGTCATTCGGCACGTTGCTCGATGAACAGGCTATCACCGTGAAGGACAAAGACGGTAACCCCATCGACGTGGTCATCGTACAGGACGAGGATGGCAAGGTGCGCGTCAGCGCGAAACGCTCCAACGACGGCAGCCACAAGGTGAAGGCCGACAAGAAAAAGAAGAAGAAGGTGACCGCTGCCGACAAGAAAGGCCACCGCAAGACGAAGGATGTGAAGGCCGGCGAGGACGAGGTGGAAGTGGAGCTTACCAAGGAGGAGAACGACGAGCCAAAGGATGGCTACATCGACTATTCGCCGAAGTCGTTCGAATTTCCCGCCGAGGGTGGTAGCCAGCGCATCAAGCTCACCACCAACTACCTCTACTACGGCGTCACCACAAGCGTCGACGACGGCTACTGGCTCGAGGCTTCGCCCGTGCCCCTAAGCGACGAGTTTGTTATAACTGCCAAGCCCAACAACAGCGGCGAGGACCGCACGGGCAAGGTCATCGTGAAAGCTACGAACAAGAAGGGCAAGGTGCTGAAATGGATCACTCTCACCGCTTTCCAGAAAGCCGCAGGAAACGGCGTGGTGAAAATCACTCCATCGGTGATGCCCTTTGGCCCAGAGGGAGGAACGGAGACTGCCACAATTAGTTGCGAAGGGTTCCAATACTACGGCGGGTATCTTGATGACGATGCCGAGGGATGGGTGACGCTCTCTGTAAACGACAACCTCACATTCACCATCACCGTGAAAGCCAACGACACTGGAGTCGAGCGAACAGGAAAAGTAGTGGCATTCGCAACAAACGCTGAACAGCCTACCAACAACGACATCATCACCGCAACATTACTTATAAAACAGGATGCCGCAGGAGCATTCACTGGCGAGTGGTTCGATGTGTTGCCATACGATGGCTTAGACGCACCGATACCCGACAGCGACAACTTCTTCACACATGGCTTCAAGTTCTATTCCAATGGCACATACGAATGGTGTGAGTACCAGTGCAAGAGAAACGGAAACTCCAACCGTGTCACGTTGAAAGACGGTAACAGAAGGAAGATAAAAGGCCGTTATTCAATAAGCGGAAATACACTCAGGCTTACTCAGGACAGTGGCGAATACTCATACTCTTGGAACACATCGAAGGAGTTCACCGCCGATATTACAACAGTGAAAAACCCATTTGAGGATGTCTATAAACTGCCCTTCACAGGCCAGAAGATGGTGCTCACGTCAAAGAGTGGAGAGAAGTTAACCTCACACATCTTCTATCAGGGTGTGTGGGACTTTGAATACAAGGAGGAAGAAGTGCCACAGATTGACCATATCACCATCAGGCTGCGTGCCAACACCAAGGTTGCGGTGAATAACTCTTCAAGCGACGGGCCTAAGGAGTACACCGAAAAAAACAGCTTCACACTTGGTGAGATGGAGGAGGAAGCAAACTTCACGCAGTCGAAGAATGGCAATGGCCTGCACGTGGTGTGTACCACCGACAAGGACTATGTGAACAAGGGTGAGGGTAGCATTCCTGACTATCATATTAGCGAGCACCTCAATATCAGCCTCGACCTTGACGACATAAGCAACGGCATCTCCGGTACGAAAATATCGTCGGTGAGTGCATCGTGGAGTCGCGAAGACTATGAGGTGAACGAGCCGGAGACGGGTGGGAAGCAAACTTTTGACATTCGGGCCGCCAACATCCCCTACGGATTGGGAGGAACAAAGGCCGATGGCACCAGCATCAGCCATTTCAGCACATACCAGCTCACAACAGCGCTCCTCGCCGACGGAAGGATACGTAAGAACGAGCGTACATACACCCTCATCGACGATGACGAGTGGTATATCGACGTGTCGCTGTCTACAAAGACACAAGGCTCCTCAAGCAGGAGACAGAGAATAGAGACACGGACAATCAGCATCCCCCTACCAACTACGAACCGCCAAATGGGAATACCGTCGAAGTTGACTGTTTTGCCAGTCCATCATTAGACGGGGTTGTCGTTAGACGCGTCTTCTGGATCTGAACCACGTCCACCCATGACTGGTGCTGTGACAAAAGGCTTGAATCTGAAAAAGCGGGCGAATTGTTTGGCAGTTCGCCCGCTTATTCGTAACTTTGCACGCGAATTGTAAACTACACGCACATCATCATAATGACAAACCTCCTACTCTACATCATTTGGAACCCCTCACTCGAGGCCTTCAGCATAGGGCCTCTGACGTTCCGCTGGTACTCCCTGTGCTGGCTCATCGGCCTGGCTTTAGCCTACTTCGTGGTGAAGCGTTTATACAAGGAGCAGCAGATCAAGGACGAGCTGTTCGACCCGCTGTTCATCTATTGCTTCCTCGGCATCCTCATCGGTGCCCGCCTGGGCCATTGCATCTTCTACCAGCCCGACTACTTCCTCACGTCGTTCAAGGGTTTCGTAGAGATGTTCCTCCCCATCCACATCATGCAGGACGGCTCATGGAAGATGACGGGCTACGCCGGACTGGCCAGCCACGGCGGCACCGCCGGACTGATGTTCGCCCTCTGGCTCTACACCAAGCGCACGAAACTGAGTCTCTGGACGGTACTCGACAATATCGCCATCGCCACAGGCACGACGGCCTGTTTCATCCGCTTGGGCAACCTTATGAACTCTGAGATTATCGGTAAGGCAACGGAAGTGCCCTGGGCCTTCGTGTTTGAAAAGGTCGACACCCTACCCCGCCATCCTGGTCAGCTCTACGAGGCCATCGCCTACGCCCTACTCTTCTTAATCATGTGGGTGCTCCATAAGAAGATGCCCAAGAAGATAGGCACGGGTTGGTATTTCGGCTTCTGCCTGACCTACATCTTCACGTTCCGCTTCCTCATCGAGTACACCAAGGAGATTCAGGAAGCCTTCGAGGCCTCGCTGCCCATCGATATGGGACAGATTCTCTCGATACCGTTTATCATCGTGGGCGTCGTCTGTATGATTAGGGCAAAGAAGGGTCTGTCGAAATAACGAAATGTCGACAGAACGAAATAACAAAATGTCGACATGTCGAAATAACGACAGAACGACACAGCGACAAAAAGAAATCGTCTCACTTTCCTGAGACGATTTTTTTGATGTCGTTGAGTTTGTTGAGGGCTTCGAGCGGCGTGAGGTTGTTGACGTCGAGGCCGAGGATTTCGTCGCGGACCTGACAGAGTACAGGGTCGTCGAGCTGGAAGAACGAGAGCTGCATGCCCTCGCGGCTGTTGGCGATTTCTGCCGTAGGCTTGCCAACGGTGCCGACGGATGCATTATCGGCCTCCAGCTGCTTCAGGATGACGTTGGCGCGCTTCACGATAGAGCGCGGCATGCCGGCAATCTCGGCCACGTGGATACCAAACGAGTGCTCACTCCCACCCCGCTCCAGCTTGCGCAGGAAGATGACCTTGCCGTCGACCTCCTTCACCGAGACGTTGTAGTTCTTGATACGGCTGAAGTTCTTCTCCATCTCGTTCAGCTCGTGATAGTGCGTTGCAAAGAGCGTACGCGGATGTCCCGCCTTCACGTTCTCGTGCAGGTACTCGACGATGGCCCACGCTATCGAAATGCCGTCGTAGGTGGAGGTGCCGCGCCCCAACTCATCGAACAAGACAAGCGAGCGGCTGGATACGTTATTCAAGATGTTCGACGCCTCCGTCATTTCCACCATAAAGGTCGATTCGCCCAGCGAGATATTGTCGGAGGCCCCTACCCTGGTGAAGATTTTATCCACCAGGCCTATTTTCGCGGCCTCTGCTGGCACGAAGCAGCCCACCTGGGCCAGCAGCACGATGAGCGCCGTTTGACGCAGCAGCGCCGATTTACCAGCCATATTCGGTCCTGTGATGATGATGATCTGCTGTCGCTCGTCGTCGAGCATGATGTCGTTCGGTATGTATTGCTCGCCCAGCGGCAGTTGCTGCTCGATGACGGGATGGCGTCCCTGCTTGATGTCGAGCACCTCTGTCGAGTCAATCACCGGGCGCACGTAGTGGTTCTCCTCAGCCGTCTTGGCAAAGCTCAGCAGGCAGTCGAGGTGTGCCAGCAGATTGGCGTTGATCTGTATCTGCGGGATAAACTCCTGCATCGCCATCACCAGCTCACCAAAGAGTCGCGTTTCCAGCGACAGTATCTTGTCCTCGGCGCCTGT
>LXOW01222614.1_pt1 | contig 11463 bp, 7 predicted proteins | sample 1368591 | NCBI WGS metagenome assembly LXOW01 (sample SAMN04884650, study PRJNA319009) | bovine gut metagenome | isolation source: Cow rumen | host: Bos taurus | place: Italy: Legnaro (PD) | collected 2014-07-09
CCTAAATACCAAAATTCTATCATATTCAGATTGCAATGAAGACATTGCAATGCCCAGTTCCGCACCCATTGCGCAGATTCCGGCAAGGTTCTCGGTTCCGGGTCTGAGTCCTTTTTCCTGTCCGCCTCCGCGTGAAAGGGCCAGCACCGACTTGCTGCGGTTGTAGAGGATTCCCACACCTCTGGGACCGCAGAACTTGTGTGCGCTGAACGATGCGCTGTCCAGATCTTCGGCGGCAGGACGGAAAGGTATCTTGCCGATTGCCTGTACGGCATCGCAGTGGATGTGGATCCTGCGGCCTATGGTCTTTTCATGTTCACGCACCACCTTCACGAGGGAAGCCGTGTCGAGAACGGTTCCCGTCACGTTGTTCACCTTCATGAAGGCAACCATGCGCACCTTGTCGTTCAGGGCTTCCCTGAGCGCTGACGGATCGAGATAACCGCCGGGGCAGCGAAGTGCTGTGAACTTCCAGCCTGCACCTTCAAGGGTCTTCTTCCATTCAAGGATTGCGGCATGCTCGATTGCAGTGGTGATTATTTCTCCGGGAGAAGGTGAACTCAGAAGGGAAGAGAGCACTATTGAATTGCTTTCGGTCCCGCCGCTTGTGAAGTATACCTCGGACGCCCGGACTCCAAGCAGGGATGCCACGGATGCACGTTCGGTCTCCAGACGGGCCTTTGCCTCAGCTCCAAGCGGATGCGTAGAGGACGGATTGCCGATGTACGCCGCGGCTGTTTCCGTATATGTTTCAATGGCCTTCCGCCCCATGGGACTCGTGGCCGTCCAGTCGAAATAATGCATGGCCTTATCTTATTCAATAATCGGAAGCATTCCAAGTGGTGCAGGGGAATCAGACGGACGGAACCATGACGATGCTCTTTATCAGATCCTCGTCAATGGTGCGTATCTCGTATTCTCCCTGATCCTTCAGGAGAACGAAGCTGGGCACACCTTTTACGACGCCCTTCATGTTCTTCGTGATCTGCTGACGGTAGTCCATCCAGTCTCCGCGCTGTATGCGGTAGTTCACGTCGAATCCGTAGAATGCAAACAGCTTGATCACACCTGCGGCGAAATCCCTGGTGCAGATACCGAGCTCCCGGCTGGCTTCCATGGACTTGCATACACCCCATGCCACCGCCTGGCCTGATGACCACTGCAGGCGCGACATCCCTTCGAGGGCATAGGCGAACGTGCTTCCCAGATTGAGTGCGGCGCGCAGGCCCAGCCTGTCGTACGGGTCGTTGTCCACATAGGACTTCTTTATCTTCAGGGAGATCGTGATGATTGATTTCAGAATATCCGCATCCCTGTCGAGGATCTTCTGCTTCTCCTTCGCGACTATGTTGAACAGGGCGTCGTCTTTCGTCAGGAGGCTGTGCTTGAGGACCTCCGCGAATCCGTTCATGTATTCCTTCAGGGGAAGAGACTTCAGGGAATCCGTGCAGATCAGCACTTCGTTTGCTGGGAAGAAGGTGCCCACGATGTCCTTTGCGAACCTGAAGTTTATCGAGGTCTTTCCTCCGAGGACGGATGAGGCCATGCTGACCAGCGTGGTGGGGATGAGAATGACCTTGCATCCGCGCATGTAGATCGATGCTGCGAATGCCGTTATGTCGCAGATCATGCCGCCGCCCAGGGCGATGAACGTGCAGTCGCGTCCGAGACCGCTGTCCATCGCCACCGTCAGAATGCGTTCGACGCATGAGAAGCTCTTGGACGTTTCTCCGGCCTCGAGAATCACGTTGGGCTTGGGAAGGGGCCTGACCATCCTGGCTGTGTTCGAGTCGCAGACCCACAGTGTGTTGGCGCCGTACGTTCCGACATGATAGGACAGGTCGGAGAAATTGTCGGCCATGAACACTTTGGTTCCAAGACAGTTCAGGAATTCGCGCATAGCNNAGGAGGACTAGTCCAGCATGTGCAGGATGCGGTTGTAGGTCCTGCGTATCTCGGGAATATCGACCTCGTCCATTATCCCCAGCAGCGTGTATGCGGTGTTGTTGACGGCATCGGTGAAGCTGCGGTTCACATGGAAGAACACGCTTCCTTTCCCCGAGACAAGCAGTTCGATGAACCCGAGCTTGCCTTTCTCCTTGACCAGCGGCGAAAGCTTCATGATGTCCTTCAGGTACGGGATGATGTCGTTTATGTTCCCGAGATTGAAGACACCGCCGGACGGTGCAGGTACATAGCCTTCGGGAGAGAAATCCACCCTGCCGTCAAGGCTGACAACATCGTAAAGGCGCTCTCCGTATGCCACATAGGACCCGTTGAACAGGATGGTGGCACAAATCCCCTTGGGATGTCTGGACGCACGTCTGAAGGATCTTGCAAGGGCAGGGAGGTCTGCGGCCGGAATGACCACGATGTTGCGCGTGTTCTTCTTTCCGAAGTCCTTGATGACAGGGAATTCGGAACCATACAGGCGCGAAACCTTTGTTCCGGCTTCCTCTGAAGCCCTTGAGTCGATGCCGGCCGCACGGGATGATGACCTTCCTCCCTGTCTCGAGCGGGATTCCTCCCGTCCGCGTCCGGAGCGCTTGTCGCGGATCTCGGATTCCTTCGCCATTTTCCTGAGCCGCTCCGCGACGGCAGACGATATCTCCGGAACCCAGTCGGCGTAAAGCGGTGAAACCGTCCGTGCGTACATCTTCGTGGTCATCACAATCTCGCCCGCAAGCAGATACTGGGGAGGATTGCGGAACCAGGCGGAACCCGGATGGATGTAGATTTCATCGGTAAGAAGGGTGCGGTAGACCGATGCTCTCTTGCGGATGCAGACGTACTGCACCAGTCCCGATCCCATGCAGACCAGAAGGTCATGGGCGAAGACTTCGGCATCCGTCTCGTCGCATTCCCCGACCGGGATGCCAAGCTCGTCCGTTATCTGACACAGCTGGTCCGTGATGTGGAGTATCTCGTCCATGCTCTGCATGTCCAGGTAGTTGGACGAACAGAACTCCTCGCGTTTCTTCTGGCCTTCAAGGGCCCTGTATTTCCTGTAGATGTTCTGGTAGCTGATGAAGTCTCCGAACGCATTGGCAAAACGCCTGTGGGCGCTTCTGGCCATGTCCTCCTCCCCGGGAGGCAGGACGAACGGCGTCTTGGCGGAAAGGAACGCCACGCAGATGGCCACGGGCTTGATCATATGAGGGAAACGCTTCAGCGCCTCTACGATGGCCCTTGAATGGCGCGGAAGCAGAGGGTAGCGCACCATGATCTCTCCGATCGACGTCAGATGGCGCATCTCGTCTATCGCACCCAGGAGCCTGAGAGTCCGTTCTCCGCTCTGAATGGCCTTGGGATCGGGCTTGGTGATGAACGGGAAGTTCTCGAAGTCATAGATGGCAAGGTCCACCATACGCAGGACGACCTCGGAAAGGTCTGTCCTCAGGATTTCCTCGGTTGTCCAAAGTGGGCGGCCGTCATAGTCCTCGCGTGAATAGAGTCTGTAGCAGGTGCCGGGGGAGGTCCTTCCGGCACGACCCTTGCGCTGTTCGGCCGATGAGCGGCTGATGTTGCGCAGCACCAGTGCGGACGTGAAGTCGGTCTGGTTGTAGTAGTTTATCTTCGCGTATCCGCTGTCGATGACGACCCTGATTCCGTCTATCGTCAGGCTTGTCTCCGCAATGTTCGTGGCAAGTACCACCTTCATTTTCCCGCTCTCTGTAGGATTGAAGACAAGTTCCTGCTCCTCCTTGTTCAGCCTGCCGTACAGGGGATAGATCTGAAGCCTGTCGTGGTCGCATTCGTAGTAGATCCGCTGCATCGTGGTCTTGATGTCGAATTCGCCGGGCAGGAACACCAGAGTGTCTTCGTTGTCTTTGTATCCGCTTGCCTTGAAGCGCTTCAGTATCTGGTTCAGCACCGTGCAGACGGCATGGGCGCACTCGTCGGTGTCTCCCTTGGTCCTGAGCGGGAAGTACTTCACGTCCACGTCGTAGACTCTGGTCTTTATCGATATGATGGGGGCGTCGCCGAAGAACCTGGAGAATACCTTAGTGTTGAGCGTAGCCGAGGAGATTATGACCTTGAGTTCCGGGCGGCTTGCGATTATCTGCTTCAGCGTACCCAGAATGAAGTCGATGTTCAGGCTGCGCTCGTGGGCTTCGTCCACCATGATGACGCTGTAGCGGGAGAGCAGGGAATCCGTCTTGAGTTCCTGAAGCAGCATTCCGTCGGTGAGGATCTTGATCCTGGTGTTGACGTCGGTGGTGTCGTAGAAACGCATCTTGTAGCCGCAGTAGTTCTCCGGCAGTCCCTCCGGCGCTATCTGGGTCTTGATGTACGAGCATACTCCGAGCGTGGCTATGCGCCTGGGCTGGGTGATTCCTATCACGCCGCTTTCAGCGTAGCCGGCTTCCTTGAGGATTATGGGTATCTGCGTTGTCTTTCCGGATCCTGTGGGGCTTTCGACNNTCTGTCATTCAGTTTTTGGCCAGAGCCGCCACCTGCTCAAGGGTGAGGCCTTCGGTGACCTTGCGCGTGGCGATTTCCTTGACCGAGAACAGTTCCCCGTCCTGCGATGTGACCACATAGGGGATTCCGTTCTTCTCGGCATATGCGAACTGCTGTCCGAGTCCCTTCTCACCGACATATGAATCAGTCCTGACTCCGAGGGCGCGCAGCTTCATGGCCGTACTCTCGGACCATGCCGGGTCCTCCTTCAGTCCGACGACCATGACGTCGGCATAGGATGCGTCGGTGACTATCGGGCTCTTGAGCTCCTCCAGAGCGGCGATCAGGCGGTCGAGTCCTATGCAGGAACCGACTCCGGGCAGGTTCTCCTTGGTGTACAGGCCGGCCAGGTTGTTGTATCTTCCGCCGGAGCATATGGAACCGATCTGCGGCATATCCAGAAGAAGCGTCTCGTAGACGATTCCCGTGTAGTAGTCGAGTCCGCGGGTGATGGAGGTGTCGAGCACGAAATCGTCCTGGATTCCGCAGGCCTTCATCATGGAGAGCAGTGCGGAGAGTCTTTCGATTTCAGGGCAGTCTCCGAACATCCCTCTGAGGATGGAGAGGGTTCCCTCGAAACAGGTCTTGTCGATGGAAATGAAATCAAGTACTCTGGCGGTCTCTTCATCGGAAAGGCCGTCTTCCTTCAGGATTTCGCAGACGCCGTCACGGCCGATCTTGCCCAGTTTGTCGATTGCCCTGAGCACATCGGCGTTCCTGTCCTGGATACCAAGTCCGGTGAGGAACCTGTTCAGAAGGCCCCTGTGGGATACGGAAACCTTGAAGGCACCGACCTTCATCTGCGTAAGACACGTGTGGATGAGCAGAAGGATCTCGAAATCACTCTGGGCGTTGTCCACGCCTACCATGTCGAAATCACACTGCCAGAACTCGCGGTAGCGGCCCTTCTGGGGCTTCTCGCCGCGCCAGACCTTGCTGATGTGGTAGCGCTTGAACGGGAAGCTGAGTACGCTCTGGTTTGCGGCCACATAACGTGCGAGGGGCACTGTGAGGTCGAATCTCAGCGCGACGTCGCGTCCTCCGTTGTCCGTGAAACGGAACATCTGCTTATCGGTCTCTCCGCCGCCTTTGCCGAGAAGAACCTCGGTGTATTCGAGCGCGGGGGTATCGATGGGAACGAAACCGAAGGAGCGCAGTATTTCCTGTACCTTGGTCATGAGTTTCTGTCTGACGATTTCCTGCTGCGGCAGGCTGTCTCTGAATCCTTTCAGGACTTTTGGTTCTATCATATCCACCTCTGGTGATGCACGGGGCATCAGTGTTGTTTTTTTATCTGAAATCTGATGTAATACTTCTATACAAAAAAAGCGATTTTTTCAACGGTCGGAAGACATTCGGAACATATGTTGGTCAGATACAAGAAGGGATCCGGCGGACTGGATGCGGTTGCCCGCGTCTATTCACGGGAAGAGAACAGGATAGACAGCAGCCTGATTAGCAGGAACGCCGTCAATGTGATAAGGAAACTCAATTCGGCAGGTTACGAGAGCTATCTCGTGGGCGGAGCCGTCAGGGACATGCTCCTGGGCAGGCGCCCGAAGGATTTCGACGTCGCCACATCGGCGTCCCCGCGACAGGTCCACAAGCTTTTCTACAACTCCAGAATCATCGGCAGGCGTTTCAGGCTTGTACACATCACCTTCGGAAACGAGATCATAGAGGTCTCCACGTTCAGGAGCACCAAGGAGCATGAGTCCTCGAACGACAACGAGTACGGCACGATAGAGGAGGACTGCACAAGACGCGACTTCTCCATCAACAGCCTTTACTACGACCCGATCAAGGAGAATCTGATAGACTTCAACGATGCGCTCGCTGATTTCCGCGACAGGAAGATCGTATCGCTCATCCCCCTGAACAAGACGTTCGAGGAGGATCCCGTGCGCATGGTGCGTGCCGTAAAGTATTCCGTGACAACGGGTTTCAGGATTCCGTTCAGGCTTTCCGTTGCGATAAGGCACAATGCGCCGAGGCTTGAGGGCGTAAGCACTTCCAGAATGACCGAAGAGGTCAACAAGATACTTGCATGCGGTGACAGCTGCCAGATCTTCAGGCGTCTGAATTCATACAAGCTGCTGGTCTATATCCTTCCTGCAATTTCCGTCTATGCCACGTTCCCGCAGCTGTTCGATTCGCTTGGCGTCCTTGACCAGAAGGTGAACAAGGCAAAGGAAGACACGTCCGTGACGGTGACAAAGGCGGAGATGTATCTGAGTCTGGTCCGTCCGTTCATCTCCGTGGACAAGACCATAGGAAGTCAGATGGAGGTCTTCAACGACATCCTCAGACAGATCAAGATACTTCTGAGTCCGATCACGCCTCCGAACTACGAGATCGAATCCGCTGCCGCGATGTTCATGTCCGAATCCGGACTCCGTGTTCCCAAAGGCGCCGTCAGGCACCGCAACCCGGAGCTTTCCGCCGCGGGAACCAAGAAGACGACTGCAACAAGTAAGAAGAAGGGTTCCGGTAATCCGCCGAGAGCGGTCAGACACTCCAGGCCTGCACGGTCAGTTTGACCTTGTGGATCAGTATTCCGCCGTATTTCTCAAGTGAATCAGCGATGTATTCCTCGAGTTCCGCCACCATCAGGCCCGAGATGGCCTGAGGCGTCCTTATGATGATATCAAGGTCATAGCCTTCGGCTCCATAGGTGAAGGACACCTTGCTGACCTTCATGGTTTCCTCGTATTCGGTGAGGCAGTGCGCGACCATCTGCGTGATGGCGGCCTCGCTTATGGCTGTCTCCTCCTGCTTGCTGAACTCAGGACATACAAGCGTCTTCTCCACGGTCTGGACCTTCTTGATGAACGGAAGGAACGCAAAACGCTTCTGGAGACCGACCTTTATGGAGTCATAGACAATCGACGGATAGCTGCGCGTTATCTGCAGCGGAGACACGGGGATGACATGCTTGCCCTCCGAATAGCGGATGCGCATGGCCGTGTCTATCTCGTCCTTGGTGGCGATGTCCTCGATATGGATGATCTGCGAAGGGTCGGGGAGGTTGAGCCTGCGGGCTATCTTTGCCGCCATCTTGTCCGAGGTCCCGATTATCAGGATCTTATGGAAACGCTCCGTCTGGAGGGCGTTCATCACCTCCTTGTAGTGGTCGGGATCCTGGAACAGGGCACGTTTTACGGCCGTGAGGAAGTTGGATTCCTGCTTGGCGCTCTTTCCCGCCACAATCCTGTCGTTCTTGATCAGAAGTCCGTCATCCACTATGAGGGGGATATGGTATTTGTCCGCAACGAGCTGTGCCCGGAAGCTCTTTCCGGTTCCGCTCCTGCCCACAAGGGCATACACCTTGACTGCGGGATTCTTGAATCTTGCGATGAAATTAGTGACAAAAGCAGGCAAACCCATATTCAAATCTTACTCCAAATCTAATATCATGAACAGTCATGGAATACATTTTGGGTGCATACAGCCAGCTGCCTTTCGGTTCCACCAAAGAGGAATACGAAACACTGCTGTCCCGTCAGCTCAAGCCTCTTCTTACGATGGTATACCGCAACAGCAGCCTCAGGCTCCTGTTCCGCCTTGGTATATCGGAGTTCGAGTATCTTGAGCAGAATCACCCCGAAGTGAACATGCTGATCAACGACCTCTGCAGGAAGGGCCAGCTGGAGCTGCTTTCCTCAAGCTACTATGACGTGGTGCTGTCCCTGATTCCCACGCACGAGAGGACGTCGCAGATCGAGAAGACGACCACATACATCAGGAAGAACTTCTCAAAGAAGCCCCGGGGACTGTGGTTCTACAACCAGGTGTTCAATCCCACCACCGTTCCTTCCGTCAGCCTTTCCGGACTGGATTACATAGTCGTCTCCACCTACAACCAGGTTTCCGGCATTACCGAGTCCACAAGGCCGTTCTATACCGAGGAAATGGGCAGGCAGGCCCTGGTGTTCCCGATTGACGACCGCTACAGCAAGGAGACGGCCGATCTGTACAGCTCTTCGATAACTCTCGAGAAGTTTCTTGCAAACATCAGGAAAACGGCATCCGAGAACACCAGCGCTATAAGCACCATAATGCTGAACATGGACCAGCTCATGGGTACCGAAGGATCATCCGATGTCTTCAGGATTATCTACGATGTCCTGGGAAGCCGCTGTACATTGCCGAGCATCTATCTGTCTGAAAACGAGATAGCACGCACACATTATCTGCCCGGAGGAATCTACGGCCGGGATTTCCGGATAGGGAAGCTGACATCGATCAACCAGTTGATCTATGAGGATCCCAAGTTGTCAAGGAACTACGGTCTGGTGAACATGCTCAGGGAAACGCTGCGCGACAGCAAGAGGATGATAGAGGACCGCAAGAACATGGAGCAGATACTGATGAGGGCGAGTTCCTCAAGCCTCTATTTCCCGGACGAATGCGGCAATCCGAACATCCACAGGAGCGTGAACAGGTATTCCTGCGAGATGGAGGTCCTGCTTTCGAGGATTCCGAACATGGTCATCCCGGAAGAGACAGACATAGATTTCGACAGGATTCCGGAATCCCTCATAGCGGGAAAGTCCAGCATAACGTATCTAAGCCACAGGGGCGCGGTGCTCAGCCGATACATCATATCGTCTGCACTGACGGACCTTGCATTCCACAGCGGAGAGGGCCTGTTCGCCGATTCGTTCATCAACGACAAGACCTCGAAGGAGCTGAAGCTTGCGGCCAAGCCCTATGAGGTGACGGCTCTGGACAAGAGGCGCTCGGACTTCTTCGCAAAAGCGCCGGCCACGCTGCTGGGCAAGAATCAGGTGAACCTCACGAAGAGATACAAGTTCAGGCAGTCCACGCTGATAGTCGAAATCGAGATAGAGAACCTTTCGGATATTCCCCTCAGCGGATTCACGTACAAGAACACCATTAACCTGGCGCTGCCGTGCGAATGCGAGGTCAGCTGTCCCGACGGCATGATCGAAGACGGAGGAAACCGCCTCACCCAAAGCGTGACCGTTTCGGACAGATGCTGCCCGTACAGCGTTTCATTCGTGTTCGGGGAGGAGGCCGATGTCTCCAGAAGCGATTTCATACAAAAGGCGCATACTTGGCTTGGAGACAAGTCGTTTTATGAGTATACTCAATTGAGAATTCAGAAAAAGCTCTCACTAGGACCGAACGAGGTCGCAAGGCTTTCGATAGGTTTCAGGACAGAGAAGCGTAAGGAGAAACACAATGACACTACAGAACAGAGCACTTCTTGAGCAGCTGAAGACCGAATCCCAGGCAATCTGGAGGGGACTTTGACCCGGAAGGGTTACGTACTAAACTTTCAGAGCTTGAAAAGCAGACATTGGAGCCTGATTTCTGGGGAGACAAACAGAAGTCAGACGCGGTTTTCGCACAGATAAACGCAATCAAAGACGTTCTTCTTCCGTTCGAGAAACTCCTCAAGGACATAGATGAGACCTACGACCTCATCGACCTGTATGAGGAAGAGGATGACGGAAACGAGGAATATGCCGCCGAAGTAGACGCTAAGATACTTGATCTGGAGGCCGAATACAGGCCCCTCAAGCTCAAGACGCTGCTCAACGGCAAATACGACAAGGGCGATGTGTTCCTGACCATCCACGCCGGTGCCGGCGGAACGGAGGCCTGCGACTGGACGTCCATGCTCATGCGCATGTACCTCAGATGGTGTGAGCGCCACAAGTTCAAGACCGAGATTCTGGACACCCTGGAGGACGAAGGCGGATACAAGAGCGTGACCATCCAGGTCACCGGTCCGTATGCCTTCGGTTATCTGAAGGGAGAGGCCGGCGTGCACCGTCTGGTCAGGATCTCACCGTTCGATTCCAACGCAAGGCGCCATACGTCGTTCTCATCCGTGTACACGTCACCGGTTGTCGATGATAACATCGACATCGAGATCAAGCCGGAAGACATCAGGATAGACACCTACAGGGCGGGCGGTGCAGGCGGTCAGCACGTCAACAAGACGGATTCCGCCGTCAGAATCACCCATTATCCCACGGGAATCGTCGTCCAGTGCCAGAACGAGCGTTCACAGATCATGAACAAGGACAAGGCGTTCAAGATGCTCCGCAGCCGCCTGTACGAGTACTACAGCCAGAAGCTTGAGGAAGAGCACGCGGCCGAAGCCATCGAGAAGAAGGACATAGCATGGGGATCCCAGATCAGAAGCTATGTCTTCCAGCCTTACACCATGGTCAAGGATGCCAGGACCGGAGAGCAGACCGGAAACATCCAGGCCGTCATGGACGGTGACATCGACAATTTCATCGAATCGTTCCTCAGATGGAGCCAGGAGCAGTAATTGAGACGCATTCTCATCACTCTGATGCTCATACTCGTCATCATCCCGGTGCTGGCGGCAGCCGATGCCGGGTATGATGTCCTTGTCTATCCCCGGAACGACGAGGTCGAGGCCTTCATCCTGGGTTATTTCCCAGGGAAGGAATTCAATGAGAGCACATGGGAGATGATGACACTCCGTGAGAAGGAAGCCGGGCTTCAGGTCCTGGGACAGGATCTGAAGAACGCATACGGCTCGGAGAATGCTGAGAAGATAGCTGCCGCACAGGCAAGATACGCCGATGGTCCGGACACGGAGATACCGTCAGGAAAAACGTTTTCCGTGAATCTCGTGGACAACAAGGGGATGGATTACGATATAGAGGCGATGAAGACGGATCCGGTGCTGCTTAAGTACATCTGCGACACCAGCGGTGCCGACCTGATTGTCATGCCTGTGTCCGATTACCTGCAGGGTTTCAGGCTCCTGTCCATCTATGTATACGAGTACGGTTCCGATTCCGTGAAGCTGATCCATCAGGCCGTTTCAACTGATTCCGACAGGTTCCCTGTCTCGGCCGCGCTTTCGATGGCCGGTTGTTTCATGAACGGTTCTCCTGCGCTTGTAAGAATGGACAATCTGGCCGTAGGTACAGTGGTTGAGGTTGACGGTACGGAGGCTAAAGTCCTCGACGGTTACGTCACGAC
>LXOW01406812.1_pt1 | contig 11453 bp, 14 predicted proteins | sample 1368591 | NCBI WGS metagenome assembly LXOW01 (sample SAMN04884650, study PRJNA319009) | bovine gut metagenome | isolation source: Cow rumen | host: Bos taurus | place: Italy: Legnaro (PD) | collected 2014-07-09
CAATTACTATACATCACCAACTTGTTCAAACCCTCGATATTTGGAGTTTGCCAATCATTTCATGGCAGCTGGTCATGAAGTGCTCACATTTTATGCCAACTTTAAGGGTGATGAGTCTGCACCTCTTTTCCAAAGAAAGACTGTTAATGGACTCGATTTCGTTGAAGTGAAGGCTGCGCATTATGTTGGTAATGGCGTCGCAAGAATGAAGTCCATCTTTAGTTTTGCATGGTTAATCAAGAAGCATTGTAAGGAGTTTGATTGTCCTGATGTAATACTTCACAATGTTCATGCACCTTTTGACGTTCCAATAGTATTGGCTGCCAGAAAACTTAAGTGTAAATATGTGTCGGAAGTATGGGATTTGTGGCCCGATAATTTCGCCAATTTCGGGATGATTTCACGCAAAAACCCAGCGATGAAGCTGTTTTATCGCATTGAAAGGTGGATATATGACCATGCCGATGAGCGGGTGTTTACTCTTGCTGGTGCAACAGCCTATTTGAAAGGCAAAGGTTGGACAACAGAAACTGGCGGTAAGATTGACCTTTCAAAGGTGCATTACATCAATAATGGGTTAGACTTGGATCAATTCGACAAGGATAAACTGGCTTTTCCACGTGAAGATGCAGATATTAACGACCCGAGTCTGACAAAGATAATCTACCTCGGAGCTATTAGCAAGGCCAATAANNAGATATGCCTAATTATAGGTTCTTTATTTATGGCAATGGAACATTCCGCTCAGAGTTGGAACAATATGTAAAGGATAAACAAATCAATAACGTTGTTTTCAAAGAAACTCAAATTCCATTAGAGGAATGTGCATGGGTGGTGAGCCAAGCCACGGTAAATATAATGAACTACGAAAAGGGCTTCGGTTATATGGGTGTATCGTCTGGAAAAATGTTTCAGTATTTAGCTGCTGGCAAACCTATTGTTTGTAATGTGGATATTGCTTACGATAATGTAATCAAGGATAATAATCTTGGAGTTTGCCGTGATTTGGAAACAGCAGAAGAATTTGCAATGGCTATACGCAGCCTTGCGGAACAACCACGTGCCAGTTACGATGCTATGTGTGAACGAGTAAGAGAGGTTGCAAAGAGGTTCGATTATAAAGTATTGGCCGCTCGTGAACTCGAAATCATCGAATCTTGTAAAGGTTAATGGTTAGAGGTTAGTGGTTAAAGATTGATTTCTGCTTGACAATATGTGCAAACTGTTGTGTGACTTAATCAACACCACGCTCACTGGTACGCAATTAAAGGTTGATGGTGCAACTGAGGATAATTGGCAGCAGTGTTTTGATTTAGCCCTGCAGCAGAATGTGCTGGCAATGACTTTCCCAACCATGTCTACGCTGCCAAAGGAATTAAGACCTTCATTCACGCTTTGGTCTAAGTGGATGGCATACACACAAAGTGTTGCTGAGCAATCGCAATACAAAAGGCTGGTGGTTGAGAAGGTGGGTTCTTGGTTGGCAGAGGAGGGGTTGACAACGACAATTCTAAAGGGGTTCTCGTTATCGGTTTTATATCCGAATCCAAACCTTCGCGAGTTTAGCGACATTGACATCTTTTCTGGTGTGAATTACGATGTTGTAAACGTTTGCTTTGCTAAGCATGGTGTTCCAATAGATAGTGTGGATGGCCATCATGCATACTTGAAGGTTGATGGCATCTCAGTGGAACATCACTTCGCTTTCTCCAATACTAAGGTGAAAGATGGTTTGACTGGACCAGAAGATAGTTTGCAACGATTGGTTGTTAAAGACCAACAGTCAACAACTATTCCGAGAATCAACTTTCCAAACCCTGTTTTCACCGCCTTGTTTGTAGGTTGGCACGCATACGAACATTTCTTGCAAGAAAAAATAGAATTGCGACACGTTATCGACTGGGCTTTGGCCTTGAAACTGTTGACTGAACAAGAAGCTGAAACACTGAATGAAATAAAGAACAATACAGGCTGGGGTGACTTTTGTGATACGCTGACGGCAATAGCCATAAATCAATTAGGCTTGCCTCAAGAGTGGTTCCCTAAAGTAGAGCTAATATCTGGCGAGCATGAACTGCGAGTATGGAACGATATCATTAACTCACCTCGCACACCCCCAAGCAAGTCTTCAAACATCCGTCGTATCTACATCGCAAAACATATGTTGAAAAACGGTTGGAAGTACGATACTTATGCTGATTTGAGTGCAAGAAAACTGCTATGTAAGGTGATTTGGGGACATTACGTAAACAAAACAAAATAAGGATGATGAATATGGTTGGTATAAAAAGGAGTCTATGGATAGCTCCAATAAAGACGCTTTGGTTTAATTTTAGGTATTTCCCGTTTTTGCAAGCCATAAGGATACCTGTGGTTTTGACAAGAAGAGTAAATGTAACTTGTTGTTATAAAGGGTTTTGTGAGTTGAGGGGGGGGGTAAAAACCGGCATGCTTAAGTTTGGAATCTTGGATAGGGAATCTCATTTGAACTCCAATTGCTTGTTATCAATTAAAGGCAAGTTGGTCTTGAATGGAACAGGATTTCATTCTTTTGGCCCGGGTACTGAATTATGTATAGGAAAACAAGGAGTATTGACAATAGGCAACAATTTTTCTGCATCAGCGAGAAATATAATTTCTTGCAGTTGTGCAATAACAATCGGTGANNTACCGACACGCATCAGATTTGTGATGAAAATGGAAATATTACTAATTACAACAAACCCATTGTTTTTGGAAAACATGTGTGGTTAGGTTGTAGGAATATAGTCATGAAGGGTTGCGAGATTGCAGATGGTTGTATGGTGGCAAGTGGCAGTAAAATCAGTGGTAGATATGAAGAAAAAAATTGTATTATTTCAACTGGAAAAAAGATTATTAAACGTAATATTATTTGGAAACGTGATTGGGCAATAAATGATAGAAAATGAAATAAATAGAATGAATAACTTTTAGTTAAGAATATGAAACATTTGATAATAATAGGCGCTGGCGGTATGGGTAGACAAATATACTATGATGCTACTCTTAGTAAAGGCTATGGATCCGAATGGGATATTAAAGGGTTTATAGACGACAATCTCCATGCCTTGGACGGGTTTGAGGGAGAAGGTTATCCCCCGTTAATTGGAACCATAAAAGATTATCAGCCTATGGCTGATGATGTGTTTACATGCTCTATGGGAGAGGTGTTGACCAAACACAAGGTTTGTGATATGATAGAATCAAGAGGGGGTGAGTTCATTAATCTGATTCACAATAAAGTTGTGTTGCATCCCAGCGTGAAAATCGGCAAAGGTGTTATCATTTCTTACGATGCCGGTTTTGGGGTAGATGTGACTGTTGGTGACTTTTGTTTGATTCAGAATGGTGCCATCATTGGACATGATGTTAAAATAGGAAACTATTCACGTATCGATTGCCGAGTTATCCTGATAGGCGGGGTGATTATCGGTAATGATGTAACTATCCACACCAATTCCATAGTCAGCCATAATGTGGTTGTTGGTGATGGCGCTAAGGTCGGTGCCATGAGTTTTGTGATTAGGAAAGTAAAACCAGGGACTACTGTACAAGGTAATCCTGCAAAACGTATAATCTATGAATAATCCATTTTCACTTGAAGGAAAAACAGTTTTGGTTACAGGTGCCTCGTCAGGTATTGGCCGGGGGGTGTCTGTTGTTTGTTCCCAAATGGGTGCAAAAATGATAGTAACAGGCAGGAATGTGGAACGTTTAAACGAAACACTGGCAATGTTAGATGGTGAAGGACATCAGGCTATTGTTGCCGATCTGTCTCTTCAAGATGGTTTAGACTCCCTCGTTGCACAATGTGAGCCTTTGAATGGTATTGTCCATTGTGCAGGTATACCAAAAATATGTCCAGTGAAAAGATTGAAAAGAGATATTCTTTTCGATATAGTGAATACTAACGAACTGGCTCCAATATTGTTGACTGCGGCTTTATTGAAAGCTTCGAAGCTCCAAAAAAACTCTTCTGTTGTCTTCATCGCCTCCATTGCGGGTGTTTTTAGGGCAGGAGGTGTTGGCGATGCTGATTATGCTGCAACTAAAGGGGCGCTTAGCGGTTTCGCCATGACAGCGGCAAAGGAATTAGGCCCTCAGGGTATAAGGATTAATACAATTTGTCCGGCTGTTGTTGAGACCCCAATTCTTGCGCAATCATATAATACCATGACAGATGAAGAAATTCAAAAGAAACTGTCGGGTTATCCTTTACGTAGGTTTGGAAAAACTGAAGATGTGGCAAATGGTGTTGTCTATCTTCTTTCAGATGCATCAAGTTGGGTGACTGGAATTAATCTTGCCATCGATGGTGGTTGTCACCTCTAATAATAATTTTGCTAAAAAACTTAAAAGATTCAAAATATGAAGTGTATTATCAATAACGTAGAGATTAAAAGCATAGCTACATGCTTGCCGGAAGGCATATTAGAGATGTCTTCATTGAAAGAACGCTTTGGGGAAAAGGATGTGGAAGACACCGTAAAAGGTTCTGGCATTGAGCGGTTGCATGTGGCTGCCGAGCACGAAACGACTGCTGACCTTTGCCAACGTGCTGCTGAGTTGTTCCTTAATGCAGAGAACATTGATAGAAGCACAATCGATGGTGTGGTATTTGTGTCTCAGACACCTGATTATTTCAATCCAGCCACATCATGTGTTTTGCAAGGGAAATTAGGTTTGCCAAACGATTGTGTCTGTTTTGATATTTCGTATGCCTGTAGTGGTTACATATATGGAATATTCCAAGCTGCATCATTGATTGGATCAGGTGCTTGTAACAATGTGCTTGTGATGGCTGGAGATACAAACTCTAAGATTATTGGAAAGCAAAAATCGCAAGTGATGGTATTTGGTGATGCAGGGTCTGCATCATTGGTTTCAAGGGGGGAAGGCAGCATTGCTTTTGATATTATGAATAACGGTTATGACTTTAAGACTGTTTGGTCGGACTATAAAGGTTTCCGGCGTTATCCAGAGAACACCCGTCCTGGGTTTGTTTCTGAATCCACAATGGCCGACGACGACGTGTTTAGCTTTATTGTTTCATGTGGACCAAAAACAATAAAATCGGTCTTGGAATTGGTAGGTTGGGACAAAGATGATGTTGACTTTTTTGCCTTCCACCAAGCCACAAGAATAACGATTGATTTTATGCGTCGTAAGCTGAAACTGGCACACCCGGAAAGAGCCCCATTTGATATTGCTAATTACGGTAACACAGGTCCGACCACAGTTCCGATGGTTTTGACCGATTGGCCCTATCGAGCAGAAGGCATCGATACTTCCACATGGCATAAGGTTGTGATGGCCGCATACGGCGTCGGACTCAGCTGGGGCAGCATTGCTTGCGACCTTTCAAAGACGAAGATTTACAGACCCATTAATCAGTAAACGAAATGAAAGCATTTATCTTCCCTGGCCAAGGTTGCCAAAAAGAGGGCATGGGCAAAGATCTCTATGACAACTTCCCCAAGGCCAAAGAACTGTTTGAGCGTGCCAACGATTATCTTGGCCGCCGCATTACCGATGTGATGTTTAACGGCACAGAGCTGGAATTGATGCAAACCATCAACACCCAACCTTCGGTATTCCTTTATGAGGTTGTGCTGGCATTGACACAAACAGAAGTTCATCCCGATGTGGTGGCTGGCCATTCACTTGGTGAGTTTGCCGCATTGGTGGTGAATGGTGTGATGGAGTTTGAGGATGGTTTAAACCTTGTGCTCAATCGTGCCGTCATTGGCCAAAAAGCATGCGACAAGGTGCAAACGGGTATGGGTGCTGTAATTGGCCTCAGCGACGAATATGTGGCCAAGCGTATCAAAGAGATTTGGGACGAAACAGGTGAGCCTATCTATTTCGCCAACTACAATGGTCCTGGTCAGGTGGTCATCAGTGGTTCTCGTAAAGGTGTACGTGCAGCGTGCAAGGCCTTTATGAAGGAGGGGGCTAAAAAAGCTGTGGCGTTGCCTATCAGTGGCTCGTTCCACACGCCTTATATGGACGAAGCTCGTGAAGAATTGGGCGACATCATTCGCAAGACCCCATTCCACGATGCACAGTTCCCAGTGTATCAGTGTGTGGACGCTCTGCCCCATACCAATGCTGATGAGATAAAAGAGAACCTTATCCAGCATATCACGCATCCCGTGTTGTGGACTTCGATGACCCACAATATGGTGAAGGATGGTGTGACCGAGTTCTATGAGGTTGGCACCGATGATACATTGGAGAAGATTGTCCGTCGCATGTACCCCAACCTGCACCAGCAATCGTTGCTCGACATCGACACCTATCGTGACCGAGTGCATAATTACAAACAATTACCTGAATAAAAGCAAAGCAAATCAGTTTAATATTAACAATTAAAAATTTAAAGTTATGACATTAGAAGAATTTGTTGAACATTTCGCTGACGAAATGACCGAAACCCCTGCTGGCACCATCACTGCCGACACCAATTACAAAGAACTTGCAGAATGGGGTTCGTTGGCCTCTTTATCCATCATTTCCATGATTGACGAAGAATATGGTCACCTGATTACAGGTGCAGATGTTCGTGCCCGTAATACCGTAAAAGAACTCTATGAGTTTGTAGAGAGTTTGTAAGAAAATCAGTCAATTAACGTTATTATTAATTTAAAAAGTAAAGAAAATGAAAAGTTTAGAAGAATTTGTAGAGCTCTTTGCAGAGCAGTTTGATGACACTGATGCAAGTGAAATCACCGCCAACACCGTTTTCCATGACCTTGATGAATGGTCAAGCCTTATTGGTTTGAGTGTTATCGCTATGGTTGACGAGGAGTTTGACGTTGCCCTGAAGGGTGACGATGTGAAGAATTCCGTGACAGTAGAAGATTTGTATAACCGTGTAATCGCAAAACTGTAATGGCATTTATTGAATTCAAGAACGTTAGGATCGCCGGTATCTCAGCCGGCGTTCCTAAATTCGTTGCAAGTAATCTGCATCCCTTGGATGACGATGGCATTTCTACGGAATACACCCCTGAAGCTTTCGTTGAAACCACGGGTGTTTTGGAGCGTCGTATTTCAGATAAACTGACTACTTCAGATCTGTGTTATGAAGCAGCTGAGAAACTTATCGCAGATTTAGGTTGGGATAAGACTGAAATTGAAGCACTCGTGTTTGTATCGCAAACAGCCGACTATATCCTTCCTGCAACAGCTTGCATCTTGCAAGACCGTTTAGGTTTAAGCAAAGAATGCTATGCTGAAGATGTGGCTTTAGGTTGTTCAGGCTGGGTGTATGGTCTTAGCAATGTTGCCTCCCTACTTACTTCTGGCTCTATGAAGAAAGCCTTGCTGCTTTGTGGCGATGCCAAGAAAAGAGCCATAGGACCTCGTGACCCATTGTTTGGCCATGCAGGTACAGCAACAGCAGTAGAATTCGTTGAAGGTGCTGATGGCTTCAAGTTCCATTTCGGTACCGATGGTAGTGGCTACGATGCTATTATTACCCCTGACGGTGGCAGCCGTAATCAAGTTTCAGTTGATTCTTTTAAGTTGGAAGAAATTGAAGGCAAACAGATGCATCGCATGCAAACCCGTATGAAGGGTATGGATGTGTTCTCGTTTGGTATTTCAACAGCTCCCAAATCTGTAAAGAAGTTGGCTGAAAAATTTGGTTTTGACTACTTAGATTACGACTACTTTGTGTTCCATCAGGCCAACATGAAAATGAACAATATGATTGCCAAAAAGTTGAAGCTTGACCCAGAAAAGGTGCCGTCATGCATGTATCATTTTGGCAACACTTCTTCAGCCTCGATTCCTATCACAATTGTCACTCAGCTCAAAGAGAAGTGCCAAAAACCGACCAAGTTTGTGTGCTGCGGTTTTGGCGTGGGTCTCTCCTGGGGTACCGTGGCATTTACTTCTGATGATAATATGATTATTTCTGATTTAGTTGAAGTAGAAGAACCGAAAGGAGAGTCAAAATGGGTATGACATATAATCCCTTCTCATTGGAAGGAAAGACAATTTTGGTAACTGGTGCTTCTTCTGGCATTGGACAGGAGACTGCAATTTCATGTTCCAAAATGGGGGCTTCTGTCATCATTACTGCCCGTAATCAGGAGCGACTTCAGGAGACATTTGATAAACTTGAAGGTGACAACAACAAACAATTTATCGCTGATTTGACCAATCAAGAAGAACTTGAGAACTTGGTCAATCAAGTTGGTAAAATTGACGGTCTGGTATTATGTGCTGGTCGAAGCCGTTCTTTACCGGTATTGTTCTCCACAAGAGAAAAATTTGATGAAATTTATGATGTCAACTTTTTCTCACCAGTTGAAACCTTACGTCTTTTGGCAAAGAAAAAAAGCCTACAGCCTAATTCGGCAGTAGTAATATTGGTTTCAATCGGTGGAACGGGTAGATGGACACCGGGTAATGCAATTTATGGTTCATCAAAGGCTGCTTTAAAATCAATGGTGCAATATTTTGCTGTTGAGCTTGCCCCTAAGAAAATCCGAGTGAATGGCATTTGCCCAGGTATGGTGGAAACACCATTAATCCATCATGGCACATTGACCCAAGAGCAACTTGACGAAGATAGAGACAAATACCCACTGAAGAGATACGGGCAGCCTATTGATATTGCAAATGGGGCCATTTATTTATTATCAGAAGCATCTTCTTGGTTGACGGGACAGTCTATTGTGATTGACGGTGGATTAACAGCCAAGTAACAATAATAATATTTGTATGGCAATATTAACCTATAGAAATGTAGGAATAACAGCACTTTCTGCCTGTGTGCCAAGTCGTGTGATAGACAACTATCATTACGACTTGGACATCTGGCCAGAAGATGAAGTTAAGAAGGTGGTGGACAAGGTGGGTGTTGTAGAACGTCGTTTTGTCGATGACAAAACTTGTGCCTCAGACCTCTGTTTTGCTGCAGCAGAAAAACTGATTACCGACAATAACATTGACAAAAGTGGAATAGACCTACTGGTTTTCCTGTCCCAAACACCCGATTATAGAATGCCAGCAACTTCCATTCTGCTTCAGGGCAGATTGGGCTTGCCAATGACAACAATGGCTTTTGATATACAATTAGGGTGCTCCGGGTTTATCAATGCACTCAGCATCGTCTATGCCATGATGCAAAACCAAGGATTCCATAAAGCCTTGCTCCTTGATGGTGAAACGCGCTCGAAGGTGTATAGCCGAAAGGATAGGCGCGAGGCTTTTATCTTTGGTGATGCCGGAGTGGCTGCATTGATTGAGCGTGATGAAAAGTTTGGCGAAAGCCATTTCTCGTTGAATTCCGATGGCTCGCGAGGCGACCTTATTATGATACCAGGAGGCGGTTATCGTAACATGAGTTCTGCTGAAACTCTTAAGGAAAAGGTTGTTGATGAATATGGTAATATCCGTACCGATGAAAATGGTTACATGAACGGTGCTGATGTTTTCAATTTTGTTCTCGTCGAGGTTCCGAANNCAAGCCAATGCATTTATTAATAATCATATTGCCAAGAAATTAAAGCTTGATAAAGAACGTATTCCTTGGACTATCCAGAAATATGGTAACACATCATCTGTGTCAGTACCCCTTACCATCGTCAGTGAGTTGAAAGACAAAATGAATGGTGAGAAGAAGTTGATGCTTAGTGCTTTTGGCGTTGGTATGGCATGGGCAACAGCGATTGTCCCATTCGTGGATTGTAAAATTAGTGATATTATAGAATTATAAGGTTTAGATTAGGAATAGCATGAACAAAGAAAAAATAGAAGCGCTAAACGAGCGCACCAAGCAGCTGCTGCTGGGTGGCGGCGAGGCCGCTTTGCAGAAGCAGCACGATGCGGGCAAGATGACCGTCACCGAACGTGTTGATGCCCTGCTCGACCCCGATTCGTTCCAAGAACTGGGTCTGTTTGTGAAACACCAGTGCCACGACTTCGGCATGGACAAGAAGGAAATGGCTGCCGACGGTGTGGTGACGGGTATCGGCACCATCGAAGGAAGACCCGTGTGCGTGTATGCACAGGACTTCTCGGTGGCTGGCGGCTCGCTCGGTCTGGCGCATGCCCGCAAAATCACCAAGGTGATGGACTTGGCCATGGATATGGGGGTGCCTTGCATCGGCATCAACGACTCGGGCGGAGCCCGCATCCAGGAGGGCATCAACGCCCTGGCTGGCTATGGCGAAATCTTCTTCCACAACACCGAGGCTTCGGGCGTGATTCCGCAAATCTCCGTCATCCTCGGCCCTTGTGCCGGTGGTGCGGTGTATTCGCCTGCCTTGACCGACTTCGTGTTTGTGGTGGATAAGGTGTCGAAGATGTTCATCACTGGCCCTGAGGTCATCAAGACCGTGCTGGGCGAGGAGATTGGCATGGAGGAGCTGGGTGGCGCACGTGTGCATGCCGAAACCACAGGCAATGCCCACTTCTTTGCCGAGAGCGAACAGGAGTGCTTCGCCCAAATCCGCAAGCTGCTGGCCTTGATTCCACACAACAATGTGAAGAAGGATGAGCGTAAGGCTGCGGTGGAACCTAAGGCAGAGTATCGCGACATCTGCAAGTTCATCCCCGACGATGCCCGTGAGCCTTTCGATGTGCGCAACATCGTGCTGGGTGTGCTCGACGACAGCGATTTCCTTGAGGTGCATCAGGGCTTTGCCCAGAATGCCGTGGTGGGCTTTGGCCGCCTGAACGGTCAGACCGTGGGCGTGATTGCCAACCAGCCTATGGTGCTGGCAGGTGTGTTGGACATTGACTCCAGCGACAAGATTGCCCGCTTTATCCGCTATTGCGACTCGTTCAACATCCCGCTCATCACCTTCGAGGACATGCCTGGCTACCTGCCCGGTGTGGATCAGGAGCATGCCGGCATCATCCGCCACGGAGCCAAGGTGCTGTATGCCTACTGCGAGGCCACGGTGCCGAAGCTAACGGTGATTATGCGCAAGGCCTACGGCGGCGGCTACATTGCCATGTGCTCGCGCCACATGAAGGCCGACTTTGTGTATGCCTGGCCTACGGCCGAGATTGCCGTGATGGGGCCTGCCGGTGCCGCCAACATCATCTTCCGCAAGGAAATCAAGGAGGCTGCCGACCCAGTGGCCATGCGTGAGCAGAAGATTGAGGAATACAAGGACAAGTTTGCCAACCCCTACGTGGCCGCTGGCTACAGCTGGGTGGATGCCGTTATCAACCCTGACGATACCCGTAAATACTTGATTCAGGCTCTCGCCATTGCCCAGAACAAGCATGTAGAGCCGAGGAAGAAGAAACACGGGAATCCTCCTTTTTAATAGTTGAGAGTTGATAGTTTAGAGTTTATAGTCAGTTTTAAAGTTTATAGTTTAAAGTTGAAAGTATGGAAACATTAAGACTTGAAAGTGGCGACTATCAGACCCAGTTGACCCCGAAATATCAGAACCGCAAGG
>LXOW01307751.1_pt1 | contig 11452 bp, 15 predicted proteins | sample 1368591 | NCBI WGS metagenome assembly LXOW01 (sample SAMN04884650, study PRJNA319009) | bovine gut metagenome | isolation source: Cow rumen | host: Bos taurus | place: Italy: Legnaro (PD) | collected 2014-07-09
TTTGTCCCGATGATGGTCAAGATGGCTTTGCTCGGTGGGCAACTGGGCCGACTTTCCTATACCATTGGTCAAGATAAGATGCTGGTCTTGAATGACATGAGTCTTGAAGGCGACCACAGCTTCCTCTTTGCCAATGCCGACCGCAGCTATGAGCTGATGCCCGCCTCGGAAGTGCGCAACGGAAAAGTCTATCTCTATCTGAACGATAACTTGCCGACAGCAGGTTTCTATGACTTGCTGGTCAACGATAGCGTCAACCGCGTGACGGCTTGGAACGAGAGCCGTGTGGAGTCGCGCATGGACTTTGTGGACCGTGATGAGGTGAGTAAAGCCTTTGCCCAAGCTGGTTTCGATGTGGCTGCCGTCCTCGACACTACGGATTTTGCCACTGCCGACTTGGTTGAGGCCATGGCGCATCAATCCTCACAATGGAAGCTCTTCGCCTTGATTGCCTTGCTGGCATTGCTAGGCGAAATTGCAGTGTTGCGGTTCTGGAAGTGAAGTTCCTGTTAGAGCAAATCGTTCTCGTCAATCAGGTTGTTGAGCAAAGCATAGACAGTGAGACCCGACACCGACTTGATGCCCGTCTTCCGCGTGATGTTCTTGCGGTGCGAGATGACCGTGTGGATGGAGATATTCATCAGGTCGGCGATTTCCTTGTTCATCATGCCTTTGGCCACGGCCACCAGCACGTCGGTCTCGCGTTTCGACAGCTCCACATCGTCGTTCTTTTTCGTGGTGTCGCTCTGCACGAATTCATTCATCTTGTCGATGATCTTTGCCTTGCTGTCGTTGATTTCGATGACGCCGTTGTAAGGCGTTAGGAAGCTATGGTCGAGGTAGGAAGTCACCAAAGCGATGACGGTGACTTGCGGGTGGTCCTTGCTGAGTTGGGCGATGAAATCCTTGTACACATAGCCGAGCAGCGTCGGGTTGACAATCAGCAGGTTGGCATCAGTGGCTAGAATCTTCTCGGAGAGATGTTCAGGGCTGTCGAGACGCGCCACCACATCGAACTGCGCCATGCCGTTGATGATCTCGGTCAAGCCGTTGGCGATGATTTCCGAGGCTTCACAGATAATGACACGGTTTCTCATGGCTGGGCGTTTTCGAGGGATTCAACGTATGGGATGAGGACGCGCTCCTCGATGAGGGAGTGACGGTTCAAGTCATCGCTCAGTTCCATGATGTCCAACGAAATCTCAATACGTTCCTTGGGCAGGATGTCGCCGGGAAGATACTTGATGAGGATGTTCATCATGTCGTCGAGGGTGTCCTGGATGTTGGTGTGGTTGTGCACAAACTCGTTGATTTTGTAGGAATCGGTGCGCTGTCCGTTGACCAAAGCCTCGATATAGGGGAACACCACCTCTTCCTCATAATACTGGATGTGCCGCATCACCTCTTTTTTGTACTCATCGTAGAAATGGCGCAGCATGGGGCCGAATTTGGGTCCGCTGGCTTCGATGATGTTTTGCAGATGCTCCTCGATGTGAGGGAAACGCTCGCCGAGGTAATACTGGTGCGAGGCTTTCAGGTAGGAGAGGAGGTCGCTCATGTCGATGCCTTGAAGCTCCTTTTGTCCGGGCTTGAAACTGCTGTCGGAGTAGATCTCGCACACCATAAGGAACAGTTCAGTGCTGACGTGGTTCATCTGGCACACATGGTCCACGCTGCGTTCGCCGAAGCCTAAGCCAATGCCGAAACGGGGCAGCAGCTGCAACAGCCTGCGGTCACCCGTCAGCAGCTCGGCAAATTTGGTGTCTTTCGTGAATGGTTTTTTCTTCTTAGCCATGATATTTCTTATTGATGGGGCAAAGATAGAAAAAAACACAGTGCCGCCGAATCACCGAATGTGGGGATTCGGCCCCAGGCAAAATAGCCATCAATGGGGATTTCACGGTTTCTGAAACGGCCGTTACTTTGCAGCAGATTTTTGTCATACGTTTTTAGAATGAGTTTTGAGTTAGTTTTACAACCAGTGCAGGGCGGAGTCATCCGCCCGCACAGTTTTTGTAACTTTGCAGACCAAAAGACCACCATACAATGAGTCACGAACATCATCATCACCATCATGTAGATGCCGATAATGGGCAAATGCGCAAGATCCTATGGGCATCCATCATACTGAATCTCCTTTTCGTCGGCGTGGAAGCCGGCGTGGGCCTATGGCAAGACAGCCTCTCGCTGCTGAGCGACGCAGGCCACAACCTCAGCGATGTCTTTTCGCTGGTGTTGGTCGTTGTTGGGTTGCATTTAGTGCAGGTGAAAAGCAACGAACACTATACCTATGGTTATAAGAAAAGCACGATTCTCATTTCATTGGCCAACGCGATTTTGTTGCTTGTCGCAGTTGGTGTCATCATTGCCGAGAGTGTCCACAAGCTGCGTAATCCTGCCGCCATCGACGGCACGGTCATCTCATGGACGGCTGGCGTGGGCATCCTCATCAATGGCTTGACTACCTTGTTGCTCATGCGCGGACAGAAAGGCGACCTCAACATCCGTGGTGCATTCCTCCACATGGCCGCCGACACGCTCGTCAGCATCGGCGTGGTGATCAGTGGTATTATCATCACTTATACAGGCTGGTTCATCATTGACCCAATCATAGGTATTGTGATTGCCGTCGTGATTCTCGTCAGCACCTGGGAGTTGTTGCACGACAGCATGCGTCTGGCCTTGGATGGCGTGCCCGAAGGCATTGAGGTGGAAGAGGTGATGCAAGCTATGCAAGAGGTAGACCATGTTCGTGACGTCCACCACTTGCATGTTTGGGCAATGAGCACCACGGAGAACGCTTTGACGGCCCATGTCGTCGTTGATGACGAGCATGAAGCTGCTGACGTTCGCAAGGCATTGAAAGAAGTCCTTCGGGACAAAGGCATCACGCACGCCACTATTGAGATTGAAAGCGGAGAAGGATGCTGTGACAAGGGTTGCTAATTCCAAAATGTGTATCTTTGCAGTCCTAATGGATTAAACCTATGGCAAACAACACAGACTATCAGAAAATCATTGAGAAGCTTCAGCTGGAGCCACATCCCGAAGGTGGCTACTACCGTCAGCTATATGGCAACGATGCCTCGGGCAAGAAGGACATCTCCACCATTTATTATATGCTGACCGATAGCGACATTTCGGCCTTCCATCGTCTGCACGGTGTGACGGAGATTTGGTATTATCATGCCGGCGAGCCGCTTAATATCTATGTCATTGATACCGATGGAAATCTGACTGTTCATGCACTGTCGCCCGACGGCGAGATGCAGGTGATTATACTTCCTGAACAATGGTTTGCGGCAGAGATTCCCTCGAAGAAAGGCTATTGTTTGGTGGGCTGTGCCGTGGCTCCTGCCTTCAGTTTCGAGAACTTCGAGTTGGGACAAAAAGAAGCACTGATGCAACAGTTTCCGCAGTACGCTGAACTTATTGAGAGACTCACATGATGACCATTGACACCACCAATATGTGCTCGCATTTGCAGAAGAAGCTGTTCGATGAGGATGGCGAATACCATCGTCTTTGGATGGCCATGCAAGACGACCCAGAACTGACTGCTGTGGTTCGCTCACGGCAACTCCACATCTATCGCAACGGCAAGAAAGTGTTGGTGCTGGCAGGGAAGTCTGCCCCGAAGATTATCAGGGAAGATCCGATTTGTGAGTTGTTGTCAAATTTATAATTTGTAGTAACTCCCCAAGATGCGCGCAAACNNGACAGAAAGTTTTTGCTCAAACGACGCGACGACATAGCCGTGTCGGGGATAGCTCATTTTGATGATTTTGCTGATTTTCTGGGCCAAGACGACTGGCTTTAAGCCACCATTCTCATCGTGCTCCACCTTTTCGATGGCGGCTTTATAGGCGGGATAGGCTTGGAATGCAGCCTCGTCAGATGCTTTCTTGCGGCTTCCCGTGAACCCCGTGGCAAAATCGCCGGGACGAAGCACCACCACTTGGATTCCCAAGGGCTGGGCCTCTAAGCGCAAAGCCTCGCAATAGCCTTCAATGGCAAACTTGCTGGCAGAGTAAAAGCCTTGGAAGGGGAGACCCATCAGTCCACCGATGGAACTCAGGGCGATGATTTTCCCGCTCTTTTGTCGACGCATGTGGGGCAAAACGGCATCCGCGCAATGCACCAAGCCCATGAAGTTGGTGTCCATCTGAAGGCGTATCTCTTCCTCGGTGGCAAACTCCAGCGGGCCGCCGATGCCCATGCCGGCATTGTTGACCAGCACGTCGATGCGGCCTTCTTTTTCGACGATTTCGTTGACGGCTTGCATCACCGCCTCACGATCGCGGACATCCAATTGAATATAGTGAACCTGAGGCAAAGGCTCCACCTCACGGCGTACCGTGCCATACACCGTATGGCCTTCCTGTGCGAGCAAACGCGCCGTTTCGAGGCCGAAGCCTGAAGATATGCCTGTGATGAAAATTACCATGAAACAACCTCTTTTATACTCTTGTCCGTCATGGCGGAGGAACATCCGCCATCTCCTGAACACGAAGATGACACTCTTCCTTCTAGGAGATTGCGGGTCAAGCCCGCAATGACGGTTAAGGGTGGCATATTCATTTATATCACTCCAATCTCTTTGAAAGCCTTGGTGATCTTGTCGATGGCTTCGTCAACCTGTGCGAAGGTATGGGTGGCCATGAGTGCGAAACGAATCAACACATCGTTCTCGGGCACGGCAGGGGCGATGACGGGGGTGACGAACACACCGTCGTCCAACAGCCTGTTGCACAACCAGAACGCTTTCTCCGAATTGCGCACAAACAGCGGGATGATGGGCGTCTCGCTGTGACCGGTGTCGAAGCCGCGTTCTTTGAACTGCTTGCGGGCGTAGTTGCTCAAATCCCACAGGTGCTGGATGCGCTCAGGTTCGCTCAGCATAATGTCGATGGCGCGACTCACCGAGGCCACATTCGCCGGCGGCATGCTGGCACTGAAAATCAGCGAGCGGGCATTGTGTTTCAAGTAGTTGATGATATCGAAGTCGGCGGCGATGAATCCACCCAGAGATCCAAACGACTTGGAGAAAGTGCCCATGATGAGGTCCACCTTGTCGGTGAGACCGAAATGGTCGGCCGTGCCGCGTCCCTGATGGCCCAACACGCCTATGGCATGGGCATCGTCGATCATGATGTCGGCGTTGTATTGCTCGGCCAGTTCCACCATGCGGGGCAGGGGGACGATGTCGCCTTCCATGGAGAAGACGCCGTCGGCCACGATGAGCTTCATGGATTCGGGGGCGCAGTTCTTCAGTTTGGCCTCGAGGCTGTCCATGTCGTTGTGGTTGTATTTCCAAACCTTGCCGAACGACAAACGGCTGCCTTCGATGATGGAGGCATGGTCGAGGTTGTCCAAAAGCAGATAGTCATTGCGGCCACAGAGTGCCGACACCACGCCGAGGTTGACTTGGAAACCTGTGCTGAAGCACACGGCGGCTTCTTTGCCGACCAGTTGGGCCAGCTTCTCTTCCAAGGCCACATGGATGTCGAGGGTGCCGTTGAGGAATCTTGAGCCGGAGCAGCTCGTGCCGTATTTCTTGACCGCTTCAATGGCGGCTTCTTTCAGTCGCGGGTCGTTGGCGAGGCCAAGGTAGCTGTTGGAGCCGAACATCAGCACATCTTTGCCATTGATTTTCACCACGGTGCTTTGTTCCGACTCGATGGGCTTATAATAAGGGTAGATGCCTTTAGCCTGAGCCTCTTGGGGTGCCCTGTATTTGGCGCAATTTTGTTTGAGTATATTGGTCTTCATTGTGTTTAGATTCGTTTGATATAAGTCCTCGCCCGCTTGGTCAAGTGATGTTCCAAATAATGCCAGAGGTTTTGCACGCTGGTGTTGTCTTCCAACTCGCGGGTCGATTCGATGTATTGGATTCCATTCTTCTTGATTCCGCGTGCAAATTTATCAAAAATTATGGCATTCACTCCTTTGTTCTTGTATTTTTCGTCGATGGCGATGAGCAGCAGGTCGATGGTGTCGTTCTTTTTCAAAGCGTTCAAGATGTGCAGCCAGCCCAACGGGAACAACGATCCATTGGCTTTCTGCATGGCATTGGCGAGTGAAGGCAAGGCTAGGCCAAACCCCACCACCTGATCTTCTGCATCCAGCACGATAGAGAGGTAGTCGACATTGATGTTGCCAAGGAACTGCTTCTTCAAATCCTCGCATTGGCCTGGGGTCAACTCCGAGAATCCGTGGAGTTCTGAGTAGGCTGAATTGAGGCATTTGAACAAACTGTCGATATAAGGCGCTATGTCGGCACGGCAGGTGATGGGAGCTTCGTGTAAGTCGTTTTTGATGGCAACCAGACTGGCCATGCGGGCATAACGCTCGGGGATGACTTCGGGAACGATGATGCGGTATTCCACAAAGTCCACATCTTTGGCGTAGCCCAAATCCAGCAGGTGCTTTTCGTAATAGGGTGCGTTGTATTTTCCGTAGGCCGTCGGCAATTGGTCGAAGCCCTCCACCAGGATACCCGCAGCGTCAAACTCCAGGAATCCCATCGGGCCATTGACGACATCCATGCCTTGCTCCTTGGCGTATTGCTCGACGGTTTGCATCAGTGCCTTTGAGACCTCTGGGTTGTCGATAAAATCAATCCATCCGAAACGACAAATCTTCTCTCCGGTTTTCTCGTTATAGCTGCGGTTGATGATGCCAGCCACACGACCGACCATCTTGCCTTTTTCGTCGTAAGCCAGCCAGTATTTGCCTTCGCAAACCTCAAAAGCATGGTTTTTTGTGGGATCCAGCGTGTCGCGATCCATTGCCTCGATTTGTGGGACGTAATAAGGATTGCCCTTATACAGCGCATTCGGGAAATGGACGAAAGCCTTTAGCTCTTTCCTCGTTGTGACTTCTTTTATCGTGATAATCATCGTGCAAAAATACGGAATTATAGGTTTGGCTGGGCAAAAAAATCCAAAGTTTCCTATAAAAAATGCAGTTTGCCCCAAAATAATGATGAGGTGTTTCGTCGGAATGTCTTATCTTTGCTGCATAAAACCATCTATGCCCCCGACGCATTTGGAAGACCTATGAACATCGAAGACTATCGTGATTTCTGCCTCTCGTTAGGCGATGGCATTGAGGAGAAGTTCCCCTTCACCAAGTTCAAGAACGGCGAAGGGGTGTTGGTGTTTTATGTCTGCGGCCACATGTTCTCCTATTTCGACTGCGACGACTTCAAGGTCATCTCGCTCAAATGCCAGCCCGAACGGATTGAAGAGCTGAAAGCCGAGCATGACTGCATCGGCGACCCTTTCAACGAATCTTCCAAGCACTGGATCGGCATCGACCCAAACAACGCGCCCGACGACCTGTTAAGAGACCTCACCCGAAATTCATACGAGATTGTAAAAGCGAAATACATAAAGAAAAAATGACCTTTCTGATAGAATCCATCATCGCGTGCGCCTTGTTCACGCTGTTTGTGTTCCTGATGTCGAGAAACCCCATCAAGAGCATCTTCAACTATCCTCCTGCCATCATCGAGCGATGCGACCAGTTGGGACTGGTCGATGCGAGCAACCGTCCTGGAGGCGTGACGTTTTACGTCAAGAAGATTGTCGCCATGATGATCTTCGGTGTGCTGTTGGGCCTGTTGGTCAGGTATGTCAACGGATGCGAGACCTTCCTCTGTGGTGCCCTGACGGCCTATGCCCTCTGGGTGGTGGTGAACTGGTTCGATGCCTTGGTGCTGGATTGCCTCTGGTTTTGCCACGACAAGCATTTCGTCATTCCTGGCACAGAGGACATGACTGAAGCCTATCACGACTACTGGTTCCACATCAAAGGGGCGCTTATCGGGATGCTTCTGGGCATTCCCGCTGCTCTAGTAGCTGGAGGGATTGTAGTATTATTATGATGAAAACATTATGACCATGAAACGTGTAATAGGTATTGGAGAAACGGTATTGGACATCCTGTTTAAGGACGACCAGCCACAGAAAGCCGTTCCAGGCGGCTCGACTTTCAACAGTATTGTCTCCCTCGGACGGGCCGGTGTGCCCTGTGCCATGGTGACAGAAGTGGGTGGCGACCATGTCGGAGACATCATTTGCCGCTATCTGCAAGAAAACGGCGTGTCGTCGGAATATGTATGCCGCCACGAGCATATCAAGTCGCACATATCATTGGCTTTCCTGGATGAGCACAACGATGCGCAGTATGTGTTCTACAAGGATCATGCGTCTGTCTCGTTGGACGGTAAGTTGCCGGAGATAAGCAAGGATGACGTGGTGCTCTTCGGCTCTTTCTTTGCCATCAATCCTGCCATACGTCCCGTCGTGGGTGCTTTGCTGCATGACGCACGCAAGGCTGGCGCTTGGATTTATTATGATGTGAACTTCCGCAAAAATCATATCGCGGATTTGCCTATGGTGATGACCAACATCTTGGAGAACATGAGCTTGTCGGATGTGGTGCGTGGGTCGATGGAGGATTTCGATTTTCTGTTTGGCCTTCAAGACGGAGATGCCATTTATGAACGGGTGTGCCGCCATTGCCCTACGCTGATCCTGACGGATGGACCGCGTTTCATACGTGTCTATTCGCCCGAAGGCTGTGAGACTTATCCCGTGCAGGCGGTAGAGACGGTGAGTACTGTCGGAGCAGGAGATAATTTCAATGCCGGTTATATCTATGCCATGCTGCAAGGTTCGCAAGACCAGACTTCGCGCATTGCGATGGCACAACGATGGAGCCAGGATGTCTGCCGTCAATTGGGCAACAACATCAGCGATGAATTGGTTGCATCAATCAAATAGCATAGGACTCTTGGAACTAGAGCCGCAAACACAAGTCAATAAGAAATGGAACAAGTAGAAACCACAGAACTCATCCGCACCTCGCAAAGCTGGGATGGTGCGGAACTGCCTGACTATCCGCAGGGTCGTCCCGAATTGGTGGCCATGAAGTATGTGTTCCCCGCAGGCCAGAAACTCGGATGGCATCACCATGACGTGATGAACTACGGCGTGCTGGTGCAGGGAGAACTGACCATCGTCACCCAGGACGGGACGGAAAAGGTCGTCCATGAGGGTGAAGCCGTCGTCGAGATGGTCGGGACCGTCCACCACGGCGAGAACCGAGGCACCAAGCCCGCCATCCTTTATATGTTTTACCTCTCGCAGAAAGACAGGCCTTTGGCTGTGCAACACCCATGACTTCAAGGCCCGCAACGACACGCCGAAGAAGTGGTATGACGGCTTTGATGCTGGCATCCACACGATTTATATTGGCGAGGTGATTGGGGCTTAGAAGAGATAATCGGAAAAAACAATTCGTTATGGAAACAAGAAAACAAATAGCAGTAGAAAAGAAACGTTGCGGCCTCAACTGCGCGCAGGCGGTGCTTTGCGCCTACGCCGACTTTGCAGGCATCGATGAGGAGACCGCCATACGCCTTGCCGCTCCTTTCGGGGCTGGTATGGGCAACATGGAGGGGACTTGTGGCGCCATTACCGGTGCAGGTCTAGTATTGGGACTGGTAAGCAAAGGCCCCTCGACGAAACAAATGCGCCAAATCATGAACAAGTTCCAAGAGCGCAACGGAGCCACGCAGTGCAAGTTGCTGAAGGGTGTAGGCACGGGGAAAGTCCTTCGTGAATGCTCCGATTGCGTGGCCGATGCGGCCGAGTTTTTGGAGGAAGAAATCGGATAAGTCATATGAACTGGATCATCCTAATCATCGCTGGCCTATGTGAAACAGGCTTTGCCTTCTGCCTCGGCAAAACCAAATTGGCGGTCGGCACTGAGTGGTGGCTATGGATTACGGGCTTCGGCCTGCTTTATGTGCTGAGTGCCGTGCTGTTGGCAAAAGCCACCCAGACCATCCCCATCGGCGTGGCCTATCCTGTTTGGACGGGCATCGGTGCTGTCGGCGCGGTGCTGCTGGGCATCTTTGTCTTCCATGAGCCTGCCANNTTGATACTCTCTATTGTTGGACTAAAAATCGTCGGATAACCATGGCAAGCGTGGCCGCCGTAAGGGTTTCGTGACCTTTGCGGAGGAGTTTCCTTCTTGCATAACGAGAAAAAGCGTACCTTTGCAGCCATTTTAGATAAAGCAGCAAGACAAAATTGCAACAAACAAAGTATTAATGAAAACACATTTTTCTTTCCCCTTTCTTGCTTCGTTATGTCTGCTATTATGTTTCCCTTTTTTTGGCAACGACAGCATACTTGACTCTATCGTGGAAACATGGGACAAGGATGCGCCCCGTCGTTGCATCACGGTATCGTTCTTGTTGCCATACGGCGTCGGAATTACTGAAAGAAAAGACTTCCCATGAAAATAAAATTGTTGTTCGTTTTTGCAATTCTCTCATTATACCTTCACGCGCAAGAGGAGGTCGAGTACCTGCCCTATGGCAAGATGGATTCATGGACCGTGCGGTATATTAAGGAATCTTTCTTATTGGGTGGTAATACGCGCGCTTTGTATGTCATTGACAAGACCGATACGATTCGACAGAACAAGCCCTATCTCTATGGGGAGAACGGCTCGCCGTGGGGTACGAGTAATGCGTACGCCAAGGTGATGGGAGTGGAGAAAGCCGCTGTGTCAGTCACGCCAGAAAAGCGCGGAAATGGCTATTGCTGTCGCCTCGAAACCACCTTGCAGACAGTGACAGCTATTGGCATCGACCTCAAGGCCTTGGCCACCGGCACCCTGTTCACCGGCCGACTTGTCGACCCAGTAACGCTGGAGTGCTGTAAAGTGCCGATGAAGTCCCTTGATATGGGTATTCCTTTTACGAAACGCCCGAAGGCTTTAATGCTTGATTACAAGGCTGTTATCCAACAAGGCAAGGATTTGGTAAAAGCTACTGGGGGCACTAAAGTGACCACAGTCAAAGGGCAGGACTCGGGCGAGATTGTTCTTTTCCTACAGCACCGTTGGGAGGATGCCAATGGAAACATATTTGCCTATCGCGTGGGGACAGCATGCGAACGCATCACCCAAAGCATCCCAACATGGCAGAACGACCACAAGGTGCCCTTGCGTTACGGCGACATCACGCAGTCTTCTGACTATAAAACTTGGGAAAAACTATCAAAAGATCGTTTTATGGCTCGCAATTCTAAAGGGAAAATGGTGCCCGTGCAAGAGGTTGGCTATAACGCAGATGTAAAACCCACCCACCTGATTCTGCAAATTTCCGCAGGATGTCAGGAACCGTTTGTCGGCTGTCCAGGCAATGTGGTCTGGTGCGACAATATCCGGCTAGTGTATTGATATTTCCCTCCCGTCACAAAACGACAAACAGGCCCCGCCAAAGGGGATGTGAAAAAATTGTACCTTTGCGGCATGAAAACGCTATTCAGATTACGATACGACAGCCGCTGGGGCGAGGAATTGTTCCTCACGGGAAACAGCGCAGAATTAGGCAATTGGAACACTAACAAGGCCGTGAAAATGGAAT
>LXOW01255462.1_pt1 | contig 11448 bp, 6 predicted proteins | sample 1368591 | NCBI WGS metagenome assembly LXOW01 (sample SAMN04884650, study PRJNA319009) | bovine gut metagenome | isolation source: Cow rumen | host: Bos taurus | place: Italy: Legnaro (PD) | collected 2014-07-09
TCGTTCTGGTTCTGCTTGTGGGAGTCGTAGTCCTTGCGGAAGACGAAGTAGCAGAGCTGGCCCGCCTCGTTGACGATGGGCAGGGCGTTCAGCTTGTGGTCCCAGATGATGTCGTTGGCCTCCTTGAGGGTGGTGCCCTCGGGGGCGCAGATCAGCTTTTCCAGCGGGGTCATGAAGGTGGAAACCAGGGTCTCCGGTCCCATGCGGCTGACCCGGTAGTCCCGGCTGGTGACGATGCCCACAAGCTTCCCTTCCGCCGTGCCGTCGGCGGTGACGGCCATGGTGGAATGGCCGGTGCGCTCCCGGAGCGCCACCACCTCCGCCAGGGTATTGTCCGGGCGCAGGTTGGAATCGCTGCGGACGAAGCCCGCCTTGTGGTCCTTGGCCCGCTTGACCATGGCGGCCTCGTCCTCGATGGACTGGGAGCCGTAGATGAAGCTGACGCCGCCCTCCTTGGCCAGGGCCACGGCCAGCCGGTCGCCGGACACGGACTGCATGATGGCGGAGACCAGGGGGATATTCAGGCTGATGGCGGCCTCCTCCCCCCGGCGGTACTTCACCAGGGGCGTTTTCAGGCTGACGTTGGCCGGGATGCACTCCGCGGAGGAATAGCCGGGGATCAGCAGATACTCGTTAAAGGTGCGGGAGGGTTCGGAAATGAAAGTGGCCATAGATTTCTCTCTCCTTTTCTTTTTTCCGGTTATCGGCTTAACTCAGCTTTCGTTCTGTAGGGACGGCACCCTGCCGTCCGTGACACGCAGAGGCTCCTGTAGCGGCGCACATTGTGCGCCACGGAGCAGGGTTCGAGGTTCAACGTGCGTAGGGACGGTCACCTGTGCCCTTCATGGGTATTGCTCGTCGGCGTTTGCGAAGCAAACAATCGCCTGGCAGGGCGATCCAACCAGGTACGTCGTCGGAAGCCGGCTGGATTTGCCTGCGGCAAATTTCATTCGTACCGAATGCCGGACGAGCAATGCTCGTCCCTACGGCGTGTTTGCTGATGAAAGCCGTTAACCAGATTCTTTTTTGGAAACTGGCGCGTGCTGTTCACACGCGCCAGAGAATCATTTTACTCGGAAATACTGCACCGCGGAGGTGAACAGGTGGGATTCAAAACTGCCGGGGACGTTCTGATACAGGCCACTGCCCACACGCTCAGAGTGGCCCATCTTGCCCAGGACCCTGCCGTCGGGGGAGGTAATGCCCTCCACGGCAAGGACAGAGCCGTTGGGGTTGAACCGGAGGTCCGAGGTGGGGACCCCGTCCAGGTCCACGTACTGGGTCGCGATCTGCCCGTTGCGAATCAGCTCCTGGAGCTGGGCCTCGCAGGCGATAAAGCGGCCCTCTCCGTGGGAGATGGGGACGTTGACGATCTCGCCAACCCGCAGGCCGGAGAACCAGGGGGATTTATCGGACACGATGCGGGTATGGACAATACGGGACTGGTGCCTGCCGATGGTGTTGAAAGTCAGGGTGGGGCTGTTCTCGTCAGCGTCCACGATCCGGCCATAGGGCACCAAGCCCAGCTTGATGAGGGCCTGGAAGCCGTTGCAGATGCCGAGCATCAGGCCGTCCCGCCGTTCCAGCAGGTCCGTGACGCCCTCCCGGATGGCCGCGTTGCGGAAGAAGGCGGTGATGAACTTGCCGCTGCCGTCCGGCTCGTCGCCGCCGGAGAAGCCGCCGGGGATGAACACGATCTGGGTNNGGCGGATCCCGTCGGCGGAGAGGTTGTTGACGACCAGAATCTCCGGCTCCGCCCCGGCCTCCCGGACCGCCCGGGCGCTGTCATACTCGCAGTTGGTGCCGGGGAAGACCGGAATCAGGACCCGGGGCTTTTCGCAGCACACCGCAGGGGCCACGCGATGCTCCGCCTGATAGCACAGGGCCTCGTAGTGCTCCACGGGCTTGTCCATGCCGGTGGGATAGACAGATTCCAGGCAACGTTCCCAGCGCTCGCGCAGGGCTTCCCCGTCCAGGGTCTCCGCGCCCAGGAAGAAGGTGTTTTCCGCGGTGACGGTACCCACGAGGGCGGCGTCCTCCAGCGGCTCGGCGGCTTCCACCAAGAAGGCGCCGTACTGCTTCTTGCGCAGATCGGAGAGGGGGAATTGATCTTGGAACCGGAAGCCGAAGCCATTGCCCACAGCCATTTTCAGCACGGCCTCCAGCAGGCCGCCGGGGCCCATGGCCCAGCAGGCCTTCACCTTTCCAGCCCGCTGCAGGGCGGTCAGGCGGTCAAAGAGCGCCAGCAGGGATGCAGGCTTGGGTAACCCGTTCTCGTCCCGGGCAGGGTTCAGGAGATAGACGCCGCTGCCCGCCTGCTTGAACTCGGGCGAGAGAATATATTTAGTCTGATCGGTGGTCACGGCAAAGCTGACCAGGGTGGGGGGAACGTCCAGCTTCTCGAAGCTGCCGCTCATGGAGTCCTTGCCGCCGATGGCCGCAATGCCCAGGTCCATCTGGGCCCGGAAAGCGCCCAGCAGGGCGGACAGGGGCTTGCCCCAGCGCTTGGGGTCCCGGCCCGGCTTCTCGAAATATTCCTGGAAGCTCAGGTATACGTCCCGGAAGCTTGCGCCGGAGGCCACCAGCTTGGACACAGAGTCCACCACCGCCAGGTAGGCGGCGTGGTAGGGGCTGCGGGAGGAAAGCCAGGGATCAAAACCCCAGGCCATGAGGGAGCAGTCGTCCGTGTGTCCTTCTTCCAGGGAAATCTTGTGAACCATGGCCTGAATGGGGGTCAGCTGGCGCTTGCCGCCGAAGGGCATCAGCACCGTGCCCGCGCCGATGGTGGAGTCGAAGCGCTCCGACAGGCCCCGGTGAGAACAGAGATTCAGGTCATCCGCCAGGGACTCACAGGCCTCACGGAAGGAATTCACCGCCACAGCAGGCTCCCGCTCGGGGCAGGCTGTCTCGATGGTGATATGCTTTTCCGCACCGTTGGAATCCAGGAATTCCCGGGAGATATCCACGATCTTCCTCCCGTTCCAGTCCATCACCAGGCGGGGGGACTCGGTGACCTCCGCCACCCGGCAGGCCTGCAGGTTCTCTGCCTGGGCCAGGGCCAGGAAGCGGTCCGCGTCCTCCGGGGCCACCACCACCGCCATACGCTCCTGGGATTCGGAGATGGCAAGCTCGGTGCCGTCCAGGCCCTCGTACTTCCGGGGCACGGCGTTCAGGTCAATGTGCAGACCGTCTGCCAGCTCGCCGATGGCGACGCTGACGCCGCCCGCGCCGAAGTCGTTGCAGCGCTTGATCAGCCGAGAAGCCTCCGGGTTGCGGAACAGCCGCTGCAGCTTGCGCTCTTCGGGGGCGTTGCCCTTCTGGACCTCTGCCCCGCAGGTCTCCACAGAGTGGGCGGTGTGCGCCTTGGAGGAACCCGTCGCGCCGCCGATGCCGTCCCGGCCCGTGCTGCCGCCGAGCAGGATCACCACGTCCCCGGGAATGGGGCGTTCCCGCCGCACGTTGGCCTGGGGCGCGGCGGCAATCACAGCGCCGATCTCCATGCGTTTTGCGGCGTAGCCAGGGTGATAGAGCTCCTCCACCAGGCCAGTGGCCAAACCGATCTGGTTGCCGTAGGAGGAATAACCTGCTGCTGCGGTTGTCACCAGCTTCCGCTGGGGCAGCTTCCCGGGGATGGTCTCCGAAACAGGGGTCCTGGGGTCCGCAGCGCCAGTGACTCGCATGGCACCATAGACGTAGGAGCGGCCGGAGAGGGGGTCTCGGATCGCGCCGCCGATGCAGGTGGCCGCGCCGCCGAAGGGCTCGATCTCCGTGGGGTGGTTGTGGGTTTCGTTCTTAAACAGCAGGAGCCAGGGCTCCGGCTTTCCGTCCACCTCCACCGTGATTTTCACGGTGCAGGCGTTGATCTCCTCAGACTCGTCCAGCTTGTCCAGCCGCCCGGTCTGCTTCAAATAGCGCGTCGCAATGGTCGCCAGGTCCATCAGGCAGGGGGGCTTGGTCCGCCCCAGGCGCATGCGCAGGGCGATGTAGTCCTCGTAGGTCTTCTGGAGCTCCGCGTCCTCGAAGCTGGCCTGGTCGATGACGGTGTGGAAGGTGGTGTGGCGGCAGTGGTCGGACCAGTAGGTGTCGATCATCCGCAGCTCGGTGACGGTGGGGTCCCGGCCCTCGTCCCGGAAATACCGCTGGCAGAAGGCCAGGTCGTCCTTGTCCATGGCAAGGCCGAAGGTCCCAATCATCTCCGTCAGCTCCGCCTCAGAGCAGGTGCGGAAGCCCTCCAGGGTCTTGACCGTGGTGGGAATCTCGTAAGCCGTCCGCAGGGTCTCCGGCAGGTCCATGGCCGCCTCTCTGGCCTCCACGGGGTTGATGACGTAGCGCTTAATCTTGGCAACGTCCTCGGCGCTGAGGGCGCCGTAGAGAGCGTAGACCTTGGCGGAGCGAATCAAGGGCCGCTCCGACTGGAACATAAGCTGGACGCACTGGGCCGCGGAGTCTGCCCGCTGGTCAAACTGGCCCGGGAGATACTCCACCGCAAACACGGCGTCCGCATCGGAAAGCTTCAGTTCTTCCCAAACATCGTCCACCTGGGGCTCCGAAAAAACCGTGGGGATGGCAGCGCGGAACCGCTCCGGGCTGATTTCCTCGGCGTCATATCGGTTCAGAATGCGCAGACGTTCCAGGCTCCGGACGCCCAGGAACTCTGTCAGCTCCTTGCAGAGGGCGGCCGCCTCCTGAGCGTAAGCTTCCTTCTTTTCTACAAAAACTCGGTAGACCATTAGACCTCCTTCGCCGCAAGGGCTCTCGCGCCGATATCCCGGCGATAATAAGCGTTGTCAAACTGGATCTGCTTCACCGCGTCGTAGGCCTTCTCCAAGGCTTCCGGCAGGGTCTGACCCAGGGCGGTCACGCCCAGGACCCGCCCGCCGGATGTAACGAGGCGACCCTCCCGCTCCTTGGCCCCCGCCACGAAGACCTCCGCGTCCAAATCCGCAGGGATGGTAATGGGATAGCCCTTCTCATAGGAGGCGGGATAGCCCTTGGAGGTCATGATCACGCAGGCGGCGGACCCGTCGGAGAACTCTACCGGGCAGTCCGCCAGCCGCTCCTCGGTCACGGCCTGCATGACGGTAAGCAGATCGGTTTCCAGCAGGGGCAGCACCACCTGGGTCTCCGGGTCGCCGAAGCGGCAGTTGTACTCGATCACCTTGGGGCCGTCCTTGGTGAGCATCAGGCCGAAGTAGAGGCAGCCCTTGAAGGGTCTGCCCTCCTGGGCCATGGCCCGGATGGTGGGCAGGAAGATGGTCTCCATGCACTGCTTTGCCAATGCCGGGGTGTAGTAGGGGTTGGGGGCGACGGTGCCCATGCCGCCGGTGTTGAGGCCCGTGTCGCCGTCCCCGGCCCGCTTGTGGTCCATGGAGGAGACCATGGGGACGAGGGTCTTCCCGTCGGTAAAGGACAGGACGGAGACCTCCGGTCCCTCCAAATATTCTTCAATCACAATCCGGCTTCCGCTGCTGCCGAAGCGTTTCTCCACCATCATGGAGCGGACCGCTTCCAGAGCCTCTTCCCGGGTCTGGGCGATAATGACGCCCTTGCCCAAGGCCAGTCCGTCAGCCTTAATAACCGTGGGCATGGGAGCGGTTTGCAGATAGGCCTGGGCCGCCTCCAATTGGTCGAACGTCTCATAGCGGGCAGTGGGAATGCCGTAGCGCTTCATCAGGTCCTTGGCAAAGACCTTACTGGCCTCAATCACGGCGGCATTTTTCCTGGGACCAAAGCAGGCCACACCCGCAGCCTCCAGCCGGTCCACGGCTCCCAGGGCCAGGGGATCGTCCGGGGCAACCACGGCATAGTCGATCTTGTGCTCCTGTGCAAAGGAGACAATCCCATCCAGGTCCGTGGCCCCAATGGGGACGCAGACCGCGTCCCGGGCAATGCCGCCGTTGCCGGGCAGGCAGTACAGCTCTGTAATGGCTGGATTCTCTTTCAGCTTTTTGACGATGGCGTGCTCCCGGCCGCCGCCGCCGATGACAAGTACTTTCATAAAAAACCACCATTTGAATTTAATTGACAAGTGACAGTTGACAGTTGACAATTATCAGTGTTTTGCAGATTGCCATCTGCAAAACGAAATGAATAGAGAATTGAGAACTGACAGATGACATTTCAGGGAGTCTGTAGCGCGGGCAATCTGCCCGCCTTCCCCCGTTATTATTCAAGTGTTTATCAATGGCAATTTGAAAACACCTAAATTTTTCTTTTTTTCGTTTTTCGCCCGAATCGGCTGGTGGCAGACGGCAGAGTGCCGTCCCTACAGTCTCTTCCCTTTAGTGGTGGAACAGCCGCATTCCGGTGAATGCCATCACCATATCGTGCCGATTGCAGCAGTCAATCACAGCGTCGTCTCGGATAGAGCCGCCGGGCTCCGCAATGTACCGGACGCCGGAACGGAAGGCACGCTCAATGTTGTCGAAGAAGGGGAAGAATGCGTCGGAGCCCAGGGCCACATCCTGGACTGTATCCAGCCAGGCCCGCTGCTCTTCCCGGGTAAAGGGCTCCGGCTGCCGGGTGAAATACCTCTGCCAAACCCCGTCGGCGCACACGTCCTCTTCATTCTGGTTGATGTAGCCGTCGATGACGTTGTCCCGGTCCGGGCGGCCCAGGTCGGGCCGGAAGGGCAGGTTCAGCACCTTGTCGGACTGACGCAGGAACCAGGTGTCCGCCTTGGAGCCCGCCAGACGGGTGCAGTGGATGCGGGACTGCTGGCCCGCGCCGACGCCGATGGCCTGTCCGTCCACGGCAAAGCAGACGGAATTGGACTGGGTATACTTCAGGGTAATCAGAGAAACGATCAGGTCCCGAGCTGCGCTATCCGGAAGGTCTTTGTTGTCGGTGACTATATGGTTCAGCAGCTCCCGATCAATTTTGAAGTTGTTTCTGCCCTGCTCGAAGGTGACGCCGAAAACCTCCTTCTTCTCCTGGGCGGCGGGGACGTAGTCGGGGTCGATCTGCACCACGTTGTAGCCGCCCTTGCGCTTGGTCTTCAGGATTTCCAGGGCCTCGTCGGTGTAGCCCGGGGCGATCACGCCGTCGGAGACCTCCCGCTTGATGAGAGAGGCCGTCAGGGCGTCGCACTCGTCGGAAAGGGCCACCCAATCCCCAAAGGAGCACATCCGGTCCGTACCCCGGGCTCTGGCATAGGCGCAGGCCAGCGGGTGCTGGTCCAGATCGGGAATATCGTCCACAAAGCAGGCCCGTTTCAGACGCTCACTCAGGGGCAGACCCACGGCGGCGGAGGTGGGGCTCACATGCTTGAAGGAAGCGGCGGCGGGAAGGCCCAGGGCCTCCTTCAGCTCCTTCACAAGCTGCCAGGAGTTCAGAGCGTCGAGGAAGTTGATATAGCCGGGGCGGCCGTTCAGAATCTCCACAGGCAGCTCGGAGCCGTCCTCCATATAGATCTTCGCGGGCTTCTGGTTGGGATTGCAGCCGTATTTCAGTTCGTATTCTTTCATCGTGATTCCCCTCAATTATTTTTATTGATAAGTCTTTCCGTGATTTCCTTGGTATTCAGGTCGATAAACCGGACGTAGAGAGAAATCTTGTTGTCCCCGTCCAGATTCTCCCAGAGCTCTTTGGTAAAGGCGTCGATGTCGCTGCCCAGGCTGACCCGTTCCGGCTCTCCCTGGAAGGTGGGAATGGGATTGCCGTCGCAGACGTAGGTGTGGATGAAGTGACCCAGGCCGGGCTTGGCGGGATAGGAGAAGGTATAGCGGGCGCAGTCGCTGCCCGCAGCGTCAATGCTCTTGAGAATGCTCATTTCGTAGCGGGGATGGGCCGGGTCCAGGGTCAGAACGCCGCTGATCCGGGGGGTAAAGTTGGGGGCGTCCGGCTCAAAGCACCGGGATTCCAGGGCCTCAGAGAAGGACTTCCCTGCCGTCAGGCCCTCGTAGATGGTATCCGTCTGATTGCCGTTGGTGACAATCAGGCGGTTTTCATACTGCCGGATGGCGGCGTAGATAATCAGGCTGGGGTCCTCCACCTTGGAGGCGTCAAAGGGCTCGGTGAAGACCTCGCCGTCCTTGACGGTAAACACCCGGTTGCGGGAGTTGGCGCTGCGGCCCATGATAAAGTACGCGGAAACAGCCTTCGTTCCGTCCTCGGACAGTCCAAGAACGATGCCGCGGCCCACATAGGAATTGCCTTTCACAAGTGCGGAAATCGGACGGTTTTCGTAAATGTTCATAGCCTTCTCCTTTTTGAAAATCGGTGTTCGTTACAAAAGAGGCTTCACGTACCGGAATTAGGGGGTGGGTTCAGAGTTCAGAGTCTGTAGGGACGGCACCCTGTCGTCCGCGTCTCCGACCTTTTTCAATTGTTTTCAAATTGCATTTTGAAAACACATCAATATTTCATTTTTCCTGCTTCGTTTTACGTTCCCGCACCCTGCCGGGTAATTGCTCTTCGCAAGTCCTGTTACTGCAACGAACACGGTTAAATATTTGATGCAATCTGTTCGATGGCCTGGGGCAGCAGGACCCATTCGGCCTGCTCCATGACCCTGCGCTGCAGGGTGGCGGGGGTATCCTCCGGCAGGACGGGGACCGCCTTCTGCAAAAGGATCTTCCCGCCGTCCGGTATCTCGTTGACGTAATGGACGGTAGCGCCGGTGACCTTCACCCCCCGCTCCAAGGCGGCCTCATGAACCCGCAGGCCGTAGAAGCCTTTGCCGCAGAAAGCGGGAATCAGGGACGGATGGACGTTGATAATCCGTCCGTCGAAGCTCCGCGTAAAGTCGGGAGAGAGGATGGTCAGGAAGCCTGCCAACACAATCAGGTCCACCCGATACTCCTCCAGGACCCGGCGAAGCTCCGCCTCGAAGGCCTCCTGGCCCCCAAGCTCCTTCTTGGAAATCGTCAGGGCTGGAATCTGCGCCAGTTTGGCCCGCTCCAGGGCATAGGCCCCGGGCTGACTGGACACCACCAACACAATTTCCGCGTTTTGGATCACAGTCCCTCTGGCGTCCAGAATGGCCTGGAGGTTGGTGCCTCCGCCGGAAACCAGAACGGCAACCCGAAGCGGTTCGGACCGTTTCAGCATAGCTCAATCCTCCGGTCGCCGGAAACAATCTCGCCCAGCAGATAGGCGTCCTCACCCTGGTCATGCAGGATGGAAAGGGCGGTCTGGGCATCCTGGGCAGAGACGGTCAGGCACATGCCAACGCCCATGTTAAAGGTGTTGAACATATCCCGTCTGGAAATGTTGCCGATCTGGGCAATCAGGTCGAAAATGGGAAGCACCCGCACGTCAACTTCCCGAATTTTGGCGCAAAGGCCCTCGGGAATCATCCGGGGAATATTCTCATAGAAGCCGCCGCCGGTAATATGGCTGACGCCCTTGACCCGGACCCGTTCCATCACGGCCAGCACCGGCTTCACATAAATCTTGGTGGGAGTCAGCAGGGTCTCGCCCAAGCTGCGGCCACCCAATGCCGCCACCGGGGCGGTCAGGTCCGCATGCTCCACGTCGAAGACCTTGCGCACCAGGGAGAAGCCGTTGGAATGGACGCCGCTGGAGGGCAGGGCGATGAGCACGTCGCCGGGCTTCATCTCTGCGTTGTTCAAAATCTTGGTTTTCTCCACAGCGCCCACGGAGAAGCCCGCCAGATCGTATTCATCCACGGGATAGAAGCCGGGCATCTCGGCGGTCTCGCCGCCGATCAGGGCGCAGCCCGCCTGGACGCAGCCGTCGCAGACGCCCTTGACGATCTGCTCGATCCGCTCCGGCACGTTCTTGCCGCAGGCGATGTAGTCCAGGAAGAACAGGGGCTTTGCGCCGCAGCAGATCACGTCGTTGACGCACATGGCGACGCAGTCGATGCCCACGGTGTCGTGCTTGTCCATCAGGAATGCGATCTTCAGCTTGGTGCCCACCCCGTCGGTGCCGGAGACCAGCACAGGGTGCTGCATGCCCGTCAGGTCCAGCTCGAACAGGCCGCCGAAGCCGCCCACGTCGGAGCAGACGCCGGAGGTCAAGGTGGCGGCAATGTGCCGCTTCATCAGTTCAACCGCTCGATAACCGGCGGTAATATCCACACCGGCGGCCGCGTAGGCCTCAGATTTTGAAAATTCGTTCATGGGTTACTCCTTTCCGTTCCAGCAATAGGTACACAGGTCGCAGGCAGGCAGGCCAATGGCCTCGATCACGCCCTCCAGCGACTGAAATTCCAACGAAGAGAATTGGAAACGCTCGCAGATGGCAGCCCGGAGGGCCCTGCCCCGTTCAGAATCGCCGTCCGCGTATTCCTCCAAATGCTTGAAGCCCTCTTCCCCTTCCAGCTCCAAAATGACCCTGCGGGCAATCAGCTCCATTTCCGAGGTGGCCCGGGAGAAGTTCAGGTATTTGCAGCCGAACATAATGGGCGGGCAGGCGGAGCGCATGTGGACGGAACGGGCGCCGTTTTCATAGAGGAATTCCACCGTTTCCCGAAGCTGGGTGCCCCGGACAATGGAATCATCCACAAAAAGCAGGTCCTTGTCCTTGATCAGTTCCTGCACAGGAATCTGCTTCATCTTGGCAATCTTGTTTCGGTCCACCTGTGTGGGGGGCATAAAGCTGCGGGCCCAGGTGGGGGTGTATTTGATAAAGGCCCGGGCAAAATGCTTGCCGCTCTCATTGGCGTAGCCGATGGCGTGGGGGGTGCCGGAGTCCGGAACACCGCCTACATAGTCGATGTTCACGTCTCCCCGCTCCTGATCCTTCCGGGCCATAATGGCGCCATTGCGGTAGCGCATAGCCTCCACGTTGACGCCCTCATAGGTAGAGGTCGGATAGCCGTAATAGCTCCACAGGAAGGAGCAGATTCGTTTCTCCTTCCCCGGAGGTGAAATTTGGGTCAGGCCGTCGGGGGTCATGGCGATGATTTCCCCGGGTCCAAGTTCCCTCTCGAAGGTGAAGCCCAGCTTCTCGTAGGCGAAGGACTCCATGCTGACGGCGTAGCCGTCCTCCCGCCGCCCGATGGTAACGGGCAGCCGACCGTACCGATCCCGGGCGGCAATCAAGGTGCCATTCTCCTCCAGAATCAGGATGGAGGCCGTACCCACAATGGACTTCTGGGCAAAGCGAATGCCCTCGGCAAAGCTGGTCTTTTGGTCGATCAGGGCCGCGATCAGCTCCACCACGTTCACCTCACCCCCGGTCTTGGCGTCAAAATGGCCGTGGGAGAAGTCCAGATACTGTTCAATCAGCGCATCCGCGTTGTTGATGCGGCCGATGATGCAGATGGCGTAGGTGCCGAGATTGGAGCGGATCAGCAGGGGCTGGGGCTCGGCGTCGCTGATGCAGCCGATGGCTGAGGTTCCCTGCATCTCGTCGAAAATCGTCTCAAATCGGGTGCGGAAGGGTGCGTTTTCAATATTGTGAATCTTCCGCTGCAAGCCGATTTCCTTGTCCCAGGCTGCCATACCCGCACGGCGGGTACCTAGATGGGAATGGTAA
>LXOW01301793.1_pt1 | contig 11446 bp, 7 predicted proteins | sample 1368591 | NCBI WGS metagenome assembly LXOW01 (sample SAMN04884650, study PRJNA319009) | bovine gut metagenome | isolation source: Cow rumen | host: Bos taurus | place: Italy: Legnaro (PD) | collected 2014-07-09
TCCTGACGCGGCAGAAGCGAGAACCTGCCGTCCGGCGTCAGCAGCTTTATTCGGGAAAAGCACATGGAGCATCTTGGATGGCTGCGCATGAACCGGACCTGGCGGTTCAGCTTCCAGATCGAAAACCAGTAGTCGTCGCCCTCTAGAACGGCAACGTAGTCGCCCGTAGACATGCCAAAGCACCGCCGCATGTTGCCGGATATGCCGAGGTTCCTGTCACCCGAGATGTCGGTGACGTAGCCCGGGTACTTTTCGCAGACCTCCCTGATGACTTCGCGCGTGCGGTCGGTCGACCCGTCGTCCGACACAAGGATCTCATGGATGAACTCGCCCTTCTGCATGATTGCGCTCTCGATGGCGCGCTTGATGTACTTTTCGTGGTTGTACGTGGTGATGACGGTCGTCACCGTCGGCCAGTTGCAGTGCTTTCTGCGAAAGTAGTCGAGATTGCGCTTTTGGGACGCCGTGTTCGTGATGCGGCTGAATCCGTCCGCGTCGTTGTAGAGGAGCAGTATCTCGTCTATGAAGCGCGGAACGCTGGCCTTGCACTGCCGAACGATCAGCTCCCAGTCGACGAAGCGCGTCATGGCCTCGTCGAACCCCCCGCACTCGTCCAGCAGGCTGCGGTGGTGCACATAGACGCCAAGGTCGATGAAGTTGCCCCTCAGGAGCGCCTGGAAGTCGAATTCGCGGCCGATGTTTTCACGCGACCTCCTGCGCACAAGCCGTGCATAGAAGTTCCGCGCCTGCGGATATCCCGCGATCTCCCGCACGAACGTCTCGAGGAAGAACGGGCACATCTCGTTGTCCGAGTCGAGATATGCGATCCAGTCGTTCCTTGCGAGCCCGAGGCCGACATTGCGCGCCTTGCAGACGCCGGCGTTATCGATGCGCGTGTACCTGATCTTCCCCGACGCGACTTCGCGTCCATATGCGCTTTCGACCAAGTCCCCCGTTCCGTCCGTGGAGCCGTCGTCCACGATGACCAGCTCGAAGTTCTGGTAGGTCTGCCGCAGGAGGGAGTCGATGGCGGTGCAGATGCAGAACGCGCGGTTGAAAGTGGCCATGACGACGGAAAACCTCGGCTGGGCGGCGGCCTCAGCGCCGTCGATGAACAGCCTGCCCCCGGCGAAGACGAGCCGGTCCCGTGCCTCCAGGATCTGGCGCAGATCCTCAGTCTCGCCCGGAAACCGCCCGACGAGCGTTCGGTCCATCCTGTCGATGAATTCGCGCTGCCGCATGAGGGCGTCCATGTCCTCGTGCGCCAGATAGGAATCGTGCATGCGCCACAGGGTCAGCTGCGCGTGGACCACGTAGATATCGTTCGCGCAGCATATCTGGCGCCAGAGCCACCAGTCCAGGTTCGACGGCCGAGGACACGAGTCGAAGTCGCAGGCGGAGATGGCCTCGCGGTCCACCATGCACGACGAAAACGTGCATATCCAGTTCTTCTTCCTGAAGAGCAGCGGCGATATGGCATTCCGCTCTCCGCCGAGGATGCCCATGCGCTCCTGGATCGCGCAGAGCGCCGCATGGCAGCGGCTCTCGTCGCCGAACGGCAGAATGTCGTTGATGATGACCTTGGGCTCGCCGCCGTGCCTGTCGATCAAGGCGACCTTCTCCTCCAGATGGTCCGGTGTCCAGACGTCGTCCGACTCGCAGAACGCGACATATTCCCCTCTCGCTTTTTCGATTCCGAGCTTCACGGTTGCGGGCAGGCCCCTGTTCACGCCGCCTTCATGCGTGTAGAGCTTCACGTTCTTATGTCTCCGGACATACCGCCCGATTACCTCGACGCTTTCGTCCGAAGACCCGTCGTCCACCACGATCACCTCGAAATTCCGGTAGGTCTGCGCGAGGATGCTGTCCAACGTGTCGCCTATCAGCTTCGCGTAGTTGTAGCTAGCAACGACCACGCTGATCCTCGGGCGCAGCCCGAACCGCATGATGCGCCACCATGCCGTGACGGCGGACATGGGGTGTGCGCGGCCCGGTACGCCGGAGACGTAGCGGGCGTTGCCGACCTGCCGTTCATGACGAACCTTGAGCCAGCGCCTGACCAGGCCGTACGGCAGTACGCCGCGGACACAGGCGGCAAGCGAGAACCCCGGAGGGGGATCCCACGGCTCCGTCATGTGGTAGGCCCTTCGCATATGCCACTTCTGAAGCGCATACGGGAGGAACAGCTTGACTATGCCGCGCACTATCTTGACGAGCCCAATACGCTTCATGCCGCCACCTCGCCCGTCATTTCGGCCTTCCGGCGAGGAACGCCTCGTACCTGTTGCAGCAGCCGTTCACGTCGTCCGTGAACTCCACCTGCCTGCCCTTGTCGAGCCACAGCACCTTGTTGCACATGGCACGCACCTGTCCAATCGAATGCGTGACAAGGATAGTGGTCGCGCCGCCTTTGATGATTTCGCGCATCTTCGCCTCGCTCTTCGCGCGAAAGGCCCCGTCGCCGACCGCCAGCACTTCGTCGAGGATCAGGATCTCCGGCTTCACGAGCGAGGCGATGGCGAACGCAAGGCGCGACTTCATGCCAGACGAAAGCTGCTTGAACGGACGGTCTTCGAAGTCCTTGAGCTCGGAGAAGTCGATTATGTACGGGTAGGTCTTGTCCATGAACGCGCGGGTATAGCCCAGCATCGCCCCGCGGAGGTATGCATTCTCCTTTACCGTCAGGTCCCCGTCGAATCCGCTTCCAAGCTCGAGGAGGGCGGAGATCTTGCCGCACCGCGCCACTCTGCCCCTCGTCGGCTCCATTATGCCGGCGACAGCCTTCAGAAGCGTTGACTTGCCCGCGCCGTTCGTTCCTATTATTCCAAGCATGTCACCTTCGCAGATCTCGAAGCTGACGTCCCTGTCCGCCCAGAAGTCCACGACCTTGTACCGGCCCGTCAGGCGGCGCATCACCCATTCCTTCAAGCCGATGTTCTTGAAGTCCCCGACCTGATAGCGGATGGAGACGTTCCTGCACGAGAGCATGACCTTCGGGCTAGACATAGTACAGGAACCTCGTATTGTAGTGCTTGTACATGAATGCGCCGGCAAGGAAGGCCGCAAGCGCGAACCCCGCGAGCGTCAGGTGCGCCTCGAGAGACGGAACCGATCCAGCCAAGACCACCTCGCGTATGTAGGCGATGTGCCGATAGACGGGATTGAGGGCAAAGGCAAGCTGCATGTTGGAAGGCATCTTGTCCACGGTGTAGAACACTGCGGAGCCATACATGACAAGCTGCAGTGCGACGGTCCAGAGGTAGTCGATGTCGCGGAAAAAGATGAAAAGCGCCGACAGGACCATGCCAATGCCCAGGTTGAACAAAAGCATCGTCGATATCGGATACACAAGACAGGCGAACCGCCACGTAAAGGGAACGCCGTCGATCGCGCAGAAGGCGAAGAAGACCAGAAGGGTCAAGGCGAAGTTTATGAGGACCTGGATATTGACGGAAAAGAGAAACAGGTACTTTGGCACGTTCACCTTGGAAAAGATTCCCGCGTTGGCAAAAAGGCTCCTCATGCCGCTGTTCGTCGATTCGGAAAACCAGTTGAACGTCAGGAGCCCGCAGAAGAGGTAGGTGGTGTAGTGGTTCACCGTTCTCCCGAAAAACTGCTCGAAGACGATTTTCATCACCAACAGCATCAGAAGCGGCGCAAGCATGCTCCAGCCCATGCCGAGGATCGTGCGCTTGTACTTCTTCTTGAAGTCGCGCTTGACAAGTTCCTCAAAGAGAAATTGATGTTGCTTCAGTCTCCCGAACATCATGCCGTATTATACCATATTTTACCGCGCGCCGCGCATGAACAGGACGGCAAATACCGTGCGCAGGAGAATCCACATGTCGAGCCAAGGCGACCAGTTGAGGACATAATAGGTATCGAGAGCGACGCGGCGGTCATAGTCGGTGTCACTTCGCCCCGAGACCTGCCAAAGCCCCGTAATCCCGGGTCGGACCGACGAGAACGCCCGATACGCATTTCCGTATTGCCTGACCTCGTCGTCCACTATCGGCCGCGGACCAACGAGCGCCATGTCTCCGGAAAAGACGTTGAAAAGCTGAGGCAGCTCGTCTAAGGAGGTCTTTCTAAGGAGCCTTCCGAAAGGTGTCACACGCGGATCGTGCGAAAGCTTGAACGACGACTCCCATTCCTTCGCTGCAGCCGGGCTGCGGGCAAGAATCGCCTTGAGCCTACTGTCCGCGTCTACGTACATCGACCGGAACTTCCAGATATAGAACTCGCGCCCGTCCCGTCCGAGGCGCCGTTGCCGGTAAAACACCGGGCCTCGGCTCGTCAGCTTGATCAGCACCGGAATTGCGATAAAGGCCGGAAGAAAGGCCGCAAATGCAACAAGCGCCAAGGCACCGTCCATTACGCGCTTCTGGAACCGCTTGGCCTTCATGCGCCCCTGATTGACCATCTCAAGCCCGCCAATGCCGTCGAAGCTTACGGCGCGGGCACCGAATATCGGGAAGGACCGCACGGCCGGAAGATAGACGACATACGTGAACCATGTCGCGAACTCATCCATCTGCGCACGGAACAGGCGGTCCTCCTGGCAAGCGACAAGCATCTTGATGTCGCGCTTCTTCGACTGCGGGACAATGTCTCGAAGCGTGCCGAGATAGGGAATCTTCCTGTCCTGGAAGTCCCGCTCGTTCCATGCGCGGCGGCGGCGCTTTCGACCGATTCTCTCCGTCCCGGCGAAATATCCGACAATGCGGATGCCAGAATACGGATCGCCGTCAAGAATGGCGGCAAATCGGTGCGCCGCCTCTCCGCCGCCCGCCAACACTACCGGAATCTGCCCAAGCTTCATCCACTTCAGGGCAAAGCGCATCCAGTTGCGAAACGACTGCGAACCAAAGGCCGTCAGAATGCAGGCGTAGACACAGACGGCGCGGGAAATCCTGCCATCCATGCTTTGGTAGGCAAACGCCATGTAGGCAATGGCGCCTGCATGGGTCAGAAAAGACGAAAGGCAGAGACGACGAAATTCCTCAACCGGACTCTGAGGAGAGGCAGGATACATCCAGTTGCCGTGGTAGAGATCGAGTGCCGCGTTAATACCTATGAACACCAGCGCGATTGGGGCAAAACGCACATACTCTACAAGTTCGTATCCGCCCCAAGGGCAGCTTGGCCAGCCATGCACACGAAGGAAGACCCCGAGCGCCTTGTAGCCGCAGACGACAACCGCCCACATCGCAGCAACGCACAACGCGTCGGCAATCGCGAGGGCAATGACACGTATGCGACCCTGGGTGAACATCTCAGGCCCCCTCCGGTGGCTCGTATTCCTCGGCAATCCAGCGTTCGGCCCCCGCCGCATCCGTCCACTCGTCGCCAGTCACGATCTCATACGTCTCCTTGGCCTTGTCGACGCCCTCTTTAGAACCACCGCCGCATATAATGCGGGCCAACGACTCAACGGCCAGCTTCTCATCCACCCCGATAAACTCGCCAGAGATTTCCTCAAGCGCATCCTCGTCCTTAAGGACGCCCATTGCAAGTTCGACGGTCTTGATCTTGACACCGTCGTCTTCAATGGACGACAACGCCGTGGTCCATTCATTCATGGCGCTCTGGCGAACGTCTTCGTCGGCATCGGCGAGGAACGGCGTCAACTCGGGGAGGGCCTTCTCGCCAAACCAGCCAAGCGTATCGACCATGGACTGGCGAATCTCAACGACTCCGCATTTCTGCGCCTCGTCGGCACAGGAAGCCGCCAAGGCGAAGTCTTCGTCGTCAAGCGCCTTCTCAATGCGTTCGGCAAGCGCCTTTTCCGCCGGCGTGCGGCTGTCGTCGTCGTCCTCTTCGCCCAAAAGGACGGGCTTCTGCGGCTTCTGCTGGCGACGATCGGAGACCGGCGCACTCCTTGCCGTCGGCCTCGCGCCCCTGACGGTCGTCACTTCAGGCGCACTTTCGGGCGCACTTCCCCCACGCCGCAGCAAAAGAGCGGCGACAACCGCAAGCGCAATCCCAGTCAGGCCGAATATGACCGCCTTCTTCATTCCTCCGGTGGTTCATAGTTGTCGGGGTCGTCAAGGTATCGCTCCGCCTCGGATATGCTGATCCATTCATGGCCGGTGATCTCGTCGTACAGCTCGCGTCCTGCTTCCGAAAGCGACTCGTTCGACGAGTCTATCATGTCGACAAGGGACTGGACGACTTCAATGCGCCGCTCGAACGCCTCGTTCTCGTCTTCCACCGCGTCGATAAAATCAGTCGCCGCAATCGAGAACTGGGCGCCTATGGACTGCAACGCGTCTTTGGAGGAAAGTGCGTTCAACGCCATTTTGGAAACCTTGAGGCGAGCCGCAGGGTCTTCAATCTCGGAGAAGCCCGATTCCCATGCGTTGATCGCACTCTGCGCCACGCCTTCGTCGGAATCTCCCAGCATAGTCGTGAGCTCCGGCAGTGCCTCGAAGCCAAACCACCCCAGCGCATCGACGACGTGCGACCGAACTTCAGGATCCGAAGAGGACATGAGCTTGGAGCACAGTCTGATCGTCGTCCTGGAGTCGTCCGCGTCCATTGCCGCCTGCACCTCTTCGCAGAGCTTGCGGTCGGCATCGGAGAACCGCCCGAACATCGAACTGTCCACGGACGGCTTTCCGGGGCGCCTCATGCGCGTCCATGCGTTTTCCCGAATGTGCGACTTGACGACCTCGCGCATCTCGTCGATGCCATCGACCGTCTTCGAACCGGCGGCCAGCTTCGCCCTGCCAGCCGCCTTCGCAACGCCGTCAGGCGTCCTGGTTGCGGGTTGCTGCCGGCAAAAGTACGCCAGCAGGCAAGCCGCAGCCAAAACAAGACCGCCGACGGCTACCCACAACGTCTTGTTCTTCATGTCGCCTTACTTGCCAAGAATCTCGTAGGTCTTCTCCGTGACAAGTTCCTCGACACGAGCCGGCAACTTGACGGTCTTGACAAGAGTGGCACCTTCCTTCATCAGCTTGCTGGAGGCCGCTGCATTGTACTTGAGCGACCATGTGCCAGAAACCGCCGTGAAGTCAATGTCGGCATACTCTTCGCAGGGGCAGAAGTCCCACGCAGTCGCGATCTCGACCGTGTCCTCCTCGCCGGGCTCGTAGTCACCGCAGACGTAGCAGTGGGGATCCGAACCCGGAGTCGTGAAGGTCGGTGCCGGCATCCAGCCCGCGACGTTGCCCGTCATGGACTTGAGGTAGCTCGTGCAGTTGACCTCCGGATCCTCGCAGGGCGCCGCCGTGTAGACGACCTGCAACGTGCCAAAGCCTGCAAAAGTGAGGAAGGTCGGAGCATCTTCGCTCATATCGCCGAGCGTCCAACTGCCCTCGCACTTGTCGCCCTTCTTGTCTATTGCGTTCAGGAGCCGCCAGTTGATGTCGTCCAGGAAGATCACGTCGTATGGCTTCGAGGTTTTCCAGATGACGCAACCCGAGACGAAGTTGGCTTTCTCGTTGACGACCTCCCATTTGCCCATAAGCGTATTGCAGTCGCAGCCCCAGATGAGGCCTTTCCATTTCTGCGTCGCCTGTGTGCGATAGATGACAGACTCGGAATCGGAAATAAACTTGTTGCTCTTAGGCGACAAGGTTGCCTTCTTGGCGGTAGTCGTCTTTACTGTGACCGTGAGGTCATAGACCTGGGCGGCCTTTTCTTCGGCAAAAGCGCTGACGGCAATGCCGAATGCGACGAGACCTGCACATAGTGTTTTGTTCATTTTTTGCTCCTTTTTATTTGTTTTGAATTAGCCGGTTGAAATAATCAGTCTTCGCATGCGTCGCAGGCCGAGACCTTCACCGCGATCGAACAGTCTCCGCTGTGTACGGCGGAGCAGTACACCGTGCCAGCGACCACCGCCCCAGTCACCTTAAAGGATTTCTTGAGCACCGAGCCGCGACGCCCCTCGACGAAAAACTTCATCGTCCCGGAGATGATCCCCGTCTTCGCGTTCATAGTTGCGTTGAACTTAGAGACCTCAGTTCCAGTCAAACGGTTCTTCAAGACAGTGATTTCGTCGCCGTTCGGATCCTCGACAAGCGGATATCCGCCGATTGTCTCCGGCACCTCTGGCAAAACCAGCTCAAAATCGCCTCCAAGGTCGCCAAGTCCGGGAACGGATGAGCAGATTGCCCGCCAGTTCGCAACAAAACCATTCTTGCCGACGGTGTTCCACGCTCGGATGTCGGTGACGTTGAAAAGCCACCCGTTCTTGAACCAGAGGCAGCAGCCGAGCCCTCCCTTGTTCCCGTCGATGCTGATCGGCAGGCAATAGACGTCGCTGTCGCCGATGACCACCTTGCCGGAGGTAGAAACAGCCCTGCCGTCGGGCAGCACGCCGCGAACAGTCGCCGAGCCGGACTTGGCGACGTTGACCGAAAACGCGCCGTATCCGCACGCCATGTCCGAAGGCGCGTCCGTGACGGCCATGGCAAATGTCCAGACGCCAGGAACAAGAAGCGTCCTGCGGGCCTTGGCCACGGCGTCTCTGGCCGCAAAAACATCACGTGCGCCGACAACGGCAAATGCGTCTTCGCCACCGACATACGAGCCCCTGACGCCGTTCTCGTCGAACATAAGCTCCATGACCGCATCACCGGCGTTTTCCTCAAGGGTCACGGTGTCGATGCAGCAGTCGTGGCCGAGCCCGCTAAACCTGCGCTTCTTGCCGGCGACGGTCGCAGTCGCCGATATCTTGATGTCGCGGTTTTTGTTCTTGCGACCAACCTTCGCCTCAAAAGTCCCGACAATGCCGGCGTCGCCAGAGAGCCAGCCGCGGTATGTCTCGGACTTGGTTCCTGAAAGCCCCCACTCCTCAGGATCCGAGCAAAGGCCACACTCCTGATCCAGCGCATCCCGCTCAATCGAATCGATCTTATCCACGACATAGTTGTAGGCATCGTCGGACTCGCGATTGGTGGAGCCGGGGGAGAACCGCCCGGCCTCTCTGCCATCCGGGAGGAACAGTATCAGCGTCGGATACCCAACCTTGCCGTAGTTAAAGTCCTCCGACCCGTCCCATGTTTTTATGGAAACGGGCGTGGCGGAATCGAGTGCAAGCGACTTCTGCAAGCGGTAGAGATCCATGATCGCGTTCAGGCCCTCCTCCTTCGTCAGGCCGTTTTCCTCGAGGTAGTCCTCGTCGTAGAGCCAGCACTTGAAGCCCCAGCCGTCGCCGTACTCCGGGTATTTGCTCTTCCACAGCTGGGAGTCTTCGACGTGGCCGCGATATGGGAAATCGAGCATGACCAGGTAGTACCCCTTCTCCTGGATGTAGCTGCGCCACTGCGCCGCGTGGTCAAGCAGCACTTTCTCCTCGAATGCCTCGCAGTGCGGGCACCACCACGACCCCGTAGTGAACAAGAGCACGCATTTCCCCTCGGCGGCGGCCTGCTTGCGCGCCGCCTCGTAGTCCATCGTCCATTCCCCGGCCTTCGCGCCCTTCCAGCGCGGACATGCTGCCGTAGAAGGCATGCGAACGTTGTATTCGTATGCCGATGCAACCATTGCGGCGCAGACCATCGCCGCAGCCAATGCCTGTTTCATTTTCTCTTTGCCTTTCATTTCTTGCTGTCCCCCACTCCAGCGAAAATCGCATTATTTCCACGGCTCGATGCTCACCGGGCATGAAATCGCCGGCTTTTTGCACGTCGCGACGCCAACCGCCTTCCCGTCAATCACCATGCCGGTGACCGTGAAGGAGGTCTTCTTTATCTTGTGCTTGGCAGAATCGTCGGTATATACGCTGAACGAACCCTTGATAGACGAGGTCTTCGCCGTATAGGTCAGCTTGAGCCCGGAGAGGTTCGTCTTGCCCTTCGACGTGTCGTAGACGAGCTCGTATTGCGCCGGCTTCGTGCCCTTGATCTTTGCGTACTTAAGGGTCGCCGCCTTGGCAAGCGTAATCTTGCCCTTCGCGTTCACCGGCACTTCCGCACCGTCAGGCAACATCTCGGCCACGACCGGCAGCCCGTTGATTTCCGTCGGCAGCCCGCTCACGGAAAACTTGTAGACACCAGTGGAAAGCCCTTTCGAAAGGTCCGTGGTCGCCGCAACCATCTTGATTCCGCTTGCCGCCGTGATTTCGGCAACAAACCCCTCCTTGCCGATTTCGAACGAGTTAAGGACGCCAAGTTTCTTTATTGTCTTCCCTTCGAACTTGGCAGATTCCACGTCGCTGACGGGAACCGGCGTCGACGCCAGCGAATAGGACTTCCCGTCCAGCATCTTGAACGAGGCCGAAACCTTTGACACGCCGCCTTTTGGCTTGGTGAACTTTACCGTCACAGTGCCGCATGGATTGCCATCTTCGTCATACACGGCTCCACAGTACGGATATGCGCCCTTGCCCGCCGCAGTGGGGTTGAACGGCCCCAGTGCGCTGGGCTCTGGCTCGGGATCCGGCTCTGGCGCACCGCCGGAAAGCAAAATATCGTTGCCGGAACTGCCGCCAAGCGTGCCGGACTCGGTGAATGCGGGTTGGAATGGATTCTCCCAGATGTCACCCTCTTCCTTCGATGTCTTCATGCACTTGGCACTGGAAGCCGAAGGTAGCGCCACGGAAATCGAATGTCCCTCGCAAGACACCTTGTAGGTGGTGCCGCCAGACAGCACGAACGCATAGATTCCATTCGCACCGGTCTCGACGGAGTCGACGACTTTCCCGGACAGCGAAGCTTGCACAACGGCGTTCGCAACCGGCTTGCCCTCTTCATCGAGCACACGGCCCGAAAGCACATCGCCCGAGAAATCGGGAAAGATGTTGTAGACAAGTCCGTCTACAAGGTCAAAGACGTGGCCTTTGCTGTCTTCCACAGTGAAGTTGTCCGATTCGTACCAAGCGTCCTCTCCATTGATATTGCACCAGCCAAGGTTGAGATGGAAATAAAGCTTGCCCCCGTGATAGCCATAGCCGTCGATCAGCGCCTGATGACCAAGATGCCCCGTGTTCGTCAACGCAATCATCACGGGACATTTCGCGTCCAGGTTGGCAATGATCGTTTTTTTGATCTCCGCCGTCAAGGTGATGGAATCAAACGGCACATAGCCCACCGCACTTGCATAGCCAAAGACTTCTCGCAGCTGCACGAACGAAAACATCCCATACGCAAACGTGCTGGCGGACATGAACCAGGAGTGCATTACCACCGCGCAATCGTACGTGAGCCTGCCGATTGCCGCGCGCGTCGACTCGTCCGCACCGGCGGCGATGGTCGGCATCGCAGCATAGTCGTATGCGACGCCGCCGTAGGGCAACGACTCCTCTGCGCCGTCCACCATGCACTTCGACACTCCCTTGGGAATGGACTTGGGATATTGCCAGTACCAAAGCAACTGCGCGATTGGCGTCGCAACGCACCCGCAGGGGTAGTTGTTCGGCGTATAGTAGTTAAAGCACGGGCTGCCGGTATTGGAATAGCCGGTATCCGACCTTTGCCCCCAGTGGGTCGAGACG
>LXOW01451890.1_pt1 | contig 11446 bp, 4 predicted proteins | sample 1368591 | NCBI WGS metagenome assembly LXOW01 (sample SAMN04884650, study PRJNA319009) | bovine gut metagenome | isolation source: Cow rumen | host: Bos taurus | place: Italy: Legnaro (PD) | collected 2014-07-09
GTTGAGGAATACGGCAAACCGGAACAGATGCCCAAGCTGGAAGGCAAGCGCATGATGATTGTCATCAATCCCAAGAAATAGAAATTGCAATTAACTCATAGATATTAACCTTAAAAATCAGAGAAATGCCAAAAGTAAAGACCAAATCGGCCGCCAAGAAAAGATTCACTTTGACAGGCACCGGTAAAGTAAGAAGACACCACGCTTATCATAGCCACATTCTTACTAAAAAAACCACCAAAAGAAAACGTAACCTGGCTTATAGCACCATCGCTGACAAGGTGAATGAACACACCATCAAGGAAATGTTGGGCCAGTGCTAAGAAAATTAAATTATTAACTTTACTATNNAGAAAAAAGATTTTGAACCGTACCAAAGGGTACTTCGGAAAGCGTAAAAACGTCTGGACCGTAGCCAAGAACACTTGGGAAAAGGGACAGCAATATGCTTACCGCGACAGAAAGGCCAAAAAAGGCGCTTTCAGAAGTTTGTGGATTACCCGTATCAACGCGGGCGTTCGCGAATATGGCCTGTCATACTCAGCATTCATGGGTATGCTTTCAAAGAAGGGCGTTGCCTTGAACCGCAAAGCTCTCGCCGACCTCGCAATGAACAATCCCGAGGCATTCAAAGCTATTGTTGACTTAGTAAAATAAGCATCGACAAGAACCATTATTAAGTAATTGAGTTTTTTGCAATAAAGAGGGCTGTATCAGCCCTTTTTTTTTGTACCTTTGCACGCTCTTATTTTGATATATATGATTACTGGTATAAAAGGCAGAATTATCGAGAAAAACCCCGCTTTTGTAGTGATTGAGACCACTGGCGGTTTGGATTACCTGGTGAACATTTCGCTGGCAACTTTTACCAAAATACGCGAAATGGACGAGGTCCGCCTATTCACGCACTACGTCATCAAGGAGGATGAGCACCAACTTTTCGGCTTTTTTGACGAAGAGGAGCGCTCTATCTTCCGGCTTTTGATCACGGTCAACGGCATAGGGGTCAACACCGCCCGCCTCATATTGTCATCCATGTCGGTAAGGGAACTGCAAAACTCCATCGTCACCGAAAACGCCAAAGTGCTGCAAGCCATCAAAGGCATCGGTGGGAAAACCGCACAGCGACTCATCATTGAACTTAAAGACAAAATCGGCAAAGTTTCACTCGCCGCAAGCTCCGAAACAGAAAAAAAACAGTTCACCAACAATAATAATGCAAATGCTGCGTTATCAGCATTAGTATCTCTTGGTTTCCCCAAGAATTCAGCGGATGCTGTGCTTGAGAAAATCATCAAAACCGAAGGATTCGACCTGTCTATCGAAGAGCTCATCAAGAAGGCATTAAAACTGTTATAAAAGATTGAACACATTGTGACCAACATACATAAAAGAACATATCGTTTCATAGCTGCCATAGCTGTTTTCGCTCTATACTCCGTGGTTTGGGCCCTGCCTGTACCCCATGGCCACTACTATGCGGCCTCTTTCGCGGAACCTGAACCCTCATACACCCAACCGCTGGCTGAAGATCTGGAATTCCCACAGCCGGAAGAGCTGGTAATTGACTTGCCGGTGTTTCCTCCCGATACGGGCGACAAACCTATTATTAACGTTCCCCAACCCGACAACAACCCGCTGAACGAGAACACTCCGACAAGCCCCTTCCTGCTTCACGACCCATCAGGTGTGGGAACCCATATCGAATACAATCCCACCACCAACAGCTATGATTTCCAATACATGACGGGAAACACTCCTTACGGTCCCGCCGGTACTATGGACATCAACGAATATATCAACTACGACCTGCGTCACTCTATCAAGGATTATTGGAAAAACAAAGGAGCCAAGTACGCAGGCGGTCCCAATGCTCGTGGTAGTGGTCTTATCCCGCAAATCAAAGTCGGCGGAGAGGTTTTTGAAACCATCTTCGGAAGCAATGTCATCGACATCAGGCCTTCAGGTAGCGCAGAGCTTATTTTCGGTATCATCCACCAGAATAACAAGAACCCCAACCTGCCCGTGAAACAGCGCAGGCGCACGGACTTCAACTTCGACGAGAACATCCAGCTGAACCTGGCCGCCAAAATCGGTGACAAAATCGAGTTCAACCTGAACTACAACACAGAAGCCACTTTCGACTGGGAAGGAGAGGAACTGAAACTCAAATACGAAGGCAAAGAAGACGACATCCTCCAATTGCTGGAGTTCGGTAACATCACGATGCCGCTGAACAGCACCCTCATCACGGGTAGCCAAACCCTTTTCGGTGCCAAAACGGCGTTGAAATTCGGTAATCTCACCGTCACCGCGGTAGCTTCAGAAAAACAATCCGAGTCCAAAACCATCACCATCAGTGGTGGCGCCCAGAAAAACGAGTTCTATTTCAAGGCTGACGAATACGATGAGAACAAGCACTTCTTCCTGGGTCAGTTCTTCAGAGAACATTACAACCAATATCTGGAATCGCTACCTTTGGTAGGTTCCCCCATCGTCATCACCAAGATTGAGGTGTGGCGTACCACCATCGGCGCCGCCACCAACGAGAATCGCAATATCATAGCATTCACCGACTTGGGAGAAAGCTCGCCCAGCATGTCCGTCATCCAGCGGAATCCCGACATGAATAAAGATTACCCCGACAACATCAGTAACAACCTGATCATGGGCAACAGCTACTCTCCGGCTTATCTGGATTCCGCCCAGTTGAGAGAACTATCCACCGTCAGCAACTACCTGCGTTCCAAAGGGATGGTATCGGGAACAGACTTCGAGAAAGTCGAAAGCGCCCGACTGCTGAACAGTTCAGAATACACCTTCAACTCCAAACTGGGTTTTATCTCATTGAACACCGCCCTTTCCTCCGACCAAGTACTGGCCGTCGCTTTCCAATATACTGTTATTGGTGATGACCATATCTATCAGGTGGGTGAATTCTCCAATGAAGTTTCATCTCCCAACTGTATCAGGGTCAAATTGTTGAAGAGCACCAACCTCAACACCAAGTCGCCGTTGTGGAAGCTGATGATGAAAAACGTGTACAGCCTCAATGCCTACCAAGTGGCCGAAAAGGACTTCCGTTTGAACATACTTTATACTGGTGACGACGAGGGTATTGCCAACGGCTTCTTCAATAAAGGCTCGCAAAGTGGTATTCCCCTGATTCGTCTGTTAGGCTTAGACCATTTGAACCAACAGAAAGACCCCAGTCCCGATGGAATTTTCGACTTCATTGACGGAGCCGCTGTCAACGGAGGTACTATCAACTCCAATAACGGTAAGATTTACTTCCCTACGGTTGAACCTTTTGGTAAAGACTTGCGGGCAGTACTTACAGAGCCCGAGATTGCTGAGAGATATGCCTTTGACTCATTGTACACGATGACCAAAACCATGGCCCAGCAATTCACCAGCAAGAACAAATACTATATCGAAGGCTCCTACTCGTCCACATACGGTTCAGAATTCTCGCTGAACACCTTCAATGTGCCTGAAGGCTCAGTCAAAGTGGTGGCGGGAGGCTTGACCCTTACTGAAAATGTCGATTATACCGTCAACTACAGCATGGGAACGGTATCCATCACCAACGAAGGTGTGTTGAACTCAGGAACACCCATCACCATCACGATGGAAGACAAGAACAACTTCGCCGTCACCAAGCAGCGAATGCTGGGCGCCACTTTAGACTACCGGTTCACAGATAACTTCAACATTGGCGCCGTCTTTATGAACCTTTATGAGAAACCCTACACCCAAAAAGTCAACTATGGCAACGAGCCCATCAACAACTTTGTCTGGGGTATGAATCTCTCTTATCGCACGAAGCTGCCTTTCATCACCAAATTCGTTGATTTTCTGCCCTTCCACAGCACCACCACAGAGTCCAACTTCTCTATTGACGGTGAATTCGCTCACTTTGTACCCGGTCACTCCAGAGCTATCGGCAAAGAAGGAACGACCTATATTGACGACTTCGAGGCCACGAAGTCAACCGTGGATTTGAGGACCTTCACCAACTGGGTATTGGCCTCCACCCCACAAGGGCAGCCAAACCTCTTCCCTGAAGCCAACACCAATTTTAACGAAAGCGAGCGCAAACAGCTGGCTTACGGTTACAACCGAGCCAAGCTGGCATGGTATATCATCGACCCCTTATTCTACAACAACAACAGCTATACTCCCTCCCACCTGACCAGAGATGACCTGTCGCTTCCCTATTCGCGTGCGGTATATGAGCCTGAGTTGTTCCCCTACAAAGAACGAGAAAGCACAGCCCAATCCACCAATATTTCCGTGTTCAACCTTGCTTTCTATCCTTCGGAAAGAGGTCCCTACAACTATGATGTGGACGGCAGCGAAGGCATGTCTCGAGGTGTTAACGAAGACGGTACCCTGAAAGACCCCAGCACCCGATGGGGCGGTATCATGCGCAAAATGGAAAACACCGATTTCGAGTCATCCAATTACGAGTACATCGAATTCTGGATGATGGACCCCTTCATCGAAAACCCCAACCATACGGGTGGTAAGTTGTATTTCAACTTGGGTGATATCTCAGAGGATATTTTGCGCGACGGTAAGAAATTCTTCGAGAATGGTCTGCCCGTTGACGGTTCGGATGAAGATGTTGAATACACTGTTTGGGGACGTGTTCCCACCAGCCAAATGATTGTCAACGCTTTCGACAAGAACTCCGCATCCAGACAGTATCAGGATGTGGGTTATGACGGTTTGGATAGAGACCAGGAGCTAATCTACCGCAGCAACTATCTGGAACGCTTGTCCTCCACTTTCGGAATACAGTCGCCTGCTTACCAAAACGCCCTTGCCGACCCCTCTTCAGACAACTATCATTATTTCAGAGGCAGCGACTATGATGAGGCTCAATTAAGCATTACTGAACGTTATCACTACTACAACAACCCCGAGGGCAACTCTCCCACCGACGAACAGAGTCCGGAAAACTATCCCACCGCCGCCACCAGTCTGCCCAACGTGGAGGATGTCAACAATGACAACACCCTCAGTGATGAAGAGAAATACTATCAATATGTTGTGGATTTGTCTCCTGAAAAGATGGTGGTGGGTCAGAACTATATCAACGACATCTATGAGGCAACCCCTGAGGCGTTACCCAATGGAACATCACCTAAAACCAAATGGTATCAGTTCCGTATTCCTATCAAGGATCCTGATAAAGTTATTGGAGCCATCCAAGGTTTCAATTCCATCCGTTTCATGAGGGTGTTCATGAGAGACTTCTCTGAGCCTATCATCTGCCGTTTTGCCACTTTCGAGCTGGTTCGCGCCGATTGGCGTACGTTCGACAAACCCATGTTTGAGGAGGGTGATTACGTATCAGCCACAGGCGACGACAACACATCCTTCTATGTAGGTACCATCAGTTACGAGGAAAACGCAAACAGAGTTCCCATTCCTTACGTGCTGCCTCCCGGCATTGAACGTGAGCAGGGCTATGGTGGCACTCAAGTGTATCTCACCAACGAGCAGGCCCTTACCATGAAAGCGGTGGATCTGACCGATGGTGACGCCCGCAGTATCTACAAGAGCTCGGATTACGACCTCCGCCAATTCAAACGCCTGAAGATGTTCGTCCACGCTGAGGATGTGTATTCCTCCGGAGATCTCAAGAAAGGGGATGTCACCGTTTTCATCCGTTTGGGTAGCGACTTCACCGACAACTATTACGAATATGAGATCCCCGTTGAGATTACACCTTGGGGTGTGGGAGCTGATCCCGAGCGCATCTGGCCTCTCGCCAACCAGATAGACCTTTTGTTGGATTCCCTGGTGGCCGTCAAGCAAGAAAGGAATATCGCCATGCGTAACAATTTGCACCCCAACGCTCAAGTACCCTATTATTTTTACAAGAGTGATGGCGCTAAGATTACGGTGGTGGGTATGCCTAATCTGGCGCAAGTCACCACCATCATGATAGGTATCCGGAATCCCAAGAAACAAAGCCTTAACGACGGGGATGATATGCTAGAAAAGTCTGTTGAAGTATGGGTTAACGAACTTCGACTTTGCGGATTTGACAAGAAGTCGGGTGTAGCGGCTATTGCCAATATGCGACTGAATCTGGCCGATGTGGGCGACTTCTCAGTCTCCACCTCCTATTCCTCCTCGGGATATGGCAGTTTGGACCAATCAGTCACCGAAGTGAAAAAGGAAGCCTCCACCACTGTTGATATTGCCACTAATATTGACGCAGGCAAAGTAATTTTCCCCGACAAATGGAACGTTAAGATTCCCGTCCACTATGATTACTCTCTCAATGTGGTGACCCCCGAATACAATCCCTTGAACCCTGATGTCAGACTTAAAGACGACCTGAGAACCTATAACACGGCCTACGAGAGAGACTCTATCCGCAAGATGACCACCAGCCGTATCATACGGCACAACGTCAACCTGATGAACATCCGTAAGGAACGTAACTACGACAAACCCATCAAAATCAGGCCTTGGGATATCGAGAACTTCGACATTTCTTATTCATACACCCAAGTCAAGAAGAGTGATGTGGACGTGGAAATGGACAACTCTGCCAACCATTTCGGTGAAATCGGATATACCTATAATAATAACCCCAAGAACATCCGTCCTTTCTCGAAATCCAAAAAGCTCAACTCCAAATGGCTGCAGCTTATCAAGGACTTCAACTTCAACCCGCTTCCCAAGGTAGTCAACATACGTACCTCTATCACCCGAGAATTCAACGCTTTCAAATACAGGCCTAAGAGTCAGGGTAACATCATCATCGACACCAGCTATATCAAGAGCTTCAACTGGGCGCGTAACTATACCGTAAATTGGGATCTGGCACAATCGCTGAGAATTGAATACACCGCCAATGCAATGGCCCGTATTGACGAACCCGATGGATTGATTGACACCAAAGCCAAAAAGGACTCGGTATGGAAGAGTTTCGGCAAAGGCGGACGTACCAACCATTTCTACCAGAGAGTGAATGCATCATGGCAGATTCCTATCAACAAGTTCCCCTTGTTCAACTGGATTAACGCCAATGTGAGATATACCGGCGACTTCACCTTTACAGGCTCCACCCTTGCATTGGCCAATCTGGGTAATACCATCCAGAACTCCAACTCCTATCAGGGAACCGCCAACGTGAATTTTGTCACCCTATACAACAATGTCCCCTATCTGAAGAAAGTCAACCAAGGACAAACCACCAGCAACAAAAACGGAAAGAATGCTAAAGACGATGACAAAAACAAGAAAAAGAAGGAAGAAAGCGATGACAATGACAACGACAAAAAGAAGGGTGGAAAGAAAAAAGGAAAGGACACCCGCGACTCGTTGAAAAATGATGTCAATGTCGGCAGAATCATTCTGGACGGTTCCCTGCGCTTCCTGATGATGCTGCGCAACGTGTCTGTCAACTATACCCTCGGCAACGGAACCCTCCTACCAGGCTACATGTATTCTCCGAATATTTTGGGTATGAATGTGGCCACCAAGGGCTCCCCGGGCTTCCTCTTCGTATTCGGTGGACAAACTGACATCCAAAACATCGCAGCCGGGAGACACTGGCTGACTACCGACTCGCTGATGAATGCCTCGTTCCAGAAACGAAGAAACGAGACTTTCAACTACCGCGTCACCGTTGAGCCTTTCAAGGACTTCAGGATTGATGTGACCGGAAATATGACCAAAACATCAAACTACACCGAATACTTCCGCGCATACGAGGATGGTCATCTTGAACATTACACCCCCATCACTAACGGTAATTTCAGCATGACCTTTGTGGGTTTGGCCTCGTTCTTCAAAAAAGGCGACCAAGTGTTTGCAGCCTTTATGGAAGCCCGCCATTACTTGGCCGAAAAGATAGCCGCCAACAATCCCAACTCTCACGGCATAGACCCCGAAACCGGCTATCCCGACGGCTATAACGGCATTGCCCAGGAAGTGCTCACCAACGCTTTGCTATCGGCATACGGCGGCCGTAAGGTGGAGAAAATGAATGTCAAGAACACTTTCCCGAAATTCCCGCTACCCAACTGGCGAATCAACTACAACGGCTTGACCAAAATCAAGAAAGTGGCCAAGGTGTTCCAAAGTTTCTCCATCAATCATGCCTACACTTCCACCTATTCTGTGGGAGGATTCTCCACCAACTCGCTGTATCGTGAGGATGCAGGTGGAAATTCACTCGTGAAGAACACATTGGGCAACTTCATTCCCAAATACGAGTTCACGCAAGTAAGCATCTCTGAACAATTCTCCCCCTTGATTGGCATTGATATGACTTTCAAAAACAGCCTGCTGCTGAAAGTGGAATACAAGCAGTCGCGCAATGTGGCCCTGAGTTTCACCAATAACCAGATTACGGAAACCACATCCTCAGAGCTCACTTGTTCGGCCGGCTACCGTTTCAAAGACCTCAAAATCGGCTTCGTGTTCTCAGGCATGAAACGCCAGGTGGTCAGCGATCTGAACCTCACCGCTGGCTTCGGTCTGAAGAAAAACATGACCATCTTGCGCAAAATCGTGGAGAACGAGAACCAAGTGACCGCTGGTATGCTGACCATGACCATCAATGTGGCAGCTGACTACCAAATCAGCAGCAGGGTGGGTCTCAAGTTCTACTACGATCAAGTCATCAACCGTCCGGAAATGACCAACCAATACGACAACATGAACTTTGAAACAGGTATCAGCGTGAGACTGATGCTGACGAACTAAGAACTAGAAATTAAGAACTAAGAATTGAGAATTAAAAACTAAAAACTAAGAACTAAGGATTGAGATATAATGACTTTATAATCAGTATTTAACTCTTAACTTTTAGTTCTTAACTAAACAAATAAACATCCATACCATGACTTCAACAGAAATACGCACCGCTTTTTTGGAGTTTTTCAAATCTAAAGACCACCAAATTGTTCCCTCTGCACCCATGGTTATCAAGAACGACCCTACCCTGATGTTCACCAATGCGGGTATGAATCAGTTTAAGGACATTTTCTTGGGCAACTCGCCCATCAAATTCCCGCGGGCTGCCGACTCGCAGAAATGCCTGCGTGTGTCAGGAATCGCTCGTCGGCAGCGTCAGATGTGTATAAGAGACAGCCACCACACCATGTTCGAGATGCTCGGCAACTGGTCGTTTGGTGACTATTTCAAGAAAGAAGCCATTGACTACGCTTGGGAATTTCTGACAGAGGTGATGAAACTCGACCCCAACAGACTGTATGCCACCGTATTCCAGGGTGATGAGAAAGACCACACCGAAGCCGACTTGGAGGCTAAGGAATACTGGAAAGCGCATCTGCCGGAAGACCGTATCCTCTTTGGTAACAAGAAGGATAACTTCTGGGAAATGGGCGATACAGGTCCCTGCGGTCCCTGCTCAGAAATCCATATCGACCTGCGCGACAACAGCGAACGCGCCGCAATATCCGGGGCTTCATTGGTCAATAAAGACAACCCTCTGGTGATTGAAATCTGGAACCTCGTGTTCATGCAATTCAACCGCATCAACTCTGGAGAGTTGCTACCCTTGGCCCACAAGCATGTGGACACAGGCATGGGTTTCGAACGTCTTTGTATGGCTGTGCAAAACAAGAAATCCAATTACGACACCGATGTGTTCCAGCCGCTGATTCAGAAACTGGCTCAGTTGTCGGATACGCAATACGGACAAAAAGAAGAAACCGACATCGCCCTGCGCGTTATCGCCGACCATTTGCGTGCCGTCTCTTTCGCCATTGCCGATGGCCAGCTGCCCTCTAACAACGGAGCCGGCTATGTGATTCGCCGTATATTGAGACGTGCCATCCGCTATGGCTTCACTTTCCTGAATATCAAAGAACCTTTCATCTATACTCTGGTGAAAGATCTGGTGCAGCAAATGGGTGCCCAGTTCCCCGAACTGAAAGCCCAGCAAACCCTCATCGAAAAAGTGATGCAGGAAGAGGAGAACTCCTTCCTCAAGACCTTAGACTCGGGTATTGCCAAATTTGAAAACTACTGCGCTAAAGCCGGCCAGAACAAAGTAATCGACGGGGCTTTCGCCTTCGAACTTTTCGACACCTACGGTTTCCCCATCGACCTCACCCAACTGATGGCCACCGAAAAAGGAATGACGGTGGATATGGAAGGCTTCCACAAAGGACTGGCCGAGCAGAAACAACGCTCAAGAGCCGCCGCCACTGTAGAGACAGAAGACTGGATTGAACTGATTCCTGACGTGATTCAGACCGAATTTGTGGGCTATCACCAGTTGGAGTGTGAAGTGAAAGTAGTCAAGTTCAGATCGGTCAAAAGCAAGGGCAAACAGCTCTTCCAGATTGTACTGGACAAGACCCCCTTCTATGCTGAAATGGGCGGCCAGGTGGGCGATACCGGCATATTGGAATCCGTCAATGAGAAAATCAATATCATCAATACTACCAAAGAAAACAACCTCATTATCCACTCCACTACGGCATTGGCCGACAATATGGAAGCCGCATTTGTGGCGAAAGTCAATCCCGACAAGCGATTCGACTGCCAGAACAACCACTCTGCTACCCACCTGCTCCACTACGCTTTGCGCCAGGTACTCGGAACCCATGTGGAACAGAAAGGCTCGCTGGTGTCTCCCGAAAGACTGCGTTTCGACTTCTCGCATTTCGCAAAAGTGAGCAACGAAGAGCTTGAGAAAGTGGAGAAACTGGTCAACCAGCTCATCCGAAAAAACAGTCCTCTGCAGGAATATATCGACACCCCGATTGCCGAAGCCCAGAAGATGGGAGCTATGGCCCTCTTTGGCGAGAAATACGGCGACAAGGTGCGTGTCATCAAATTTGGTGACTCGATAGAGCTTTGCGGTGGTACCCACTCCTCCGCCACCGGCAACATAGGCTTGTTTAAGATTGTTTCCGAAAGCGCCATTGCCGCTGGTGTAAGACGTATTGAGGCGGTTACCGGTCCCCAAGCGGAAGCTTTCGTGATGGAGAAACAGCACTTGTATGAGGCCTTGAAAAATATGTTGGGAACCGACGACATCATGCGCTCGATTGAAAAACTGATGCAGGACAACGACAAAGCCAAGAAAGAAATTGAGCAGTTCGAGAAAGAAAGAATCAATCAGTTTACCAACGAAATCAAACAGAAAGTCACCGAAACCAACGGTATCCATATCATCCGTGAAGTAAGGAATATGAACCCCGACGGTATGAAACAAGCCGCTTACAACCTTCGTGGCACAATGGACAAGCTGGCTATTGTTTTCGGCACCGCATACGGTGAGAAGCCCAATTTGATTGTGGCCCTCTCCGACGACATGGTAGCAGCTGGATTCAATGCCGGACAACTGGTACGCGAAGCCGGCAAACTCATCCAAGGAGGTGGTGGTGGACAGCCCTCATTAGCTACCGCCGGTGGCAAGAATCCCGCAGGCATTGAA
>LXOW01227564.1_pt1 | contig 11444 bp, 2 predicted proteins | sample 1368591 | NCBI WGS metagenome assembly LXOW01 (sample SAMN04884650, study PRJNA319009) | bovine gut metagenome | isolation source: Cow rumen | host: Bos taurus | place: Italy: Legnaro (PD) | collected 2014-07-09
GCCGCCGCCGAGCCCGCGGCCGAGCCGAAGCCGGCCGAGCCGGTCAAGAAGGTCTACCAGGGCCCGAACGCCGAGCTCATCGCCGAGCTGGTCGCGACCGAGAAGCTGCGCCGCGAGTCGTTCGACATCCAGGCGAAGCGCGAGATCGCCGAGGCGCGCCGCTGCATGAAGGACGAGGAGTACCAGGAGTCTGCCAAGCACTACTCGATCGCCTCGAAGCTGCTCAACGACAGCCCCGAGACCGCTGGCGACCGCAAGGAGTGCGAGCAGGGCATCGCCGAGAGCCTCTATCGCGCCGCGCTCCAGGAGGACGCGACCGGCCGCCGCGACCGCGCGAAGAAGTTCATGGAGAAGGCGGTCGAGCTGCGCCATCCCAAGGCCCGCCGCCAGCTCGAGGCGTGGAACGCTGCCGACGACCCCGACGCCAACAAGTCCGACATCTCCGAGATCAAGAACCGCCGCAACGACGACGACTACAAGGAGCGCCGCGCCAAGAACATGCAGCACCTCAAGCGCGCGCGCCAGTTGCTCGGCACGAGCGAGCTTGACCGCGCCCTCGACGAGTGCGAGCTCGTGCTCGTCTCCGACCCCTACAACCAGGAGGCGATCAGGATCCGCAGGATCATCGAGAACAAGCGCCACACGATCATCTCGCAGGAGCGCGAGGCGGCCCGCGACGGCATGATGGCCGACGTCGACAAGGCGTGGCGTCCCGTGTACGCGGTCGACGCGCGCGAGCTCAACAGCCAGGACAAGCGCACGATCACGTCCGACCTCGGCGACGACCCCGAGCGCCGCCGCGACCAGATGATCATCAAGCGCATGAAGGAGATGAGGCTCCCGTCCGTCTCGTTCAAGCCGCCGGCGACGATCATCGACGCGGTCGACTTCTTCCGCACCGCCTCCAAGGACTTCGACAGCCCCGAGCTGCCGGTCGAGAAGCGCGGCTTCAACTTCAACACGCTCACCCCGACCGTGCTCCAGTCCAGCGCCGCCCCGGCGGGCGACGACTCCGCGGGCTTCGGCGAGGGCGACGAGGCCGAGGCCTCCGGCGGCATCGCGGGCGTGCCGGTCATCCCGATGTTCACCGCGAGCGACATCTCGCTCTTCGACGCCCTCAAGCTCGTCTGCCAGTCGGTCGAGTACAAGTTCGAGGTGCGCGACGGCGTCGTCATGGTCATGCAGAAGGACCAGTCGACCGCCGAGATGGTGACGCGCAGCTACCCCGTGCTCTCCACCTTCATGGAGAGGATGAACACCGCCTCGAGCGACATCAAGGAGATGAAGACCGCGGGCTTCGGCGCCGGCATGGGCGCGAAGCAGAACGACGAAGGCGACGAGAACCAGGAGCGCGACTGGAAGGAGTTCTTCTCGCTGCTGGGCGTCAAGTGGCCCGAGGGCTCGTCGATCATGTACATCAAGACGATCGGCAAGCTGCGCGTCAAGAACACCTACGAGAACCTGGCCGAGCTCGAGAAGGCGCTGACCGAGATGAACGCCGACCCCAAGCTCATCGAGATCGAGACGCGCTTCGTCGAAGTCTGCCAGGACGACCTCAACTCGCTCGGCTTCGAGTGGATCCTCAACAGCGACTACTCGCTGGGCCTCGGCAAGCACATCGCCCGCGCGCTTGACGTCCGCGGCGGCGTCTTCGGCTCCGCCTCGGGCAGCACGACGATCACGTCCGACTCCAGCACCTCGTCCGGCGGGTCCACGACGACCACCGGCGGCGTCGTCAACAACGGCGGCACCACGACGACGACGTCCAGCAGCTCCAGCTCCAGCTCGACCTCGACGCGCACGACCTACGCCCGCTCCAACGGCGCGAGCTGGATCAAGAGCGGCACGGGCTACCGCCGCGGCGACCTGGGCATCAACGGCATCGGCGGCGACTCCGACTACACGACCGGCAACCGCTACCTCTCGACGCTCTCCAACCACATCTCGGGCGAGGGCTACTCGACGAACGACCAGTTCATGAGGATCAACGCGTTCCTCGGCAGCGCGGACCTCTCGATGATCCTGCACATGCTCTCGCAGCGCAGCGACACCGACCTCCTGTCGGCGCCGAAGGTGCTTACGCGTCCCAGCGAGGAGGCGGTCATCAAGGTCGTCACCGAGTACATCTACCCGACCGACTACGACGTGCAGCTCCAGTCGAGCTCGTCCTCCAGCGGCGGCAGCTACGGCGGCGGCGGCCAGAGCGCGATTCTCGCGGTCGTCGAGCCCCAGAAGTTCACGATGCGCGAGGTCGGCGTCATCCTCGACGTCACGCCCACGCTCACCGACGACGGCAACCTCATCGACCTCCAGCTGAGGACCGACGTCGTCGACGAGCCGACCTGGAAGAACTACGGCATGCGCATCCCGTTCACGGGCAACACCTCCGCCGGCTCGACGAGCGTCACCCTCGGCGACGCGCCGTTCGCCGACCAGGGCTACATGCCGCCGGCCTCCACGATGGAGCGCATCGTCACCCGCTACTGGGAGGCGGTCGCGAACATGTTCGAGAACCTGACGGGCAGCAACCAGAGCATCACCTACTACGACGCCCCGATGGAGCAGCCGTTCTTCCACGTCCGCTCGATCGACTCCAAGGTGTCGATCTACCCGGGCGCGACGATCGTCATGGGCGGCCTCATCACCGAGCAGCGCAAGGCGATGGACGACAAGATCCCGTTCCTCGGCGACCTGCCGTTCATCGGGCGGCTCTTCCGCAGCCACTCCGAGTGGACCTCGAAGCGCAACCTGCTCATCTTCGTCACGACGCGCCTGGTGGACGTCCGCGGACGCGAGGTCGCGATGCAGTCCCTGGAGAAGAAGGAGGGCGACGTCAAGCCTGCGCCTTCCGCGGTGGAGTGACGGCGACGCGCACGAGAACGTGCCTGACGGGGGGGATTGCCTGCGGCAAGTCCCTCCTGTCGCGTTTTCTGGGGGAGCTCGGCGTCGAGACCCTGGATGCCGACGACATTGTGCACGAGCTGATTCCCGACCCCTCCGAGCGCCGCCGCCTCGCCGCCGAGGTCTTCGGCGACCCGGCGAAGCGCAGGGAGCTGGAGGCGAAGCTGCACCCGCTCGTGAAGGCGCGGATAGACGAGTGGCTTGGAGGGGTGCCTTCGCCTTCGGCTGGTGCCTGCGCGCCTTTGGCGCTGGTGCAAGGTGCGGGTACCAAGCACCAAGCACCAAGCACCAGCGCGGCTCCGCCGCGCTCACCCCTCCGCATCGCCGTGATCCCCCTGCTTTTCGAAGCCCGCTGGGAGGGAAATTTTGATATAATATGCTGTGTCGCCTCCGAGCGGTCAAGGCAGATCGAGCGGATGACGGCGACGCGGGGATACACCCGAGAAGAGGCCGAAGCCCGGCTGGCGGCCCAGATGCCAGTCGAGGAGAAGGCCGCCAAATCCCACTACGTGATCCGCAACGACGGGTCGCCCGAACAACTCAAGCAGGCCGCCGCGAAGTTCGTCGCGTGGCTGAAGGAGCGTCAAAGATGAGTGATGAATTCGATGTTTTCGCGCAGAGCGCCAAGCCCCAGCCGCAGCGCCCGCCCCGCCCGGCCATGCCCGCCGGCGCGCCTCAGGCAGCGGCGTCCGCCCAGCCCCAGGGGCAGAAGCGCCAGTTCCACAAGGGCCAGCGGCCCCAGCACCGCCCCCAGAAGCCGAACAACTCGCCGATTCGCGGCGCGAACGGCTCCGAGTCGGTGAACCCGCTCCTCAATGCGCCGCTGCCGACCGACCAGCGTTCGGGCGAGCCGGAGGCCCCGGCGAACCCCAACCGCGACCCGTCGCTGCCCGAGTACCGCCTTGCGGACATCCAGACCTGGCCCGCGCCGCAGATCGTCGAGCGGATGATGCCCGGCGCCGACCCCGAGGAGCTCGGCAGCTACCGCAAGCACGAGCTCATCTTCGCCGCGATCCGCGCCTACCTCGCGAAGGGCGGCGCGGTGCTCGCGTCCGGCTGCCTCGAGATCGTCCGCGAGGGCCACGGCTTCCTGCGCTCCGCGAAGAACAACTTCCTCGCCTGCCCCGAGGACGTGTTCGTCACCCAGCAGCAGATCCGCCGCCACGCGCTCCGCACGGGCGACATCGTCGAGGGCCCGATCCGCGACCCGCGCGACCGCGACCGCTTCTTCTGCCTCGGCAACGTCGCGACCGTGAACGGCAAGGAGCCGTCCGTCGCCGCGCGCGTCATCCACTTCGAAAACCTGACCGCGACCTTCCCGACGCGGCGCATCATCCTCGAGACCGAGCCGACCGAGTACTCCACGCGCGTCATCGACCTCTTCACGCCGATCGGCTTCGGGCAGCGCGGCATGATCATCGCGCCGCCGCGCGTCGGCAAGACCGTCCTCCTCCAGAAGATGGCCAACGCCATCTCGAAGAACCACCCCGAGGCGATGCTCATCATCCTCCTCATCGACGAGCGCCCCGAGGAAGTGACCGACATGCAGCGCAACACCAAGGCGATGGTGCTCTCCTCGACCTTCGACGAGGAGCCGCAGCACCACGTCAACGTCACCGAGATGGTGCTCGAGATGTCGAAGCGCCAGGTCGAGAACGGACGCGACGTGATCATCCTCATGGACTCGCTCACGCGCATGGCCCGCGCCTACAACACCGTCCAGCCGCACTCCGGCAAGATCCTGACCGGCGGCGTCGACGCGCTCGCGATGCACCGTCCGAAGCGCTTCTTCGGCGCGGCGCGCAACATCGAGGGCGGCGGCTCGCTCACGATCATCGCGACCGGCCTCGTCGACACCGGCTCGCGCATGGACGAGGTGATCTTCGAGGAGTTCAAGGGCACCGGCAACATGGAGATCGTGCTCGACCGCGGCCTCGCCGACAAGCGCATCTTCCCGGCGATCGACATCGAGAAGTCGGGCACGCGCAAGGAGGACCTCCTCCTCGACCCGCTCGAGCTCGAGAAGACCTGGGGCATGCGGCGCATCCTCGCCGCCGCCGGCCCCGAGTCGGCGATGAAGTCCGTCCTCAACTCGCTCAAGAAGACGAAGTCCAACCCCGAGTTCCTGCTCGCGCTGGACCTGAAGAACCTGTCGTAAACCGAAACCGGGGAGGTGACCCGTGAAACTGACGTCCGCTCTCGCGCTGCTGGGTATATGCGTTTCCGCTTCCGTGGCATCGGGGGGGACGCAGTGCATCGTAACCGAGCCCTACTGGTTCCTGAACGGGGAGCGGCAGACCGGCTCGACCAACCCGACCGTGTCGCCGTACGGAACCCGCACGCTGAGCCAGGCGTTCCCGTCCTTCGCCGTCGCGGCGGTTCCGCCGCGGGGCTACGCGCTCGACGGGTGGATACTCTGGAACGGCGCCTCCTGGACCGGCTCGACGCTCGACTCGATCGACGAGTCGCGGATCGCCCGGCGCTACGAGGACGATCCGGCCACGGTCGAATGGGACGCCGAGAAGTCGCCGTCGTGGAGCTCGACGCTCTTCCTCTCGCCTTGCTTCTCGTGGCTTTCCTACCGCATCGCCTACAACGCGGCGGACAGCTCGGTGATGGTCGGCGACTCGGCCCCGGTGGGACCATTCATCTACACCAACTCGGTCGCGCTCGCCACGGCCGCGGACTTCGGATGGCGCAAGGACGGCTGGCGGCTCGCCGGCTGGTCGCTCGCCTCCAACGGCGTCGCCGTCGCCTCACCGGGGGCCCTCGCGACCGGCGAGACCCTCGGCGCCACGGGCGGCGTGGTCAGGCTCTTCGCCGTCTGGGAGGAAGTCCCCAGGCTCCAGGTCGCGTTCAGGTACCGCGGGGCCGACGGACGCTGGACGGCCGAGACCAATTTCGTCGAGCGCGGCGAATCTGCCGCGCCGCCGGACGCCGCGGCGCTTTCGCCGCGCGGCTTCTCGTTCACCAGGTGGAACGGCTCCTACTCCAACGTTACCGCCGCGACGACGGTGTTCGCCGTGTATTCCGCCCACCGTTACACGGTCCGCTTCGACCCCAACGGCGGCGACGGCGAAATGTCCGACGCCGCGTGCACCTGCGGCGAGCCCTTCGAAATCCCCGCCTGCCGCTTCTCGCTTGCCGGCAGCCGCTTCGTCGGCTGGTCGCCCGCAAGCGGCGGAGCCGTCGCCTACCTGCCCGGCGACATGGTGGCGGACCTCTCGGCGCAGGACGGCGCCGAAGTCGCGCTGTACGCGTGTTGGGAGCCGCTCTCCTGCACGCTCGAATTCGACCCCAACGGCGGCGAGGGCGAGATGGCCCCGGTTTCGATCGGATACGGCGAAGAGTTCGCCTTCCCCGACTGCGGGTTCGTCCGCGGCTCGCCGGGCGAGTACTCCTTCGGCGGCTGGGCGTCGGACCCGGACGGACCGACCGATTACGATGCGTTCGAGGTGGTGACGAATCTTACGGACGTGACCTCGGTCAGGTACTATGCGAAGTGGCGCTATGAATTCGGCGGACTGTCCGAGGCCGCGGACGCCAACGTCGAGCTGGATTCCTACTGCAACCTTTCCTTCAACGATGAGAGCACCCCGTGGTCCGTCGACGACGCCGTATCCTGCACCGGCGGCGCTTCCGCGAAAAGCGGCGTCGGTGACTCGATCATGACCAATGTCGTCTCCGGGGCGGGCACGCTGCGCTTCCGCTGGCGCGCCGACGAAAGCTCGAAATGGCTGAGCTTCCGCTGCAAGGCTCTGCCGTCGTCGGCGCTTTTCTTCGACGAGGTGACCAACGCGCCGCCGGTCGGCGAATGGGGAGAAGTCGAGTTCAAGGTGACGAACGACGTCACGACCTCTTTCTGCTGGCAGCGGATGCACGTGGACGGCTTCACGGGCTCGATGTGGGTGGACGACGTGCGCTGGATTCCGGACGGCTTCGGCGTCGTCTTCCATCCGAACGGCGGAACCGGGGCAATGAATCCCATGGAGGGCCTCGGACGCGCCGGCTTTGCCGGCGAGAAGCTTCCGGAATGCGGTTTCACCAACGGCGCCCGGGCCTTCCTCGGCTGGTCGCTCGCAAGCGGCGGCGAGGTCGTGTACGAAGACGAGGACGAGTTCGATGCGCCGTCCGAAGGCGATTTGCACCTCTACGCCGTCTGGGATCCGCTTGAAGTCGACGCGCCGGCGGCGGCCGAAGGGCTTGTCTACGACGGGTCGACGCAGCTGGGCGTAGCTTCCGGGGCCGGCTATTCCGTCGTCTCCAACGCCGCGGTCGCGGCGGGGGCCTACGTCGCCGTCGCGACCCTCGAGCGCGGATATGCATGGAGCGACGGCGGAACCGACCCGCGCGAGATCGCCTGGTCCATCGCCAAGGCCGAGTACGACATGGGCTGCGTCGCCTTCGAGGACAAGTCGTTCGACGAGGACGGCAAGGCGAAGTCGATCTTCGTCGCCGGCGAGCTTCCCGCAGGCGTGGCCGTGGCCTATGCGGGCAACGGCGTCGCCTCGGCGGGCGCGCACCAGGTCGTCGCGATGTTCACCGGCGACGCCGCCAACTTCAAGGCAATCCCGGACATGTCCGCGACCTTGACCATCGTCGGCACCGAAGAACCCGACCCCGACCCTGACCCGGATCCCGACCCCGATCCGGACCCTGACGACGCCAATCNNCGACCAGGCGAGCGGACGGATTGCCGGAACCGTTCAGGTCAAGACGACGAAGGTGTCGAAGGGCGTCTCCAAGTCCACCATCGCCTACACCCTCCTGGGCGAGAAGAAGCGAACCGAGAAGACGACGGTCGTGCCCGGCTGGAACGCGACGGACGCCGCCAATTCGGGCATCGTGTACGGCGACCTCGGGCTCGTCGGCACCTTCCGCGGCTATGCGCTGGAGGCGTCGAAGGACTTCTCCAAGTCCAAGGTCGCGGCCGAAAAGGCGCTGGTCGACGAAATGCCGCAGGTCGACCGCCGCCTCGTCTTCAGGGCTTCCGCGGGCGGCAACGCCGTGCTGTCGGTATCTGTCGCCAAAAAGGGCAAGGCCAAGGTCTCGGGAACGCTCGCGAACGGCAAGAAGATCACGGCCTCGGTGCAGGGTGTGTTGGGAGAGGGCGGGATCTTCGCCGTGCCCGTCGTCTATTCCAAGAGCGGGGCGGAGCTCGCCTTCATCCTCTGGATCGACGGCGACAAGACCGCGGTCTCGGGGCTCTCCGCGGGCTGGACCCTCGCCGCGGCGTCGGGTGCGGAAGGACTGGCGGACGGAGAGTACGCGCTCGCCTTCGAGCTTCCCGGCGCGCGCAACTACCTCCGGACGGTCGACGGCGTGGACGTGGTGTCCGCCACGTTCAAGGTCTCGGGATCCAAGTATACGGTGCCGAAGACCGTCGGCAAGCTGTCGATTCCGCGCGGAGCAACCGCGCCGACGGTGGTACTGAAGGCCGGACAGTCCGCGTCCAACCTGGCCTCGTTCAAGCTCAAGTACACGGCGAAGACCGGCGTCGTGTCCGGCTCGTTCAAGCTCCACTACGTCGAGGGCGGCAAGCTGAAGAAGGACTCAGCGACGGTCAGCGGCGTCGTCGTGGGCGGCGGTCTCTTCGCCACGGCAACGGTCAAGAAGGTCGGGACATTTGCGGTGGAGGCGGTGCGGCAGCGGTAATGGACATCGAAATCCACAATGCGCGAGTACACAACCTGCGCGGAATCGACGTGCGGATCCCGCGCAAGTCGCTGACCGTCGTCACCGGGCTCTCCGGCTCCGGCAAGTCCTCCCTCGCCTTCGACACGCTCTACGCCGAGGGCCAGCGCCGCTACGTCGAGTCGCTCTCGGCCTACGCGCGGCAGTTCCTCGAGCGCATCGAGGGCCTCTCGCCCGCGATCTCCATCGAGCAGCGCACGACCAGCGGCAATCCGCGCTCGATCGTCGCGACCGTCACCGAGATCCACGACTACCTGCGAATCCTCTACGGCTCGGTCGCCGTCGCCCACTGCCCGAAGTGCGGACGCCCCGTCACGCGCCAGTCCGCCGAGCAGATCGTGGACGCGATACTGGGTGTTTGCGCGCCGGGGGCGCGGGTGCTTTCGCCTTCGGCTGGCGCTTCCGCGCCGGTGCAAGGTGCGGGTATCACGCACCAGGCACCAAGCACCAAGCACCAGCGAAGCGCAAGCACCAGCGCCGCAGGCGCGCAGGCACCAACCACGCGCATCATCATCTACGCTCCCTTGGTGAAGGGCAAGAAGGGCCGGCACGAGGAAACGCTCTCCGCCGTGAGGCGCAACGGCTTCGCGCGCGTGCGCGTCGACGGCACGATCTATCCCGTCGACGAGGTTCCCGAGCTGGACAAGAAGAAGGCGCATTCGATCGACGTTGTGGTGGATCGTCTCGTGATTCCAGCGGAACAAATCTTGCCTGGTGCGGAGCGGAACGAGTCAAGGGCGAGTGACGAGAAGCAACGGGCCTCCTCTTTCAGGACGCGACTCACCGACTCGGTCGAGCTCGCGCTCAAGACCGGCAAGGGCGTCTTGGAAGTGGAGTGGCTGGGTGGCTCCAACTCAAGCACTCAGGCACTCAAGCACTCAAACACTTACTCCGAACTGAACGCCTGCCCCGACTGCGGCATATCGTTCGACGAGCTCAAGCCCCGCAGCTTCTCGTTCAACTCGCCTTTCGGCGCGTGTCCGACCTGCGCCGGACTCGGCAAGCTCTACTACTTCGACGAGGACCTGGTGGTGCCCGACAAGTCGCTTCCGCTCGAAGAGGCGATCCATCCCTGGCGACGGCTTGGCGGACAGATGGCGATCCTCTACCACAAGGAGCTCCTGTCGCGGATCGCGAAGCAGTACGGCGTCAAGCTCTCGACTCCGTACGAAAAGCTGCCGGCGAAGTTCCGCCACGGCCTCATGCACGGGTTCAAGGACGACCTGGTGCTTCCCTGGCGCCGGGAGGACCGTCCCTTCGAGGGCGTGCTCGCGGCGCTCCAGCGCAAGCGCGACGAGACCGAGGACGACGAGGTCAGGCAGAAGTACGACGCCTACCAGAACTTCCGCACCTGTCCCGACTGCCACGGCTCGCGCCTCCGGCCCGAGTCGCGCGCGGCCACCGTCGCCGGCAAGTCGATCGTCGAGGTAATGGCGATGCCCGTCACCGAGGCCTTGGAGTTCTTCAGGGGATTGGAGGCGCTTTCGCGCGGCGATGCCGCGCCAGTGCAGGGTGCAGGCACCAAGCACCAGGCACCAGGCACCAGGCCGGCATTGCCGGCCGAAAGCACCAGCGCAGCTTTGCTGCGCGAAAGCACCAGCCCTGCCAAGCTCGCCGGGCTCAAGGACGTCGTCGCCGAAATCGTCAAGCGCCTCCAGTTCCTCCTGGACGTGGGGCTCGACTACCTGACCCTCGACCGCGCCGCCTCGACGCTCTCCGGCGGCGAGATGCAGCGCATCCGCCTCGCGACCCAGATCGGCTCGGGCCTGACCGGCGTCCTCTACGTCCTCGACGAGCCGACGATCGGACTCCACCCGCGCGACAACGAGCGGCTCATCGCCACGCTGAAGGGCCTGCGCGACCGCGGCAACACCGTCGTCGTCGTCGAGCACGACGAGGAGATGATGCGCGCGGCGGACTGGATCGTCGACCTCGGCCCCGGCGCCGGACGCGAAGGCGGCAATGTCGTCTACCAGGGAGACTTCAAGGGGCTTCTCAAGTCAAAGTCGCTCACCGCCGACTACCTGACGGGAAGGAAGAGAGTGGTGCCTTCGCCTTCGGCTGGTGCTTCCGCGGCTTCGCACCCCTCTAGCGACCGCTTGCGCGGCTCGCTTCGCTCGGGGGATATGCTGGTGCTTTCGCGCGGCAAGGCCGCGCTAGTGCAGGGTGCGGGTAAGCACCAGGCACCAAGCACCAGGTCGGCGCAGCCGACCGCAAGCACCAGCACCGCAGGCGCGCAGGCACCCGCCGCAGGCGCAAGCACCAGCGCCGCAGGCGCGCAGGCACCAGGCACCAAGTTTCTCACCATCTCCGGCTGCTGCGAGCACAACCTCAAGAACGTCACCGCGCGCTTCCCCGTCGGCGCGTTCACCGTGGTGACCGGCGTCTCCGGCTCCGGCAAGTCGACGCTCGTCGACGAGACGCTCAAGCGCGCGCTGATGCAGAAGTTCTACCGCTCGAAGGACGTGCCCGGGAAGTTCAGGAAGCTTTCCGGATGGGAGAACTTCGACAAGGTGGTCGAGATCGACCAGTCGCCGATCGGGCGCACCCCGCGCTCGAACCCCGCCACCTACGTCGGCTTCTTCTCGGAGATCCGCGAGCTCTTCGCGAAGACCGAGGCGGCGCGCGCGCGCGGCTACACGGCGGGGCGCTTCTCGTTCAACGTGAAGGGCGGCAGGTGCGAGGCGTGCGGCGGCGACGGAGTCCAGAAGCTGGAGATGAGCTTCCTGCCCGACGTGTACGTGACCTGCGAACAGTGCGGCGGCAGGCGCTTCAACGCCGAGACGCTGGAGGTGACCTACGGCGGCAAGAACATCGCCGAGGTCCTGGAGATGACCGTCGCCGAGGCG
>LXOW01105729.1_pt1 | contig 11441 bp, 13 predicted proteins | sample 1368591 | NCBI WGS metagenome assembly LXOW01 (sample SAMN04884650, study PRJNA319009) | bovine gut metagenome | isolation source: Cow rumen | host: Bos taurus | place: Italy: Legnaro (PD) | collected 2014-07-09
TTCTTATTCATATTCCACACGCAAACACACATTCCACCCACGCACAAAAAATATTTTGTTTTTTTCTTCAACTACCCCTCACTTCCAATCCCCGAAAAACGATTGCATGCTGCCGCAATAATCTTACTCATTTTCCTGACTTGTAAATTCACATCTTTTCCAGTAACAAGTAAATCCTCCATAGATGAATTTTTTATTTCTTCCATCCATTCCGCCATTTGTCCCCCACTTCCCGGCTTGTTTTTCAATCCTATTTCAACGTAATCTCTGACAATAGTCTCAGCGTAAACAACCGTAGGCACACCAATGGCAATCACTTCCACCCCCAATGTATCTTTATTTAATTCTTTTCTTGCATTTCCAATTCCGCCTCCCGGACAAATTCCTGTATCTGTAATTTGTATGGTATTTCCCAACCGGCTCACATTTCTTGCAGCTAAAGAATCTATGGCAATTACCTGTTCAATCTTCATTTGTTCTACCAAGGGCTTGATTATCTTTTGCACTTCCATGCCGGTCTGTGCCATAACTCCGGGAGAAAGAACAGAAATTGCTTTCCAACGGTTCTTTTTAAGTGTTTTCTCGCTGAAATGACTGGTTGCATAAACATTTTCAATTGCATAAGGACCTATGGCATCCGAAGTTATTTCCCTGTTTCCTAATCCAACTATCAAATACCTTCTTTTTTCACCACCACACAAAGCTTTCAATTCCTGATACAGATATTTTTCTGCATCCAGCTCACCACCTTGTTCCAGTTCAATCGTCACATAATTACCAATTTCTTTCCCAATTCTTTGCCTTCCTTCTTCCGAAATCACTCTCAAATTTGAGATTTTCGCCCTTCCACTTTCCGAAGGATAGCTTTTTAACGTAACTCCCGGTATTTCCACATCTTTATGAATTTTCTCTCTTGCCTCTAACGCCAAATCCATCTGTTCCATATGCTTTCCCTCGATTCTACAAATTTATTTTCTGGAATTTTTGCGCATCTGTTCAAACGCTTATTACACAGGTATTATCCACGATCCACAACCACTTGTATCTTCACAATTTGCAAACTCATTCAGAGCCTCCCTACACTTAGAAAAGCTTGTCATCCCACACCTACTTACACCGATATAAGTAAGTTTTTAGGCATGTTAAACAATAACTATTCTATACATTTTTTGAATTAATATTCTGTTTTTTCAAAATAATATTCTGTTTTTCTTGACAGAGATTGATTTTTATACTAAAATTNNCTAAAATTATATAGTCTGATTCAGTAGCTGTCCGTGTCCGGCCTGCTGTTTTAGCACAAGATAAAAATGTATTATAAAATATTTTGGAGGTGTAGAACATTGGCTAATATCAAATCTGCAAAGAAGAGAATTAAAGTTATCGAGACAAAAACTGAGAGAAATAAGGCAATCAGATCAAAAGTTAAGACTGCAATCAAGAAAGTAAACGTTGCAATCGACGCAAAAGATAAAGCTGCTGCAACAGACGCTTTAAAGGGAGCAATCGTTGAGATCGATAAGGCTTGTACAAAGGGTGTTTTCCACAAGAAGAACGCTTCTAGAAAGATTTCTCGTTTAACACTTGCTGTTAACAAGCTTGCTTAATTATAAACATATTCGGTAATTATGCTGCGATTACCATAAAAAAAGAACATCTGGGTGTGAGATGTTCTTTTTTATTTAATAGGAAATTGCGATGCAATTGTCCTATATTACACATTTCCAAATTCGCTAAGTTCCAAACCTGCATTTCGGTCCAAAACAGTATTTACACTCCATGGATGTGTAAACAATAGCAATGGATTTCCTTTTAAGTCTTTGATTTTCTTTGTATCAGATGTTACGCTGAGACCGGCAACATCAATATCCGTATTCTGAATCCAACGAATATGTTCGTATGGTAATGGCTCCATGCGGATTTCACAGTTATATTCATTTTCCAAACGGTATTTCAAAACATCAAACTGAAGTACACCAACTACTCCGACGATAATCTCTTCCATACCGGTATTAAACTCCTGGAAAATCTGAATTGCACCTTCCTGTGCGATCTGCTCGATACCTTTGATAAACTGTTTTCTCTTCATAGTATCTACCTGACGAACCTTCGCAAAATGTTCCGGTGCGAAAGTTGGAATACCCTCAAACTGTACCTTCTTTCCATTTTTGCAAAGTGTATCACCAATAGAGAAAATTCCCGGATCAAACACACCAATGATATCTCCTGCATAAGCTTCTTCTACGTGCTTTCTCTCCTGAGCCATCATCTGCTGTGGCTGTGAAAGACGAACTTTCTTTCCGCCCTGTACATGGAATACTTCCATTCCTGCCTCAAATTTTCCGGAACAAATTCTCATAAATGCAATACGGTCTCTATGAGCTTTGTTCATGTTTGCCTGAATTTTAAATACAAAAGCAGAGAAATCTTCGTCAAATGCATCCACTTCTCCTTCCAATGTTTTTCTTGGAAGTGGAGATGTAGTCATTTTCAAGAAATGCTCCAAAAATGTCTGCACACCGAAATTTGTCAAAGCTGAACCAAAGAAAACAGGTGACAATTTACCTTTGCTCACTCTTTCCATATCTAGTTCATCACTGGCACCGTCTAACAATTCAATTTCTTCCATCAATGTTTCATGATTTACAGAACCAATCAACTCATCTACTCTTGGATCTCCAAGAGCCACCTCTACGGTTTCTACCTCTTTCTGACCATTATTTGCAGCAGTAAACTGTGAAATAGTCTTTGTCTGACGATCATAAACGCCTTTGAAGTTCTTTCCAGAACCTATTGGCCAGTTTACAGGACAGGTTGGCATACCAAGCACTGTCTCGATTTCGTCAATCAATTCAAATGGATCATTTGCTTCACGGTCCATCTTATTGATAAATGTAAACACCGGGATTCCTCTCATGGCACAAACTTTAAATAACTTAATGGTCTGTGCCTCCACACCCTTAGAACCATCAATTACCATGACTGCCGAATCAGCCGCCATTAACGTACGATAAGTATCTTCCGAGAAGTCCTGATGTCCCGGTGTATCCAGAATATTAATACAATATCCATCATAGTTAAACTGAAGAACAGAAGATGTAACAGAAATACCTCTCTCCTTCTCAATCTCCATCCAGTCGGAAACTGCATGCTTTGCTGTTTTTCTACCCTTTACGGAACCAGCCAGATTAATAGCACCTCCATAAAGCAAAAACTTCTCTGTCAATGTAGTTTTACCGGCATCGGGATGCGAGATAATCGCAAATGTTCTTCTTTTTTCGATCTCTTTCTTCAAATCAGCCAATGTTATTTCCTCCAAATATACAGAAATACGGACACTAGAAATCTAGTGCCCGTGTTTCCTATGATATCGCCGTACATAAACATACTACTATGTCTTACATACCCGAATTATTATTTCTGTAAATCAGCAGCTGTGATTTTCTTTAACTTAATCATATCTGCAGGTGCGCCTTCTTTCAAAGAACCACCAGCAACGATAACAACTAAATCGCCTTCTTTAAGTTCTTCTGTCTCAACAGCCTTCTCTACAGCGTATGAGAATAACTTATCTGCTGAATCAACTTCCTCAGACTTGATTGGAATAACACCCCAAGCTAAGTTCAACTGTCTAGCAGCTCTTTCATTTACTGTAGCAGCAATGATTGGGCAAGCAGGACGGTAGCTTGACAATGCCCAAGCAGTCTTTCCTGATCTTGTTAATACGATGATTGCCTTAGCATCCAAGCTGTGTGCAGCTCCGATTGCAGCGTTACAAATAGCATTTGTAGCGTCGTTCTCAAGCTGTAACTGATGCTGATGGAACCATTCTTTATAATCGATAGATTTTTCTGTACTTTCAGCGATTTCAGCCATAGTCTTAACAGCGATTGCAGAGTAATCTCCGTTAGCTGTTTCACCAGATAACATTGTACAACATGTGTTATCGTAGATAGCGTTAGCAACGTCAGATACCTCAGCTCTTGTAGGACGTGGATTGTTTGTCATAGTCTCTAACATCTGAGTAGCTGTTACAACTAACTTACCTTTTCTGTAACATTTATCAATGATCATCTTCTGGAATGAAGGTAATAAATGATAAGGAACTTCAACACCAAGGTCACCACGAGCAACCATGATACCATCAGATAATTCCATGATTTCATCTAAGTTCTCGATACCTTCCATGTTCTCGATCTTAGAAATAATCTTAACATCTTCTCCACCGTTAGCATCCAAGATTTCACGGATTGCAGTAACGTCTTCTGGCTTTCTTACGAAAGAAGCTGCTACGAAATCGATTCCCTGAGAAACACCGAAAATGATATCTCCTCTATCTTTTTCTGTTAAGTATGGTAAACGGATTGATACGTTAGGTACGTTTACAGACTTCTTATCTGAGATTGTAGCTGTGTTCTGTACTTTACATACTACGTCTGTTCCCTTAACTTCAACAACGTCTAAACCAACTTTACCGTCATCAATCAAAATAAGGTTTCCAGGCTTAACATCATTTGCAAGACCATCATATGAAATACATACGAAATCTTTTGTTCCTGGTTCGTCTCCAGCCTTAAATGTGAAAGTCTGTCCCTTCTCTAATGTAACCTTACCATCCGCAAATGTCTTTAAACGGATTTCTGGTCCCTTTGTATCCAAAAGGAATGGGATATTAAGTCCTGTTTCTTTACGAAGTCTCTTAATCTTGTCCATACGTCCTCTGTGCTCTTCATGGTCACCATGTGAGAAGTTAGTTCTCATACAGTTCATACCATTAAGCATCATGTTTCTCATCACGTCATCATCATGATCAAGTGATGGTCCAGCTGTACATATCATCTTTGTTTTTCTCATGTTCTTATTACCTCTTCCTTTAAAAATTAATTTTTATATTAACAAATCGGACAACATAATGTCCATCTGCTTCATTATATAACATTATTTCAAAATCCACAATAAAAAAAACTTGTTTTTTCCTACAATCCTTCCCCGTAAAATCCTTGATTTTTCGTCATTTTGCAAAAATTCTCCATATTTTGGATACTATTTTTCAGATTTTCATTTTTCACTAATTCGAACATTTTGGTTTTTTCGTTTTTGTTTTTATGATGTCTTTTTACACAAATTGTTACTTTTTTTACCATTNNCACCCCAAAAAATATACTTTCATTCACTATTACATTTTCAATCAAATGCAATAATTCAAAATTCTATCCTCTATTTTTCTAATATTTTCTTTCAAAGTCTTTTTATAAAAGACTTTGAAGAGGGCATTTTTGTTATCTTACAGATACTATCAGAATACTACCTTCATTTTTGCACAAAGAAAAAAAGTTATATATCTGACCTTCGTGGGTAAACCACGAACTGCCTGACATATAACTTTCTTCCTTCATAATTATATGAGGGGTATTAGGGGTTATAGGGTCTAAGGGGGGACACAATGAATAAGCTTAAGTGGCCAGAAAGGAGGGGGTCTTTTCCGTACCACACTTACTCATTTCCTATGTCATTATAATAGCATACTTTCTTAACAGTGTCAAATACTTTTTTAATTTTTTTTTAATTTTTTTAATTTTTTCGTAATATTGTTTCTATTCAGTTGACACATTCTATAAACAACGATTGCGGAACAATTATTTCTTCTCNNCGACTATTTCTCAAAAACAGACACCAAAGAAAATCCCACTATACCTAAAATGATATAAAAAGCTATTCCTATCAACACCCAAATCAAGTATGCTCTACAGTAATTTCTCTTACTTTCCTTTACGCCATTTCCGAATGCCCAAACTAACAACATAATAATATTTACACAAGGCAAAGCCAAAACAAGCATTGTAACCATCCAATCCCCAACTGAGATAGTTTCATCAAAACTATTTTTGATATTATATTGTGAATAATTTGGATTCTGATACTTAGGCTGATAATCGTTGTAATTGTTATTATTTGCTTGGCCATAACCAGCTCCATATTGACTATTATTTCCATAATTATTTCCAAACTGATTGCTTTCTGCCATTCCATAGCTGTTTCCTATCTGACCATAAGTGTTTCCTGTCTGACCATAATTATTTCCATTGTTTCCATAAGTGTTTCCTGTCTGGCCATAGCTACTTCCATTGTCGTAACTGCTTCCTGTTTGCCCATAGCTATTTCCATTGTTTCCATAGCTGCTTCCTGTTTGCCCATAGCTGCTTCCGCTTTCTCCGTAGCTGCTTCCTGTCTGGCCATAGCTACTTCCATTGTCTCCGTAGCTGCTTCCTGTCTGGCTATAACTACTTCCACTTTCTCCGTAACTGCTCCCTGCCGAACCAAATCCATTATCCTGATTCAGTCCGTTGTTTGTCTGATTTTCATCCATCTCGATTTCTCCTTTTGTTTTTTTATGCTATAATTATCTCAACAAACGTAGTTTACTGATTAAATTATTCTCATAGTATGTCATCGGTTCCTGCTTAGGAAAGAAATGTTTCATTCTCCAACAATAAAAAATCAAAGATGTAACAACCACAAGAACGATATAACCATTTTTTAATATAGCATATTTTTCATGCTTTGTTCGGAAAAACATCTCCATAACAAACATTAACAAATACGGAATTAAAAATGGATGCATCCGAAATGATTGCTCCACTTTACCTCTTAACAACAGTTCAAACGCTCTAGACAGCCCACATCCTGGACACGGAAGTCCAATTAGAAATTTCATAGGACACGTCACTCCTAAAAAGAGTTTCATCGCACCTAATATAACAACAATCCCACAAACAACTCCCAATACACTGTATATTAATCTTCTATTTTTTTCACTTTCCATAAGCCAACTCATCCATATTATGTCTTAAGGTACATTTTATATAATATTTTGAAAAAAGGTCATACCATATGATATGACCACCTTTTCAATGCGGAGTATGGGACTTGAACCCACACGTCTTTGAGACACATGATCCTTAGTCATGCCTGTCTGCCAATTCCAGCAACTCCGCATATTCTTTTCATTGAATAAACTCCCCGAGTTGGACTTGAACCAACGACATCATGATTAACAGTCATGCGCTCTACCGACTGAGCTATCGAGGAATACTTAAATATGATAATACTTTCTAAACAATAAGTCAAGTATTTTCTTTAAATTTTTGTAACATTTCCATTGTAAAAAATATATACCCTAAACGTATAGTTACTTAGAACAAAGAGTTTTGCTTGCAAAACTCTAGCGCGACCGTGGTATTGCGCAGCAATTAACTCCATCTCCGCGGTCTGCGCATCCTCGCATCGCAATTTCCTATTACATAAAAAAAATGCAACTGCCACACCTTCGTGACAGCCACATTCTAATAATTCAAAACAATTAAAATTGCTCTCTCCAAATCAAAATTAAGCTAATTTTCCCTTAGCAACTTCAACTAATGAAGCGAAACCTTCTGGATCATTGATAGCCATCTCAGATAACATTTTTCTGTTTACCTGAACATCTGCTAACTTTAATCCGTACATAAACTTGCTGTATGATAATCCGTTCATTCTAGCTGCAGCATTGATACGAGCAATCCACAACTGTCTGAACTGTCTCTTTTTCTGCTTTCTACCAGCAAATGACTCTGTTAAAGCTCTCATAACAGACTGTTTAGCTACACGGTACTGTTTAGATCTTGCTCCTCTATATCCTTTTGCTAACTTTAATACTCTATTGTGTTTTTTCTTTGCATTTAAAGCACCTTTTACTCTTGCCATTAGTTGTTCCTCCTATCAAAATAATCAAATTACAAATATGGTAAAATCTTCTTCATAGTCTTAACGTTAGTAGCGTCAACTGTTGTAGCCTTTCTAAGATTTCTCTTAACCTTAGCTGACTTCTTTGTCAAGATATGTCTCTTATAAGCCTTATTTCTCTTTAATTTACCTGTACCTGTTACTTTAAAACGCTTTGCTGCTGCTCTTTTAGTTTTTAACTTCTGCATAACATTTCCTCCTTATTATCTAAAAATCATTCTATATCGTAATTCTAACGTTTTTCACCTAAAAACATTATCATACTTCTACCTTCCATTTTTGCAGGTTTTTCAATCACTGCAACATCTTCTAATTTAGCAAAAAAATCATCTAAAATCTGCTTGCTTATACCTACATGAGCCATCTCACGACCACGGAAACGTAATGAAACCTTAACCTTATCTCCCTTGCTCAAGAATTTTCTAGCTTGATTTGCCTTTGTATTTAAATCATTTCCTTCAATGTTTGGAGATAAACGAATTTCCTTTACATCAGTCACCTTCTGTTTTTTCTTCGCTTCTTTCTCCTTACGAGCCATCTCATATCTATACTTACCATAATCTACAATTTTACATACTGGTGGGTTAGCATTTGGAGCAATCTTTACTAAGTCAACTCCAGCTTCCTTTGCAAGCTTCATAGCGTCCTTTGCAGACATTACACCTACCTGCTCACCATCTTCTCCAATCAAGCGAACTTCCTTGTCCCTAATCTGTTCATTAATCATTAACTCGCTAATAACTGAGCACCTCCATATAATCAAAAAAGCTTGTCAATCGTGACTAAATATTATGTGCCAAATACAAAAAACGTGAATAGCATAGCTATCCACGTCTCGAATCACCTTCAAATAATTAAACCGTAGCAGCAGTCTTTCGACGCCCTATGGTGAGAGTGGATACTCTACTTTACAAGTTCATCATATTTCAACAACTTCTTAAGTATATCACTGTTATTTTTCATTGTCAACATATTTTTTATAGCACTATGTTACGATTAGTAGTCAGGCACTGACCAGTAACAGTACTATCCCACAGAACCATCATCCGGTTCAGGTTCAGGTTCTTTTGGTTCTTTTGTAGTCACTGGTTCCGGTGTACTCTTCTCTGGTTCTTTTGTCGCTGGCACACTTGTAACCTCTGGAACATCCGGCTCACTCGTCACTACTGGTTCTTCCGTTTCCACTATAACATGCTCTGTCGGACTTACAGTAACAACTGGTACCACTGTTGTAACAATTGGCTTCGCTGTTGCTTTTACCACAGGCTTAGATGTTGTATTACCAACAACAATACTTGAGCTTGTATTTGGATTATATGTGATTGCATCTCTTGTCTCAGTACCATACAAGTACATCCATAATTTTCTTTTACAACTGTCATAATTCAACACTAACGAAGCACCGCATGCCAATCTCTGACCTGTATAATCCTCTGAACTTTCAGGAATACGCATCTGACTTAACTCATCCGGACTTATTCCCATATTTAAAACAATACCTACATAATCAAGAAGATCTTTTGTGCTTATATTTGTAGAAACATATCCACACAATTCATTCGCCAATGCCATCGCTTTTGGTATCGAAAGCCCCATGGCTTTTTTGTAAACCTGCGTTATAACTGCTCTTTGACGGAAGGTTCTACCGAAATCATCATTTTCGCCATTGCAAGCTGCAACCTTTCGAACACGACAATAACCTAAAGCCTGATTACCATTCACTGTTTGTACACCTGTAACCATGGTACGATTTTTCTTTCTGCTGATGTAGTTTGTTGTATTTAGATAATTTGCCTCCCTAGGTGTAAGTTCAATGTCAACTCCACCTACTGCATCAATTACTCTTTCAAATGCCTTAAAATCAACTACAATATATCCAGCAAGAGTGATACCAAAGTTTCTTTGAATAGTATCTACCAACAAAGGTCCTCCACCATAACTGTATGCTGCATTTATTTTGTTAGGCTTATATCCATAAATATCAACATAACAATCTCGCATAATCGAAACCATCTTCACTGTCTTTTTATTTGTATCCATACTTGCGATAATTATACTGTCTGATCGTCCATTGGCATTTTCTCCATCCCAAATACCTTCACGGCCAATCAACAATACATTGACAATCCCCTTATCTTTAAGCATCTGTTCCTCGCTTAATGGAGGAACTGTCTGTTGTGCTTCATCCCCATTCCTATTTGACGGAACAAGTATTGCAGAACCATCAAAACGAATATTGTACAAGAGCATTCCTACAAAAAATACTACTATAAATGCCAAACAACTCACAGTTGTTCCCAATCCTACCAAAAGCTTTTTTAAATGACTCCATCGATAAGGAGAATATTTTTTTCCCCGTTTGTTATCATTCATATCTCCAGTCACCTCAGCAACTGCATTTGATAAATATNNGGATAAATATTGCTCCATATTGTCACTATCATCAATATCCAATTTTAACATATCATCGCTTTTTCCTAAGTCAAAAACATTTATTTCTTCCTGATTCGACGAATATCCAAACTCGTTCATTTTATTCTCGTCACTCATACTACTTATCCTTTCTTAAATCGTCCCTTTTAACTTATACTTAAACACCGCAATTGCTTCTCTAAGATAATAATGCACTCTCATTATCGGATCCGTCACTGCCGGCTCTCCATATAAATTATTTATCCCCATTTTCTTTCCGATTGATACAGCCCGATAAACATGAAAACGATTGCTAATCACAACTATAGTTGCATCTTTATCCGAAATCTTCTCCATACTAAATTGGAAATTTTCTGCTGTATCTGTAGATTGATCTTCTTCCACAATACGTTCTGGCTTAATTCCATGCTCCACAAGATATTGCTTCATAGCAAAGGCCTCTGTCACATCTTCTCCCGGACCTTTTCCTCCTGAAACAATAATCGTACAGGTCGGATGTTCTTTTTCGTATGCCACCGCACAATCCAACCGTTCAACTAATGCTTTAGAAACAACGGTACCGCGTACTCTTGCGCCTAAAACCAGAACATAATCCGGCTCACCTTCCATCTTCGGCGATTTAAAACTTAATATTATCACTTCCAAAATAATAATTCCTATAGTCGCTATAACACCTATGGATACTATTCCTATTTCGAACATATTTAAAAACGGATGTTTTCCTTTTCGAACATAATAATCCAAGATACTCACAGCCAAACAAGAAACGCCAATTGCAGGCCAAAGCCAAAGTTGTGCTGCCTGTATCCCTACATAACAAATTATAATAAACATATAGATGAAAGAAAATATCGCTATACCAATTAACAGAATAGTTATAATGCTCATACATTTACGCCATCCTAACATAGTTGTCACACATCCTTTAAGTAATAATATAAATTATTTCATAGATAATGTAAAGCCTTCCTTTCTTGTTTTTGTTTCAGAAAATCACCCCATCCTGTTACAGTTCTCATTTTTTAAGTCTCGCCTCACGAGCTTTTGATTTAGCCTCGTCTGAGACAAACCGTAACATTAATAATACTCCCTTATTCAAAAAAAAGCTACAAAAAAAGTGAAAAGTTTTTTAATTTCTTTCCACTTTTTTGTAGCAAGTCATATTTTTCAAATTTTAAATCGAAAAGTCGCCATGTTCTGTACCGTTTACAACAAAATATACTTTT
>LXOW01299507.1_pt1 | contig 11440 bp, 6 predicted proteins | sample 1368591 | NCBI WGS metagenome assembly LXOW01 (sample SAMN04884650, study PRJNA319009) | bovine gut metagenome | isolation source: Cow rumen | host: Bos taurus | place: Italy: Legnaro (PD) | collected 2014-07-09
CCGTCCGAGGTGGTCAACACCGGCGACGTGATCGACGTCCAGATTCTCGACTTCGACGAGCAGAACCACAAGCTCAGCCTCGGCCACAAGCAGCTCATCCCGAACCCTTGGGACGAGATCGAGGCCAAGTTCCCGGTGGGTGCCACCGTCGAGGGTACCATCGCCTCCACGACCGACAAGGGTGCCAACATCACCCTGGACGGTGACGCCGAGGGCTTTGCGTTCAACCGCGAGCTCGTCAAGGAGGACGGCAAGCAGGCCGTCGCCGGCGAGACCCTCCCGTTCAAGGTGGTCGAGCTCCGTCGCTCCACCCGCCGCATCCTCCTCAGCCACCTGCGTACCTACCAGGAGGTTAAGGAGCGTGCCGCCGCCACCGAGGCCGAGAGCACCAAGAAGGCTGTCAAGAAGGTCAACGCCAATGTCGAGAAGACTACGCTCGGCGACATCGACGCGCTGGCCGCTCTGAAGGAGAAGCTCGAGAAAGGCGAGTAATTCCCGATGAACTTCACACTCACGATAATGGGCACGGCTTCGGCCATGCCCATTTCTGATAGGAATCCAAGCGCCCAGGCCCTCGCCGTGCATGGGCGCTTGTTCCTCTTGGATTGCGGGGAGGGCACGCAGCAGCAGATGCGGCGCGCCCACCTTTCATTCATGAAGGTGGAGGCCATCTTTATTTCCCATATCCACGGCGACCATCTGTTCGGCCTGTTCGGCCTGCTGAACACGATGACGATGTATGGCCGGACGGCCCCGCTCTATATCTACGGCCCCCAGGCCCTGGGCTCCGTGCTCAATTTCTACAAGAGCTTTTTCGGCGAGTGGGACTGCTTCGAGATCCGTTTCGTCGCGGTCAGCTGCAAGGAACCGCAGCTCATCCACACGTCCAAGCACTTGACGGTCAGCGCTTTCCCGCTGCAGCACAAGATCGAGACCTACGGCTATCGTTTCGATGAAATCGTGACCGAGCGGCACTGGCAGGAGAACCCGGATTACCATCCGAAGAGCTTCGCGTATTGCTCCGACACCGTTCCCTTTCCGCAGGAAGCGGACTGGGTGCGCGGGGTGGACCTGCTCTATCACGAGGCCACCTATCCCGACGACATGGCCGACCGGGCCGTCGCCCATTGGCACTCGACCGCCGGCCAGGCGGCGCAGTGTGCGCACGATGCCGGCGTGGGCAAACTGGTGATCGGGCATTATTCTTCCCGGATCACCGATTTCGACGCGCTGCTTGCGCAGTGCAGGGCCATCTTCCCGGACACCGAAGCCGGCCAGGATGGCGGTGTAATCGATTTTTAGTAACTTTGCGTCCGATGAAACGGATCCTATTTCTTCTTGTGGCGGCGTCGCTTTTCGTGGGGGCCGTCAAGAATCCCCGGCAGGCCTATGTCGACCAGTACTATCCGCTCGCGGTGCTCGAGATGCAGCGCAGCGGCGTGCCGGCGAGCATCACGCTCGCGCAGGCGCTGCTGGAGTCGGGCGCCGGCCTCTCGCCGCTCGCCACGGTGGCCAATAACCATTTCGGCATGAAATGCCACGCCGACTGGCAGGGGGAGAAGTTCTACAAGGACGACGACAGGGAGCACGAGTGCTTCCGCGCCTTCGCGAGCGCGGCGGATTCGTACCGTGCGCATTCCGACTTCCTGCGCGGACGCGAGCGCTACAACGCGCTCTTCGAGCTCGAGCCCACCGACTACAAGGGCTGGGCGCACGGGCTGCGACGCGCCGGCTACGCCACGGATCCGGGCTACGCCACCAAACTGATCAATCTGATCGAGGATTTCCAACTCTACCGCTACGACACGATGACGGAGGACGATCTCCCTTCCGGGCAGGAGCCTGGGAAGGATGTTGAGCAGCCTGTCCGGCCGCAGCCGGCTCCGGAAGAATCCGTGCCGGTGCAGCGCGCCTCCGAGCCGGTCGTCGTGCTCCAGCCGGAGGACTACCGCGAGTCGGTGACCCTGTCGCTCTCGCGCCCGGTCTACACGATGAACGGCGTGCGCTATGTCCGCGTCGTCGAAGGGGAGAGCTGGTCCAGCCTGGCGGCCGAATACCGCCTGAGCGTGAAACAGCTGCTGCGCTACAATGACCTGGATTATCCGATTTCCCTCGTGCCCGGCATGATGGTCTACCTGGAGCGCAAGAAGCCGCAGGGCGCGCCGGACTACAGTCTGTACGAAGTGGACCGGGACGGCCTGACCCTTTGGGACATCTCCCAGATGTTCGGCATCCAGCTCAAGAAACTCACGCTCTACAACGGCTTCCGCGCCGGCGCCCCCCTCGAAACCGGCGACACCGTCATCCTCCGGAAACGCTAAATAATAGAATCCCCGGCCCAACGGACCGGGGATTCTTCGTCATTCGCCGGCTTGACCGGCGAATCTCTTAGATCGTCACTTCAGCGCACTGGCGGATGTCGTCGGAGGCGGCGCCGAGGAGGAGCTGCAGCGTGCCGTGCTCCAGATCCCAGGCGTTCTTCTCGACGTTCCAGTAGCGGAGGTCCTTGACCGGGATCTCGAGGGTCACGGTCTTCTTCTCACCGCCCTGCAGGGAGACGCGGGCGAAGCTCTTGAGCTCCTTGGCCGGCCACTCGACGGTGGCGTCCGGACGGGCGACGTAGAGCTGGACCACCTCGTCGGCGGCCATCTCGCCCTCGTTGGTGAGTTCGAAGGAAACTTTCACGACCTCGGCGCTGGCGGAGGCCGTCATCTCACCGTAACCGAAGGTCACGTAGGAGAGGCCGTGGCCGAAGGCGTACATTGGCTTGATCTCCTTGGTGTCGAACCAGCGGTAGCCCACGAGGGAGCCCTCGGTGTACTTGGAAGTCGGCTTGGGCAGCGCGTCGATGAAGGCCTGGCGCTCGGCCGGGCTCATCTTCAGGACATCCTCGCGGTACATCAGGGTGAAGAGGTCGCCACCCTGGGTCTTGTCGGGGAAGTTGCCCAGCGCGAAGGCCGGGGAATCCTCGAGCTTGGCGGGGAAGGTGAACGGCAGCTTGCCGGACGGGGCGATGTCGCCGAAGAGGACCTCGGCCAGGGCGGTGCCGCCCTCGGTGCCGTTCCACCAGCCCTGGACGATGGCCGGGCTGACGGGCTCGAGCTGACGGAGGTCGGTGGGACCGCCGGAGATCAGCACGGTGACGAGGTTCTTGTTGGCCGCGTAGAGGGCCTTCACGACCTCGTTCTGGCCGGTCGGCAGGTCGATGTTGGTGCGGTCGCTGCCTTCGGTCTCGATGCTCTTGTTGGTACCGCCGAAGAAGATGACGACATCGGCCTCCTTGGCGAGCTTGACGGCCTCGGCGAGGAGTTCCTTGTCGGCCGGCTCATCGATGGCGGCAGCCTCGAGCGGGTTCGCCTTCGCGGGAGCGGGTCCCCAGCGGCGGCCCGGGAAGTTCTTGTAACCCGGGGCATAGACCACTTCCACGCCTTCGCCGGCGCGCTTCTGGATGCCCTCGAGCGGGGTCACTTCGTAGAGGGCCTTGACACCGGCACCCATACCGCCGGACTGGGTCTTCAGGACGGCGTTCTGGCCGATGACGGCGATCTTCTTGATACCGTCTGCGAGCGGCAGCACGGCGCCTTCGTTCTTGAGGAGGACGATGGACTTCTCAGCCACGGCCTTGGCAATCTGCTGGCACTCCGGCTGGGAGGTCATCTTCGTATTGGCGACGTCGTCCGGAATGGCCTCGATGGCGTAGCGGACGCGGAGGATCTGCTTGACCTTGTCGTTCACTAGCTGCTCGGTCAGGGCGCCCGTGGCGATGGAATCGATGACCGGCTGGCCGAGGTAGTTGTCGCCCGTCATCTGGACGTTCAGGCCATGGAGCATGGCGCCCATCGTGCTGTGGGTGCCGCCCCAGTCGGAAACGGTGAAGCCCTTGAAGCCCCACTCGCCGCGCAGGATCTCGTTGAGCAGGTGCTCGTTCTCGGAGCAATAGTCGCCGTTGACCTTGTTGTAGGCCGGCATCACGCTCATGGCACCGCCCTCGATGATGGCGCGCTCGAAGGGCTTGAGGTAGATCTCACGCAGGGTGCGCTCGTCCACCTGGGCGTCCACGCTACCGCGGTTGGTCTCCTGGTTGTTCACGGCGAAGTGCTTGATACACACGGCCGTGCCCTGATCCTGGACACCCTTGGTGTAGCCCAGGGAAAGGGCGGCGCTGAGGATNNCGGCCGCCGACCGGCAGGCGCTGGATGTTCACGGCCGGGCCGAGGATGACATCCTTGCCGCGCAGGCGGGCCTCGATGCCCATGCCCTTGCCATACTCATAGGCCAGCTCCTCGGACCAGGTCGCCGCCAGGGCGGAACCGGTCGGGAAGAAGGTGGCGGAGTCGAGCTTCCAGCCAGCGGACTGGAAACCGTTGGGAACGCCCTCTTCGCGGATACCGAAAGGGCCGTCGGCATAATGCATGTCGGCGATGCCGAGACGCTCGACGCCGGCGGAGGACATGTTCGTCTTGCTGTGGAGCATGTTGACTTTCTCCTCGAGGGTCATCTGGGCGATGATTGCGTCGATCTTCTTGTCGTTGACGGTCAGCTTGTCCTGCGGGGACTTCGGCGCCGTCGTGCAGGCGGCCAGGAGGCAGAGCCCCAGGCCGGCGAGGGTAATGGATTTCTTCATCATATCGTAGAATGTGGATTTTGGTTACTTGAACAGCAGCGGGACGAACTCGCTGAGGTAGATGCGCCAGTTCTTCCAGATGTGGCCGCCGTCGGTCTCCATGTACTTGTACGGATAGCCGGCCGCGTCGAGTTTCGCGCGGAACTCGTTGTTGGACTGGATGAGGAAGTCGGTGCGGCCGATGCCGATCCAGAGCATCGCGGGCTTCTTGGAGAAGTAGGTCGCGAGCTTGCCGTCCACGTTCTCATAGATCTCCTTGTGGGCGGCGGTCTGCTCGGAGCCCGTGCCGATGGCGGCGGAGAACATGCCGGAATAGTCGAACATGTCCGGATTGTTCAGCGTGATGTAAAGCGTGTGGAAACCGCCCATGGACAGGCCGCAGATGGCGCGGGACTGCTTCTTCGCGATGGTGCGGTAGTGGCTGTCGATGAACTTCACGACCTCCGGGAAAGCGGTCTCGAAGGTGCCCTCCATCGTCTGCGGCAGGGACATCGTCGGACGGGTGTAGCCGGTGGAATTCTCCAGCGGAGCGGCCTCCTCGGAGATGTTGCCGTTGGTGAAGACGACGATCATCGGCTTGGCCTGGCCGCGGGCGATCAGGTTGTCGAGGATCTGCGTGGCGCGGCCCTGGGTGACCCAGGCATCCTCGTCGCCGCCGATGCCGTGCAGCACGTACAGGACGGGATATTTGGCTTTCGGATTGTCCTCATAGCCCGCCGGGGTATAGACCGTCATGCGGCGGTCGAAGCCGGCCGTGGCGCTGGGATACCAGACCTTGGACACGGTGCCGTGCGGAACGTGATGGACCGCATAGAGGTCGCTGCGCGCACCCTCCTTCGGGACGAGCAGTACGCTGGTCAGGGAGGCGATGTCACGGTTCACGAAGACGTTGTTCGGATCGATCTCCTGCGTGCCGTCCACGTTGAAGGTATAGGTGTACATTTCGGGCTCTACGGCGAAGGGGGTCGTGTACTCCCACACACCGTTGTTCTCACGCAGTTCCGCGACGCCGGGAGCGTCGTAGGACATCTTCTGGCCGTTCATCTCGAACTCGAGGTGCTGGACGGGCAGGAAATCGCCGGACAGCGTGACGCGCACCGCCTTGCGGTTCTGGTAGCGGAAAGTCACGGAGCCGTCCGGGTTGATGACGGGAGACTCGACGCCGGCCCCGTTGAACAGGGCCTGCTGAGCAAAGGCCGACACGCCGATCAGGAGTGCGGCGACCAGGGTAAGGGACTTTTTCATATTCACAAAGATAACATTTTATTTACATTCGGAATGGATGTTCAGGCGCATCGTCGCCGGGTAGGTCTCCCAGTCCGGCATGCCGGCCGCGGAAGGGACGCCCGTGCGGGCGAAAGAGGTCCACAGGCGGCTCACGCGGTGGCCCAGTTCGACGGCGTCCTCCGCGCCGCCCGTGAACGTGCGGTGCAGGGCCACGTTGTCGAAGACGAAGGGGATCTCGATGCAGTGCGTGCTGCCGAAGGCGCCGTCCAGCACCGGGGATTCCCAGGTGAACTGGTAGAGGTACACCGGAGCGCAGCCGGCGGCCGTGCGGTCGGCTGCCTGCTGGAGCGCCAGCGGCTTGAAGATTGGATCCTCCTGGTCGCGGGTGAACTCATGATAGGTCGTGCCGATGATCACGGGTATGTCCTTGGACACGGCCAGGGAAGCGGGGGCGCCGGGCTGCGCGGGCAGGATATTTCCGTCCACGACGGGACGCGTCCCGAAAATGAGCTGGTTCAGGAAGCTGGCAGGCAGTTCGCCGTCCTGCTCGGCCTCGGCGCGCACCTCGGCGACGGCGGCGTCATAGGCCGCCAGCAGGGTTGCGTACGGAACCGACTCGATCTCGGCGATGTGCGCCGGGTTGATGCCCAGGCGGCGGACCGTGGCCGCGCCGATGCGGCGGGACCACTTCTGCGGCAGCGCCTCCAGGATGGAGCCGCTCTCCACGATGGCCTTGCCGAAGAGGCCCTGGGCGGACGGCATGGCGAGCAGGGTGCAGACCTTGCCGCCACCGCCGGACTGGCCGAAGATGGTCACGTTGGCGGGATCGCCGCCGAACGCGGCAATGTTGTCGCGCACCCAAGTCAGCGCCTTCACGATGTCGGTCATGCCGAGGTTGCCGGAGGCGGCGTAGCGGGCGCCGAAACCGGACAGGTCGAGGAAACCGAGCACGTTGAGCCGGTGGTTCAGGGAAACGACCACGACGCCGTGGTCGCGGGCCAGGTTGGCGCCGTCATAGCCGATCTGCTCCTGGCCGGAGCCGGCGCTGAAACCGCCGCCGTGCAGCCACACCATCACCGGGCGCTTGCCGCCGTCGTTGATGCCCGCGGTCCAGACATTGACGCGCAGGCAGTCCTCGTCGGGGAAACCGTCATCCCAGTGCATCGCGAAGGCCTGGTTGTCGTCGTACCAGCCTTCACGCGCCCCCTGCGGACAGGTCGGGCCGTAGGCGCGGCTGGCGCGCACGCCCTCCCAGGGATCCGGGTCGGTCGCCGGCTGGAAGCGCTCCGCCTTGGCGTAGGGGATGCCCTTGTAGGTATAGACGCCGTCCTCGATGTAGCCGGCCACGGCCCCGGAACGGGTCTGCACCGTGCTCATCTTGGCGGAAGTTTCAAGTTCATAGGAAGCGGCACAATACTTTCGTTCGCCGTTCGATGCACAGGCGCCGAGCACCAGCCCGACGGCCAGATAAAGGAAGAAACGGACAGTGGAGTGAAGTCTCATCATGTGGTGGTTTTTTGTACTGCTGCAAAATTACCCAATACCCGCCTTTTTTCTTTTTCTGTGCTGGCGAATATTTTTCTTTCCGTACAACGGCTTTTCCATTTCACTCATTTTATTGACAAAATCCTTATATTTGGAAAAAACTAAAAGCCCCATCCACATGAGACTTCATCCCTGTCTCCTTCCCTTCCTGTTGGTCGCCGCCTGCACCGGACCGTACTCCACTTCCCGGGGCGAACGCGACGAGAGCAGCATCGTCATCGCCGACCGCATTTCCAACCAGCGCGTCGAAGCGTTCGCGGAGGACGCGGACGGCCAGATCTGGATCGGCACCTTCCGTGGCCTGAACAAATATACCATCCAGGATTATCACCAGTACTTCTGCACGGACGACACCCTCGGACTCCCGGACAACCATATTACCGCGCTGCATCGCAGTGCATCCGGACAGCTCTGGATCGGCACCACCAATGGCGTCGCCCTGCACACGGACGATGGGCAGTTCCTCCGCATCCCGACGGACGGAGGCGATTCCGGCGTCAACGAGATTCTGGAGTCCCGCGACGGGAAACTGCTGTTCAACCGTTCCGGACAGTTATACTATTACGACACGGAGTCGGGCCACATCCGCTCCGCCATCCGTGATTACAGCGGCATGCATTCGGTGATCGCCCCCGACGGCCGCCTGTGGACCTCGTCCCTGACGGAACTGCGCTGCTATGATCCGGCCAGTTTCGCACTCACCGGCACTTGGAATACGCCCCACCCTGCCTACCACTCCGCCCTGTCTTCCAAGGGCGAGATCTGGCTCTCCGGCATGGGACAGCTCAGCATTTTCGACCCCCGCACGGAGACCTGGCAGCAGCTTCCGAGAGTCATTTCTCAGGAGTCGCGCCTGGTGCGCGGCGATATCGACATCCTTTTCTCCAACGGCGCGGACATGCTCCTGCACACCATCGCGGACGGGATGTTCTGTTACAACCTGGGGACGGGACGCCTGCTGCATCAGTCCGATCCGGGTTTTCCGTACGATATTCCGGATTTCGAGATCCGCACCATTTTCCGCGACAGCCGGGGCAACCTCTGGTTCGGCTCCACCGACCAGGGCTTTTCGGTGTCCTACGCCGACAAGGACGGCTTCGAGGGGAACCGCTACCTGACCGAACAATTCCACCGCAAGTCGGTGGTCTCCATCTGCGCGGACCACGAGAAGCGGCTCTGGGTCACCACCCTCAACGACGGGCTTTTCGTATATGATTTGAATAGCAAGGACCTGCGCCGGATCGACCTGAACCGCCTGGTCTCGGACAACACGGTCGGCTATATCCGCTGCTCCAGCGTCTTCTGCGACGCCCAGGGCGAGGTCTGGCTGGTGATGACCGAGAAGTATCAGGTGCTGCGTTGCCGCTACGACGGCAAACAGCTGCAGCTGGTCGACCGTATCGGTATGCTCAACCCGACCACCCTCTCGCAGGACGACCTGGGACGCATCTGGATTTCCGGTTATTCCAGCGACCTGATCCGTTACGACAAGAATACCCGCCATTCGGAATGGTTCCACCTTCCGGATGACAAATGGACCTATGCTCCGGCCCTCCTGCAGGTTTCCCCGGGACGCATGCTTGTCTCCTCCTACGACAACCTCATGTGCGAGGTCTTCACCAACAGCGGCGAGGCCCGTTTCATCGAAACCCCGGCCGAGGAATGGAAACTGAATATCCGCCACGCCGTCATCGACCCCACCTGCCTGTTCATGGACAGCGCCGGGGACATCTGGCTCGGCACCGTGGGCAACGGCCTGCTCCGTCACGAGCGGAGCATCCAGCGCACGCGCCCGGTCGAGGGCATCTCCTGTCCGGATGTCTGCTCCATCGAAGAGGACCAGCAGGGCAATATCTGGGTCAGCACGCAGAACGGCCTGTACCGCTACGACCGTACGGTCGGCAGCTTCACCGTCTTCTATGATTACGACGGCATCGGCGGCAACCAGTTCTACAACCGCTCGTCCTGCGCCCTGCCGGACGGCACGCTCGTCTTCGGCGGCACGCACGGCCTCACCTTCTTCAACCCGCTGGACATCCAGCGCAAATACGCCGCCAAGCTGGTTTTCGAGGACCTGAAGATCCACAACGACCTCGTCACGCCTTCCCCCGACGGCCCCATTGCCACGGAGCTGTCCCACCATCCGGACATCACCATCCGGCATGAGCAGAACGGCTTCAGTATCTCCTACGCCGCCCTCGACTACGGCGAGCATTCCGGCATCCGCTATGAATACCGGATGGACGGCTTCGACAATTACTGGATCGACGCCGGCACGGCGGGAGAGGCGTACTACGCGAACCTGCCCGCCGGGACCTACCGCTTCCGCGCCCGCATCCAGGGCGACGAGGCGTCGGAGGATTCCCTCCAGGTCCGCATTCTCCCGCCGTGGTACCGCACCTGGTGGGCCCGTCTCATGTTCTGGCTTCTGACCGCCGGACTGATCTTCTTCATCTGGATGGTCTATCGCCGCATCCACCGGGTCCGCAAGCAGGCCGCCAAGCACATCCGCGAGGAGCGGCGCGAGCGCGAACGCGCGGAAGCCGCGCAGGAGGACGAGAAGCGTCTCAATCGCGTGCAGATGAATTACTTCGCCAACGTGGCGCATGAGTTCCGAACCCCGCTCACGATGATTGCCGGGCCGGCGGACCAGCTCGCCGCCTCGCCCGACATCCACGGGCAGGACCGCCAGCTGGTCGGCATCGTCCAACGCAATACAGCCTGGATGCTCTCGCTGGTGGGCCAGCTACTCGACTTCAACCGCATCAACGACAAGAAGCTGCAGCTGAAGGTCGCGGAGGGCGACATCGTCGCTCCGCTGAGCGAGTGCGCGGACCTCTTCCGCTTCAATGCGGAGTCCAAGGGCATCGAATTCAATACCCACGGCCTGGAGGATTCCTTCACGATGTGGCGCGATGCCGACAAGGTGACCAAGATTACGATGAACCTGCTGTCCAACGCGATGAAGTTCACGCCGCCGGGCGGCAAGGTGGCACTTTCGTTCGACGTCCTGCCGCGCGAGGAGGTCGCCCGCGACTTCCCGCTCACGGACGCCGATATCGACACGCAATACGCCCAGATCCGTGTTTCCGACACGGGTCGCGGCATTCCGGAGGACCAGCTCGAGAAGATTTTCGAGCGCTTCAACCAGGCCGGGCGCGGCGATGCCGCCGGCACCGGTATCGGCCTCTATTATTCCCGCGCGCTCGCGGAATTGCATCATGGTTATATCCACGCACGCAACCGCGTCGGCGGCGGCGCGGAGTTCACCCTCATCCTGCCGGTCAGCGCGGCCTCCTATTCCGAGGACGAGCGTACCACGGACGATCCGCTGCGTCCGCGCGTCCCCGCCACGGAGACCACCGCCCCTGCGCAGCCGCTGCCGGAGGATTCCGAGGACAAGCGCCGCGTGGTCGTCGTGGACGACGATATCGACGTGGCGAACTACGTCAAGGTGCTCCTGTCCCCGTACTATCAGGTCCTCGTGCACTTCGACGCCGACTCGGCGCTCAAGGCGCTGGAAGAGGAGGCGCCGGATCTGGTCATCAGCGACGTGGTGATGCCCGGCATGAACGGCTATGAGCTCTGCGAGGCCATCAAGGGCAATCTCCAGCTCAGCCACATCCCCGTGATCCTGGTCACGGCCAAGGTGGCCGTGGAGAGCCAGGTCCAGGGTCTGGACAAGGGTGCCGACGCGTACGTGACCAAGCCCTTCAACCCGTCCTACCTGCTGGCGCTTGTGAAGTCCCTGCTGGAGAACCGCGACAAGCTGCGCCAGCGGCTCGGCTCCGTCACCAGCACCGAGGACATCGAGCCGGAGGCCCTGTCGCCGCGCGACAACGCCTTCATGAAGGAGCTCTACGAGCTGATGGACAAGGAGTTGGCGAACCAGGAACTGGACATCAACAAGATCACGGAGATGATGCGCATCTCCCGCACCAAGTTCTATTATAAGGTCAAAGGCCTGACGGGTGAGAATCCGGGCGTCTTCTTCAAGCGCTACAAGCTCAACCGCGCCGCCGACCTGCTCAAGGAAGGCAAGCA
>LXOW01419593.1_pt1 | contig 11440 bp, 10 predicted proteins | sample 1368591 | NCBI WGS metagenome assembly LXOW01 (sample SAMN04884650, study PRJNA319009) | bovine gut metagenome | isolation source: Cow rumen | host: Bos taurus | place: Italy: Legnaro (PD) | collected 2014-07-09
AACAACACCCGATTTTCATCGAGTGTTGCCTTGTTTTTTAAGAGACTTTTTTAACAGCCCCGACATTATGGGTGCGTAGAAATTGCAACAAATATTACGTTATGTACGATGTGTAAAAAACCAGGATTATCAGCATGCACCCGCTGTATTTGGTGTGTTTCCAGCAATATTCGGAAAACAAATTGACTAATCAGCGCATATATGCTAAAATATACACAAATAGTGTACACTCAGCAATTATAATCGCGCATGCACTCTTTTTGTGTACACAAATAAAGGATATCGAAAAAACTGTTTGCCTGTTATAATAATGTCGTATCAAGTCCGAAGGAGGATAAATCATTGTTGACACTTGAAAATGATACAGCCATCGGACGTTGTTAGCGCTCAATTACGACAAAATGCATAATATGGTGAAGTTTTCATTCAGCCCGGAGAGGCATAAATACGTTGGCCTAGTTTCGAATTACGTATGCGTGACGAGTAAAAAAACGGATGCTTTGTTAAATGAACTTGTGAGCGAACTGAATGAGACATGCGATGAAATCCTCGCTTTGAAAGGAGACGCAAAATAATGCCGAAGTATTGTTACAATTACGAATCAGGCGAATATGAATGGATCGACAGTAACGGTTACAGCTGGGACAGCGGAGAGTATACCTATAACTGGGACGACAGCGAATACAAGCGCGAAGAAGAGGAAGAAAAGGAACGCAGGCGTGAGGAAGAAGAGCGTTGTCGCCGCGAAGAAGAGGAAGAAGAGGAACGCCGCAGACGTGAAGAAGACGAAACATGAACATGAGATATTCAAGGAAGAATATCACCTTCAGGGAACTTAAATTGTCGGCGAACTGAAATACCCCAAAACTATCCGCCCGGGGATTGCTGAAAGCAGCAATCCCCGGGCGATTATGGTTATGAATTATGCAATAGTTTCGACAATTCCTTTCAATAATTCCTGATTTTTGCCACAGAATACAGTTTTTTTGTATTCCATGGAGAAAAAATGGCAAAAATTGGTGTCACACGCGCATCGAAATTATTATGTCGCTACTTCGCGCGTCGCCGTGAATATTTACAAAAATCCGCAAATATGCGGAAAATTGTAAGTTTATACGCCTTGTTACTTTACAAAAAGTGTAAAATGTGCTATAATTTGTAAAAAAGCGGCGCCGTATACAGACATAAAGGAGCAGTTATGGAAATAAAAAGAGATAAATACCTGAACGACCTTATCATCAGAATGAATAACGGCCTTGTAAAAGTAATTACCGGTATAAGAAGATGCGGAAAATCATATCTGATGAACACTATTTTTTATAACTACCTGATCGGGCAGGGAATTGACAGATTCCATATTATCAAATTTGCCTTTGATTCGGCGGAAGATCTTGAGATGATCGGGGAAGACTTAATTGAACTCGAGAAAAACAACAGGAAAGTTGATCCCGGGAAATTCATGTCGTTTATTAAATCCGGAATCACCGATCGAGACAAGTACTATATTCTCCTTGACGAAATTCAGAATCTCGGATCTTTTGAAAGCGTCCTGAACGGATATCTCAGGAAAGACAATCTTGATCTTTACGTTACCGGATCAAATTCAAAATTTCTTTCAAGCGACGTTCTGACCGAATTTGAAGGGCGCGGAGACGAAATTCACGTATTGCCGCTGTCTTTCAGTGAGTTTTATGCGGCATTTGACGGCACCGGAGACGAAGCGTATGAGAAATACTCTATGTTCGGAGGGTTGCCGCTGCTCTTTTCAATGAAGACCGACGAGCAGAAATCGAAGCATCTGAAAAGTCAGGCAGAAAAAGTGTATATCAGAGACGTCATTGACAGAAACGGACTGCGCGACAACTCTGATATCCGGGAACTGCTCGACGTTCTTGCTTCGGGAATCGCTTCTTTTACCAACCCGTCAAAGCTTGAGGCAACGTTCAAAAGCGCCAAACAATCAAATCTTTCACGAATAACTATTGACAAATATATTGACTGTTTCATTGACGCGTTTCTGGTTTCCAAAGCAAAAAAATATGACGTTAAAGGCAAAAGATATATTCAGACGCCGTTCAAGTTGTATTTTGAAGACGTAGGAATCAGAAATGCAAGGCTCGGATTCAGACAGGTTGAACCGACGCACATAATGGAAAACGTCATCTATAACGAGCTCAGATACAGAGGGTTTGAGGTTGACGTCGGAGTGGTGGAAACCAGAGAGTATGAAAACGGTAAGATTGTGCCTAAAACGTATGAAATAGATTTTATTGCAACCCTCGGGAGCCGAAAATACTACGTTCAATCCGCTTATGAAATTACGAGCGAGGAAAAGTGGACTCAGGAAACCCGTTCTTTTGACAAAACGGCTGATTCGTTCAAAAAGATTGTGCTTGTAAGAAGTCCTGTCGTACCTCATCACGATGAAAAAGGCTATTTGATTATCGGGCTGCTTGATTTTTTGATGAACGAAGACAGTCTTGAAATGTAGAAGAGAGGAGCCTCAAAACCATGAAAACCGGGAAAAAAGGGAACAACTGGACGGCGTACTATGATCCGGATACAAACCGGTATTTCGCCGAGATAATGTACACGAGCCGCGAGGGGCGCGAGCAGTACGATTATGAAATCACAAAGGAGATTTTCGACCGGCTCGGCAGTTTCGCCGACGACGTCGAAAACGAGCGGCTGATAAAGTCCGCCGAACTGGCTTATTCGTTTGAAAACACGATGTACGGCACGCTCGGCCCCGAGAGAACCGTCTGGAACAGAGAGGCTCTCGACGCGATGGACAAGGTTGTAAAAAAGCAGCAGAAGCAAACCGCCGATAAACAGCATAAGAAAAAGAGAAAACCAAAGAAGGGGTCCTGAATGAAACACGTACTGACGGAAGGAAACGTAATAGTCGGGCAGTCGGGCGGCCCGACCGCCGCTATCAATTCAAGTCTCGCGGGAGTCTACGAGACCGCTCTTCAGAGAGGCGCTCACAAGGTTTACGGGATGCGCTACGGAATCCAGGGCCTGCTTGAAGAGAGAATAGTCGATTTGTCTCTTTGCATCAAGAGCGATATGGACGTGGAACTTCTCAAAAGAACGCCCAGCTCCTTTCTCGGCTCCTGCCGGTACAAGCTCCCGGCCCCTTCGGCCGACGAAGAAGTTTACGAAAAGATCTTCGGAATCCTGAAAAAATACGATATCCGCTGCTTCTTCTATATCGGCGGAAACGATTCGATGGATACGATAATGAAGCTTGACGCCTATGCCAAAAGCGTCGGATCCGGAATACGTTTCGTCGGAGTGCCTAAGACGATCGACAACGATCTTGCCGTCACCGATCACACGCCGGGCTACGGAAGCGTCGCGAAGTACGTCTCGTCGATAACCAAGGAGATAATCGCCGATTCCCTGGTTTACGATATGAAGAGCATAACGATTCTTGAGATAATGGGGCGCAACGCCGGATGGCTCACGGGGGCCACCGCGCTGGCTAAAAGCACCGACAGCGAGGGCGTGGATTTTATCTACCTTCCCGAGATCCCGTTCAGCATGGAGCGCGTCCGGGACAGCGTCGTTGAACTCCAGAAGACGAAGAAATCGGTGGTCATCACAGTTTCCGAGGGCGTAAAGGATGAAAGCGGCGTCATGTATTCCGAAACCATAGGCAACACCACGGCCGTGGACGCGTTCGGACACAAGCTGCTATCCGGCGTCGGTCAGTATCTTGCCAACTACCTCGGGCGCGAGATCGGATGCAAGGTGCGCTCCATCGAACTGTCGACCGTCCAGCGCTGCGGGGCACACATGAGTTCCAGGGTTGACGTAACCGAGGCCTATCAGGTCGGAGGCGCGGCGGTAAAGGCGGCGTTCGGCGGAAAGAGCGGATGCATGGTCATTCTGAAAAGACTCTCCCAGGACCCCTACATCTGCGTCACAGACGTCTGCGACGCGAAGGATATCGCGAATATCGAGAAAAAAGTCCCTCTTGAATGGATAAACGAAGAAGGGAACGGAGTGAAGCAGGAATTCATATCCTACGTCCGCCCGCTCATTCAGGGGGAGGTCAATCCCCTGATGATCAACGGCATTCCCGGACATCTGACTCTTCCGAAGGGATTGTAATCAGAGTTTGTCCACAATATAATTATCTCCCCCGGCCGTGTTTCCGGCAGGGGGAGATTTGTATAAAAGCCGCTTGCAGACCTCAATCCGGCAGTTTCTTTCAAAGTTTACTCACCATTCCCGTTCATTAATCCGTTACCGGTACGAGCGCCACGGCGGTCGTGCAGTTGGTCACGTTGCGCATGAACACGTAGAGCTTGCCGTCGCAGACGCACCAGCAGGGGCCGTCGTTGCCGAAGCCGGCGTATGGCTGGACGAGCTGCGGCCCTTCGCTGATCTCCCAGTTTATCATATCCTTCGATCTCGCGAACATATGCGACCAGTGCGCCCCTCCGTACCCGGCGCCGGCTACCTGCTCGGTGCTGACCTCGTAGACCATATAGTAATACTCTCCGCATTTGAGGACGTCCCGGCGTCCGGTCGTGCCAGACCAGGGCGTGTTCTTCTCGGTCGGAATCACCGGATCTTTCAGCACTGTAAGATTGCGCAGCGACGTCCCGTACGCGACGCCGATCTGGCAGCCGCCGTTGCCGCCGCCGTTTCCGAATCCGTGGAAGGTCAGGTACCACGTGTCCCCGGATTTGTAGAGATCGGGCGTGCCGACGTTGATGCTGCACCAGCGAAGCGAGTCGGCGTCGTGACTGTAAATGACTCCTTCTTTGATCCAGCTTTCGCCTCCGTCAAACGACACGGCAAGACAGACTTCTCCGACCCGGTTTTTGCCCGAGCCCTCGTAAACCAGATAGAGGATTCCGTCCTCGTCTTCCCAGACTCCGGCAAAGGCGCATCCTGTGTTGTCGTAGGAGGCGCTCGGATTGATTGTCTGTCCGACGGGCGTCCAGTCGAGTCCGTTGTCCGAGACCGCAAGCCCGGTCGACGGCGCTCCGGCAGTCGGCGACGCATATGAAATGTAATAGGCGCGGTACTGACCGTCGATTATGATGATATCCGGAAAGTGCATCGCAAAATCCTTCCCGATATCGGCGCGGTATATTTCCTCGCGCGTCTTTCCGGTGAACAGCCCGTCGAGAAGCTCGGAGAAGCTTTCGTCGATCTCCTTCTGCGTCATGCCGAAGAAGAGTTTTTCAGGATATTCCGCGGCTGCGGCAACGCCTTTTTTGTCGAGCTCGTCGATTCTGACGTCCCCGCCGCCTTCAGGGAGCCCGGCGATAAACGCCTCGGTCGCCGCCTTGAGGGCGGACTTTGAGTTCGCGGCGATCACTATCTTGTGTCCGTCTGTCCTGACTATATAGGAGTTTTCATCTTTCAGCTCAGCCGCGGCTCTTATCGATTCCTCTCTGTCGGTCTCGCCGACGAGTATCTCGTATGGCGCCGAGCGGTCGTAGGAGGCCTCGACCTCCTCGGCGTTGAGAAAGCGCCCCGGCTCCTTTCCCTGCGCGAGAGATTCGAGCTCAAGGAGGTATTTCGCCCGGACCATTATATCCAGAGAATCGAGGAAGAGGTCGTAATCGGCGCTGACGGCGATCTCCGCCCCGTATCCCGCGAGCGCGTCTTTGATTTCGTAGCACATTTTGTCGCAATAGAAGTCGGCGTATCTGCCTACGACGAGCGTAAAGTCGGTCTTGCCGTCCTTAACGATATCGAGCGGATCGGGCGCCGGAGCGACGGTCTCTTCCTCGGTCGTCGTCTCGACGACGGCCGGTTCGGATTTGCACGCCGCGAGAGAGGCGCAAAGAATCGCCGCCGTCAATACCGCCAGAGCGGAGAAGAGAAGTTTATAATTCTTATTCATGTTTTTCATCACCTATACCTGTTACTTCGCGGTTGTTGTTTCCCAATCTTGCTTTCTGACCACCCAGGTCTTTGAATACTCATTTTCGCTGACTGCCGCATGAAACGGTTGACGAAGGAAAGCGCTGATTGTGTCAAGAACCAACCCGAAATCGTTTTCCGCATAATACTTTTCTCATACACTTTTTCAAAACTGTATGAGAAAAGTAGTAAATTTCGCCCGTCAGTACGCTTTACGGTCAGTATCTGGAATTTGCAAAAAATGCATATTGCTTTCCTTTTTCGTTCATCTCAATATCGCCTCCGCCTATTCCATTTCCGCCTTGATTTTTTCCAGCAGCGTCATGTCCGACGGCAGCCAGTCGACACTGTACAGCTCGTCGGCGGTAAGCCACTTTGCCGCTTCGTGCTCCTTCAGGAGCAACCCGCCGCGTTCGACCTCCGCCCAGAAGCATTTCATACACAAATGAAACTCGGGATAGTCGTATTCGATTGTATCTATCAGCTCTCCGACCGCAATTTCGGTATCGAGCTCCTCGCGGATCTCTCTCTTCAGCGCCTCTTCGGGCGTCTCGTTTTTCTCGATCTTCCCGCCGGGGAACTCCCAATAGTCTTTGTACTTGCCGTACCCGCGCTGCGTCGCGAATATCCTGTCCCCGTCGCGTATCACCGCGGCGACTACGTTGATTGTTTTCATGGAGATTACCTCAGACGTATCACCTGTCGGAAACGAATTCCGACCGGTGTCTTTTGACGTCCTTTCCGTTGTGGTTGGTTAGATCATCCCTTTTCGCGTTATTTCAACGCGTTCTTAGGGCAGTTTTTGACGCATTCCATACAGAGAATGCACTCGGTTCCGTTTTCTCTTTTCCGTGAATTGTCTGTAACGTCCACGTCCATCGGGCATATTTTTTTGCACTTGCCGCAGGATACGCACTTTTCCTTGTCGCACTTCACGCGAAGCAGCGAAAAGTAACTCGCAGGCTTCAGAAATACGGTTATCGGGCAGATATACTTGCAGAAAGCTCTGTTATCTTTGAACGCGAAGGCAAGGGCGACGCCGACGCCGTAGTACAGAGCGTTTCCGATGATGAACGCGAAGAACATTATGCGTTCGATATTCCCGACCTTCGCAAGGAAGAGCGCAGACACAAATATCAGGGACGCAGCGAACGCGACGTATCTGATCCAACCGATCTTTTTGCGCGGCCGCTGCGGAACCTTGTATGGCAGGAAGTCAAGCACCATTGCCGTCCAGCAGGCGTATCCGCACCAGCCCCTCCCGAAAACCAGGGGGCCGAAAATCTTCGCGACGGCGTAATGAATCGTCGCCGCCTCGAAGACGCCGGTAAAGAGGTAATACCAGAATCCCTCTATCTGCATATTCTCGCTGCAGATAAGCCCTAAGTAGACGAGCATGTACAGTCCGACAAGCAGCTGGACGATCCGCCTTGCGTATTTGTATTTTCTGATAAAAAGAAACAGCCCGAGCGAGATTGAAATCCCGATATAGCTGAAATTGAACAGGTAGAACAGGTTGTCCTTTGTCAGCCAGAGCGTCACCGCCACCGCTTCAAAGATCAGAAGCATTATGAGGGGTAACAAATATTTTTTCTTTTGCATATCGATATGGACTCCTTGATCTTACTGCAGGGGATTGTTTTCATATTGTTTTTCGCCACGCTAAACCGGCTTATATCATCCAGATCGGCACGATAAGATTGTCTTTATCAAACGCGCCTAATTTATCAGCCATACAGAGTACGGCGCCGGCTCCGATCTTCAGCGGCGATTTGTCAATCACGCCGAAGGTTTTGACAATCCGCCTGTCCGGCATAGCGGTTTTCTTGATTTCAAGCGGGAAGAGCTTCCCGTCGCCTTCGATTATTACGTCGATCTCCTTGGCGTCTCTGTCGCGATAGTAATAAAGATATGGTTCCCGACCGGCGCTCTGATAGCTCTTCATGATTTCCGAAACGGTATAGTTTTCAAGCAGCGCGCCGTTCATAGCGCCGTTTTCGGCAGTCTCGGGAGAAGACCACTTCGTCAGATAGCAGACAAGCCCGGTATCATAGAAATACACCTTTGGCGTTTTGACGGTTCTTTTCAGCACGTTGTTGGAGTAAGGATGCAAAAGGAATATGATACCCAGCGTTTCAAGTATATTCGTCCAGGCCTTTGCCGTCTGCACGTCGACGTCCGCGTCCTCGGCAACCGCGCTGAAATTCAGCGTCTGCGCCGTTCTTGCGGCCATTGACGTGACAAAACGATTGAATTTGAGCGCGTCGATTTTGCCCGAAAGCTCGCGCACGTCGCGCTCGATATAGGTGGAAATATAAGAGGAATAATATATCGCGCGGTCAGGGAAGAGCCCGCTGACAATCCCCGGCATACAGCCTTTCCAGAGTCTTTCGTATACTTCGGGTACGGTGAGCGGCTTTAGCTTTTTGCTTTCGGCGAGCAGCGTATCGATATCTGTAGAGAAGGGAAGAGCGTCTCTTCCTTCAATTTCGCGCGCGGACAAAGGCGACATATGGAGCAGCGCGACGCGTCCGGCCAGAGATTCCTGCACGCCCTGCATCAGCCGGAAAATCTGCGAACCGGTCATCCAGAAATCGCCGGGGTTATGGTGTTTATCAATGTGGATTTTGATATAGGTGAACAGCTCCGGCGCATACTGCACTTCGTCGATTAAAACCGGCGGCTTATGGAGCTGCAGAAACATCGCAGGATCGTTCTTTGCCGTTTCGCGTACCGAAAGATCGTCGAGCGTTACGTATTCGCGCCCGATATTCTCTTTCTCGGCGAGCGTTCTCAGCATGGTGGTCTTGCCCGATTGCCGGGGGCCGGTCACCAGAATGGCAGAATATGATTTTGATAAAGAAATTACAATATCTTCCAAATGTCTTTTGATGTAGTTCATCCGATTACCTCCGGTTACGTTTTGCAGTAATCCGATAATATTATAATCGTAAACAGGAACAAAGTCAACGATTTTTCGGCAGATTTTTGGTTTTTTCAAAAATCTGCCGAAAATTCTGATGGTCGAGACAAGCCCGGCCATCAGAATTGTTCTTTTTTCATCGTATTATACAGTATAACGGATCAATTGTCCGGTGAAATCGGGATCCGGAAGCGTGAAACGCATCCGTTCGGCGGTTTTTGTCACGCCTCTTGACAAGACGATTGAAAAATGCACTTTTTTGATGTATAATATTCATAATACAAATATTTGGGAGTATAATTATGAAAGCATTCGAACGACTTATCAGATACGCAAAGGTCCACACCGCGAGCGCGGAGGACGCATCGGTCACGCCGTCGACCGGGATACAGTTCGATCTCGCGAATATGCTCGCGGACGAGCTGAGAGAGCTGGGGGTGTCCGACGTATTCGTCGACGAACATTGCTACGTTTACGGCAGGATCCCGGCGACGAAAGGGTATGAAAAGGTAACGCGCATCGGGTTTCTCGCTCACATAGATACCATACCCGATTTTTCGGGCGAAAACGTAAAACCCGCCCTCGTTGAATACTACGGCGGCGGAGATATCAAGCTGGGCGAGAGCGGCAGAGTTCTGTCTCCCGAAAACTTCCCGGATCTGAAAAACCATATCGGAAAGTCTCTTGTCGTTACAGACGGCACTACCGTGCTCGGCGCGGACGACAAGGCGGGCATCGCAGAGATAATGACGGCCGCCGAGCGGATTATTAACGATGACGTGCCGCACGGACAGATAAGTATCGCCTTCTGCCCCGACGAGGAGATAGGCCACGGCGCGTCGCTTCTCGATCTCGACCGTTTCGGCGCCGAGCTCGGTTACACTTCCGACGGCGGCGCCATGTGCGAAATAGAATACGAGAATTTCAATGCCGCGGGTGCGGAGCTGCTTTTCCGCGGATTCAACGTTCATCCGGGATCCGCGAAGGACACGATGATCAACGCCGCGCTCGTCGCCATGGAGTATAATTCAATGCTTCCCGCGGCGGATATACCGTCAAAAACCGAGGGCTACGAGGGATTTTTCCACCTTACCGGAATGTCGGGCAGCGTGGAATCGGCAAAGCTGAACTATATAATCCGCGATCACAGCGCGACGGTCTTCGAGGCGCGCAAAGCGTGCATGGAGCACGCGGCGAAAGCGATCAACGAAAAATACGGCGAGGGCACTGTCACGTTGAAGATCAGCGAGCAGTACAGGAACATGCTCGAAGTCGTCAAGCCGAGATTCGAAGTGGTGGAGAAGGCGTTTGAAGCCGCGAGGAAGACCGGGCTTGAACCGGCCGCAACGCCAATCCGCGGCGGCACCGACGGCGCGCAGCTCTCCTTCCGCGGGCTGCCCTGCCCGAACCTGCCCACCGGCAGCGGCGGACATCACGGCCCCTATGAATACGCCGTATGCGAGGATATGGACAAGTGCACCGAGCTGATCGTCAACATCGTGCGCGAATTCGCTGCGGACAAAAGATAATCAAAAACGCTTTTTTACTGTCCGTTTTCCCCTTACCGTTCTCGTTCAGATGAACGGACGTCTGTCGAGGACTATCTTCAGCGGAACGGTGGTCCTGATCTTTCCGGGAAGCGCCGTCTGCAGCTCTGCAAGGCAGCAAACGGTTCCGAAGAGCATGTGCAGATCGTTCCACGATTCGTCTTTTGCCTGATCGATTGAAAAGAGCATATCAAGGTATATTGCCGCGAATCTTTCAAGCCGCTCCTTGCCTTCGTAAAACCTGTGCGGCGATTGCCGCATGGCGCGGGAGAGGGAATAGACGACGTCGACGTCGATGAAGCCGCACTTCGCGGCGAGGTTTCCGTATTCTGGATTGCGTATGCCGTTGTCGATGAGAAAAATGCAGCTGTCGATGATCCGCTCGGGGTACCGGAGAGGCCTTCGGGCGTATTCGTGGTTGAACATATAGTGGAATCCGCCTGCCATATAGCGGTGCAGCGAGCTTTTCTTCGGTTCGCCGTTTTTCGCGAAGTAGAAAAAGCCGGTCTCGGGATCCGAATGTTCCCACATCCAGTCGAAGTAAAGGTCTGTCCACTCCCGGGTCGCCATTCCGGTGTTAACGAGGCAGGGAAGAATGCCCGCTCCCTTGTGCGATTCCGGCCAGGGGTTCTGCCAGTCGACCTCATTCTCCAGAAAGCCGTAAAGACCTTCCTTCGTCAGTATTTCCTCGAGAGCCGTGCATTTGTAAAGCGGCGGCGCGTCAAAAAGTTCGAGCGCCGCGGTGCAGTGAGCGGTTGTGTGTATCGTATGGTGCGTGGGCTCGCGGTACATACCTGTCCCGGAATCCTGCATGCTTTGAAGGATCAAGATCCAGCTTTGCCTTTCCGCGTGGTCGCGCGGGAAGCGTCCGATAGTGTAGAGGATATTTGCGGCGTCGGCACAGCCGTACTCGTTTCTTCCGGTGTTCCTGCCGCTGCCGTTGTCCCGGAGCCATCTGCGGTAGTCGCCCGCGGCGATTTTGTGCCTTTCAATGCACTCCGCGACGCCGTCGATCAAAGAGTCGATATCAACAGGCAGCATGGGGGGTTACCTCCGATTTCTGTTCGCAATATCTGCA
>LXOW01219530.1_pt1 | contig 11434 bp, 5 predicted proteins | sample 1368591 | NCBI WGS metagenome assembly LXOW01 (sample SAMN04884650, study PRJNA319009) | bovine gut metagenome | isolation source: Cow rumen | host: Bos taurus | place: Italy: Legnaro (PD) | collected 2014-07-09
TGGCTTACACCGCTGCCGCGCCGTACTTCGTTCACCCAGGAAAGACGCGGATGCGCTTCATCGGTGACGGGTTCGGTCATATATTCGCACCGCAGGTCGGAAGGCCTGAGGAGGGCGGCGGCCAGGGCCGCGATGAGCCAGGTGGCGGTCATGGCCTATTGCTGGGCCAGGCGTTTCTCGCTGGGGATGAGGAGGGCGCAGAGCACCACACCGATGAGGGCTCCGACGGCTACGGCGAGCATGGCGGCATCCCAGGAGTTGGTGGCCTGCTTGATGCTGCCCACCACAATCTTGGAGCAGATGGCGTCACCCACCAGGTAACCGAACAGGCCCACAAAGCCCGCAGCGGTGCCGGCGGCGTTCCGGGGCACCAGGTTCAGGGCCTGGACACCCGTCAGGGCCACGGGACCGTAAATGAAGAAGCCAATCAGGCACAGGGCTACATAGACCAGCACTTTCTGCGTGGAAGGGGAGCAGGGGAGAATGCCCGCGCCCACCATCCAGTACAGCAGGACGCCGATGGCGCAGAGGAACATGCAGATGACGTTCATCGGGGCGCAGCGGCCCTTGAAAATCTTGGAGGTGGCCCAGCCGCAGGCAATCGTACCCACGGCGCCCACGATGTTGTGAACGGAGAAGGCAACCTTGCTTTCCGCGGCGGTCATGATTTCCTTGGCCTGCAGGTAGGTAGGCGCCCAGTCACCGATGCCGTACCGGACCATATAGACGGCCACGTTGGAGATGGCCACAATCCATAAGAGTTTGTTTTTCAGCACATAATCCACGAGGAGAACCTTGAAGGGGAGTTTCTCTCCGGCCTGTCCCTTGGACTTGATGCCGCTGTGGTCGTTCCGCCAGTCGGATACGGACGGAAGGCCGCAGGATTCGGGCGTATCGCGGATGGCCCACCAGCAGAAAACGGCAATGGCAAGGGCGACCACGGCCGGAAAGACGAAGTTGCCTTTCCAGGTCTGTATAACGCCCAAATCCGCCGCCAGCGCTACGCCGGCAATGGCCAGGAAGCCCAGGGAGAAGGAACCGATGGTATGGGATACGTTCCAGATGCTCATCTTGAAACTGCGCTCGTTCTGGCTGAACCAGTGCGCCATGATGCGTCCGCACGGAGGCCAGCCAAAGCCGCTGAGCCAGCCGACGATGAGCATCAGCACAAAGATGACGGCGGTGTTGAGGGCGGTATTGGTGCCGAAGGGAATGAGCCCCACGCTCATCATCACCAGAGCCGACAGAATCAGGCCCACCACCAGGAATTTCCGGGCGTCGGAACGGTCGGAAACGCTGCCCATCACGAATTTGCTGAAGGCATAGGCGATGGAAACAGCCGACATGGCCAGACCTACCTTCGCGGCATCCAGGATGCCGCCTGCAATCATGTCAGGAGCAGCGAGGGAGAGGTTCTTGCGGACCAGATAATACGCGGCGTAACCGAGGAAAGCACCCAGGAACACCTTTAAGCGCATGGATTTATACTCTTTGTCAACTTTTTCCGCCGGAAGCGGTGCTTTCGGCTGGGGAGGATTCAGGAAACGTGCCATTCTACTACTTTTTATTTGCAGATACAAATCTACTACTTTTTTGCATAAAACGATTGAAATTTCGAGAATAGTGAGTAACTTTACATTTTAAATAAATAGTAATAAGGTATTACCATTCGATAATAAAGAATGAAATATATGAAGAAATTTTTGTCTTTCAATGCTTTATCCGCCTTGTTGCTGGCGGCTGGCATCCTGATGATCGGCTGTGGCGGTTCCGGAACCGAAGGTCCGGATCAGCCGGAAGTGAAGGTGGTGGCGACGAATGTGAGTGTCCCTGCTTCTGCCGAGGTGACGGCAGGGGAGAACTTGACCTTCACCCTGCGCGGCAAGACCAATTTCTCGGCTGATGACCAGGTTATCCTGCGGTCGGCATCGAATACGGATTATCCCTGTACGATGGTTTCGTTCAATGACGGTACCTCCATGGTGGTCCGCCTGCCGGAGAATATCGTGAGCGGCTCTTATAAGGTATATGTCAAGCACGGTGGCCAGAACTACTACGTGAGCCAGTTCAACCTGACCATCCTGAAACCGCTGGTTATCGAGCCGGCCAATGGCGTGAACATCTACGGTATCGTCCAGTGCGACGGGAAAGGTGTTCCGAACGTGCTCGTTTCGGACGGTTCGGATATCGTGAAGACCGACGAGAACGGTATCTATCAGATTAAGTCGCAGAAGCAGTGGAAATATGTGTTCGTGATCGTTCCGTCAGGATACGAAGTGCCTTCGGACGGCATTCTGCCGGAATTCCATTCGGCCCTTTCGCAGCCGGCTGAAGTGGCAGAACGCAAAGACTTTGAACTTGTTAAGGTAGATAACGATAATTTTACTCTCTTTGTCCTGGGCGACATGCACCTGGCCAACCGGACAGATGATATCGCGCAGTTGAAGAGTTTTTCCACGACCCTGAACGCCTCTCTCGCTGCCGCACCCGGCAAACGCTATTGCCTGACGCTGGGAGACATGACATGGGATTTGTATTGGGATAAGTATCAGTTCCCGGATTATCTGAAGACCGTGAATGAACTCTTTAAGAATATCCTTTTCTTCCATACGATGGGTAACCATGATAATGATATGAATAAGGTGGGAGATTTCAACAAATCTTTTGAATATACCCGCGATATCGCTCCCACATTTTATTCGTTCAACCTGGGCAAGATCCATTTTATTGTTCTGGATAATATCGACTACAACGATGTCGGTACGGGCTCTGATAATCGTAAATATTATGTGTTGGATTACACGGCTGAACAGATGGAGTGGCTCAGGAAAGACCTTGCCTTCGTTCCCAAGAATACCCCGGTGTTCATCACCTCGCACGCCCCCGTTTCGCGTCCGAACGGCTCCGCTACGTTCAATGACCAATACATGAGCGGCGCCAATTCCGCCGGCGAGGCCAACATGGCTGATTTTATCAATGCGGTTAAGGATTACAACGTTCATTTTTTGAGCGGACATACCCACAACATCTTCCATCGCAAGCACAGCGCCAAGTTCTCTGAGCACAATGAAGGTGCGGTCTGCGCTTCCTGGTGGTGGTCCGGTCATCTGACTCCGGGCATTCACGTTTCGCAGGACGGTGCTCCGGGCGGATATGGCGTCTGGGAGTTCACGGGGAAGGACTTCAAGTATTCCTTCCGCGCGGCTGGTCATGACGAGAATTACCAGTTCCGTGCTTATGATATGAATAAGGTACAGGAGGTCGTGGCTGCGGCTCCGGGCGCGAAAAGCAAGTATTTCACCAACTATGCCGCCGCGATAGCTGCTTACCCGGCCAATACCATTCTGGTGAATGTTTGGGATTGGGACGCTGATTGGAAGGTGAGTATTTCGGAAGGAGGGCAGGAATTGACCGTTACCAAGGATTATGCTTATGATCCGGTACATATCATGGCCCTGACTTCGGAACGGTTGAAAAGCAATCCTTCTGATGAACCGAGTTTCCTGACAACCTTGTGGCCCCATTTCTTCAAGGCGAAAGCCTCGAGCCCTTCTTCGACGGTTACGATTAAGGTTACCGATCGCAATGGAAAGACGTATACGGAAACGATGAAGCGTCCAAAAGCCTTCGACTTGGGTGCTTATAAGAACAATTGATAATTATTTATTTATTTTTTTTATTTAATTAACTAACTAACTAACCAGCAAAGCATTATGAGATTCATGAAAACCATTGCTGTTACGTTGCTCCTGTTTCTGACAGGCATGAGCCTGGCAGCGCAGACACGGACAGTATCCGGAAAGGTCATCGATGCTTCGGGACAGCCTGTTCCCGGTGTCGGGGTGGTCTTGGATGGTACCACCAACGGCACGATGACCGCTGCGGATGGATCCTGGTCCCTCCGTATCCCGTCCGGCGAAGCCGTCCTGAATTTCTCCAGCCTCGGTTACGTGACACAAAGTGTCAAGGTCGGCCTTGGCCAAAGTACGGTGAACATTACGATGGAGGAGGATAATATGGTCCTGGAGGAGACCATCGTGGTGGGTTACGGTACTCAGAAAAAAGTGAATTTGACCGGCGCGGTTACGGCTGTCGAGTCGAAGGAACTTGAAAACCGTGCATCGCACAACCTGACCAATATGTTGCAGGGCCAGGTTCCCGGTCTGAATATCACAACGTCCAAGGGACAGCCTGGTGCGGCCGGATCGTTGAACATCCGTGGTTATACGTCCATCAATGGTGGTGACCCGCTTGTGCTCGTCGATGGTGTTGAGAGTGATATGAGTATGGTCAATCCCAATGATGTGGAGAGCATCTCGGTCATCAAAGATGCATCTGCTGCGGCTGTTTACGGTACCCGTGGCGCATGGGGTGTTATTCTCATTACGACCAAATCCGGTAAGGACGAAGAAGGGAATGCGGTTGTGACGTATAGCGGTCGTATGGGCTGGGAACGGCCTACAACTTCTACGGATTACGAAACCCGGGGTTATTGGTCTGTCTATACCATCAATAAATTCTGGGCATCAACCGGTACGGGCCAGTACTTGAAGTATAATGACCACGACATGCAGCAATTGCTGCTTCGTGTCAATGATACCACGGAGAATCCTGAGCGCCCCTGGGTGGTCCGAGAAACCCGAAATGGGAAAGATCAGTGGCTGTATTACGGAAATAATGACTGGTGGCATATGTTGTTTAACGACAGCCATCCGGTCCAGCAACACAGCCTCACGGTGCGCGGTGGTAGCAAGAGGGTCCGTTATTTCCTTTCCGGTGCCTTTGACCGGCAGACCGGTATCATCAAGGAACGTCCTGATGTGTTTACGAAATACAATCTTCGCTCCAAGGTTGAGTTTGATGTGAACAAATACATCAAGATGAGCAACAACACCTCCTTCTACCATTCCGTTTATGACTATCCCGGTGTGGCCGGCGAGGTGGAGAATGCCATTGCTTACAGTGCTGCTCACGCTTTGCCGATTTTCCCGCAGAAGAATCCTGACGGCTCTTGGGTGTATGCTTCCGATTTGTTTAATGGCAGCTACAACGTGGCCAATGGCCGTCACATCATGTTTGGTGAGGATAAGAACGTGAATCTGGAGCGTAAGATGAGCTTCATGAATACGACGGAAATCAAGATTACTCCGGTGAAGCCGTTTACGTTGACTGCCAATTTTACCTATCACCTGCGTTTGAACCGTGATACCAACCGGGGAACTAATTTACCTTATCGGAAGTATCCGGATGAGCCGATGCTGGCTTACACGACCGGCGCCGGCTTGGATTATATGCAGGAAGACACCAATACGTATAATCATTATGCGGCCAACGTGTTTGGCACGTATGAGGATACGTTCGGTGACGCCCATCATTTGACTGTTGTCGCCGGTTACAACTACGAGTTGTACAACCGCAATTACGTGATGGCGTATGGCGAGAATCTGGTTACGGAAGATTTGAGTAACCTTCGCCTGATCGGTACGAATGCTGACGGAAACCGCATTACGAATGTGGATGGCCTTTGGTGGGAATGGATTACGCAAGGTATTTTTGCCCGCTTGAATTACGACTACAAGGGCCGTTACTTATTTGAGATCTCCAGCCGTTACGATGGATCATCCCGTTTTATGGAAGGTCATCGCTGGAGCATGCTCCCTTCCGGTTCCGTGGGTTGGCGTATTTCTGAGGAGCCGTTCTTCAAGCCGCTTCGTTCTTGGGTGGATAACTTGAAAATCCGTGCCTCTTATGGTACGTTGGGCAATACACTTATCAAGAACGCCAATAACAATTATTACCCTTATCTCCGTACGCTCAGTACCCATTCTTTCGCCGGGTTTAATTTTGGCGAAGGCGGTACAACGGCTACGTATTCTTCTCTTTCTGCTCCGAATGCTTCCGATATGACTTGGGAGAAGGCAATCCAGTATAACCTTGGTTTGGATCTGTCTATGTTCCGCGGCCGTTTGGATTTCACCGGAGAAGTGTACATCCGCGATACCAAGGATATGCTTACATCCGGCAAGGCGCTTCCGTCTGTCTATGGCGCTGATGAGCCCAAGCAAAATGCGGCTGACCTGAGGACAAAGGGTTATGAATTGTCGCTTGGCTGGAGAGATACCTTTAAACTCTTTGGCCGTCCTTTCGGATATCAGGTCAAGGGAACCCTTAGTGATTACCGCTCTTTCATTACAAAATTCGATAACCCGGACAAGGTCCTGAATGATTATTATGAGGGTCAGCGGATCGGAGAAATCTGGGGCTTTGTGACCGACAAGCTCTTTGAGAGCGATGAGGAAGCTCTTGAGTACACCTCCCAGATCGATATGAGTTATATCAACAAGCGTATGAATGGTGGTTGGCTCGGTGGCGATGTCCGTTATATCGATTTGGATGGAGATAACAAGATTGGCATCGGTACCAATACCGTGGATAATCCCGGTGACCGCAAAATCATCGGAAACAGCCTGCCCAGCCTGTCCTATGGCTTGAACTTCGGGTTTGATTACATGGGTCTGGATGTGTCGGTATTCTTCCAGGGTACGGGTAATCATTACTGGTATCCTTCCGAGTATTCCTTCGCATTCTGGGGCCCGTTCTCTCAGCCGATGACCTCATATCTTCCCAAAGACTTCCTCAACGATGTCTGGGACTATGATAACACGGACGCCTATTTCCCCCGTGCCCGTGGTTATGCGGCTTATACCAGTGGTGCGGAGTTGTATTATAGCAATACCCGTTATTTGCAGAATCTCCGCTATCTCCGCTTGAAGAACCTGACGATTGGTTATACCCTTCCTGCTGGGATTTCCCGGAAGATCGGCCTGAAGAAGGCCCGGATTTATTTCTCCGGAGAGAACCTTGCATATTGGTCTCCATTCAAGGAACATAGCCAGTATATTGATCCGGAAGGCGCCTTTGACAAGAGTCTGGGCAGTTCATATAACAGAATGTTCTATCCTTGGCAGAAGACTTATATGTTTGGCTTGGATATTACATTCGGAGGATCCAACAAGACCTCTTCCCTGGGAGATGCCGTGAAGATGGTGCCCGAGGTCCGGGAAGTGGTTCGTGAGGTGATCAAGGAAAAGATTGTTGAGAAACCGGTCGAGAAAATTGTGGAAGTTGAGAAAGTGGTCGAAAAGCCCGTTTCTACGTTGAAAGGTGAGTTCGAGGATGACCTCTTCTTCGTAATCGGTAAATCCGATCTCCGTCCTGACGAGGCTTTCAAACTGGGCCGCATCTGCCGGATCCTGGAGGAGAATCCCAATGCTAAAATTGCTATTACGGGGTATGCGGATTCTGCTACCGGTACGGCTGGAAAGNNTTGCATTATCAAATAATGGAGGAACGGAATATGAAAAAAATTGTATATGTTTTTGCGGCTGCCTTGATGACGCTGGCCTCCTGCGATAAATGGCTGAATACCTCTCCCCAGTCTGAATTGACCGAGGATATCGCTTTCCGCACGCGTACCGACTTGCAGCTATTTACTAATCCGCTCTATAACAACCTGCTTGATAAGGAGGTATATGGTGAACAGAGCGATTTGCAGTTGGTTGAGAAACCGTCTGCTTTGATGCAGGGCGGTTCATATCGTACGACACCTGCTACGGGAGGTGGATGGTCCTGGGTAAATCTCCGCCGGATCAATACCTGTCTGGACAATATGGACAAGTGCTCGGATGCTGCTGCGGTTGAAGAATACACCGCTTTATGCAAATTCTGGCGTGCTTTCTTCTATTTCGATAAAATAAAGAGATTTGGTGATGTCCCGTGGGTCGAACATGAATTGGGTTCCGCAGATGAAACGCTCTATAATCCCCGTGATACCCGGGAAGTGGTGATGAGCCATATGATAGAGGATATCAACTATGCGATTGATCATCTGCCGGCCTCGTATTCCAGCGGCTCCTATTATCGTGTGACGAAGTGGGCTGCCATGGCTCTCAAATCTCGTTTCTGTCTTTTCGAAGGTACCTTCCGCAAATATCACGGACTTACTTTTGAGGGAAACGACGCAGACTTTTATCTGCGTGAAGCGGTTTCCGCTGCCAATCTCCTGATGACGGAGAGCCCGTTCTCCTTGTTTACTACCGGCAAACCGAATGAGGATTACGTCAATCTGTTTGCTGCTTACGATGCCAATCGTAAAGAGTATATCATGGCAATCAAGTTTGATGCCGGTATGCAGATATTCCATAATGGTACTGCTTATGCAACCATGACATCGCAGGGTCGTCCCGGTATGACCAAGAAAATGGTAGATACCTATCTTATGAAAGATGGTACTCGTTTCACGGATAAACCGGGCTGGGAAATCATGGAGTTCAAGGATGAGGTCGCCGATCGTGATCCCCGTCTTGGCCAGACTGTCCGTTTGCCTGGTTACAAGCGAGTTAACGGAAAGAATGTCGTAGGCGTGGATTTCTACGGCGGTGTTACTGGTTTTCAGTATCACAAATTCGTCATGCCGGAGGATAATGCCTCGTCTGACCGTCTGGATAAGTCTTATAATGACCTTCCGGTGTATCGGATGGGTGAAGTCTATCTGAATTATGCAGAGGCTATGGCGGAACTGGGTACCTTGACGCAAGCGGATCTTGACAAATCTGTGAATCTGCTGCGTAAACGCGTAGGAATGCCTGATTTGAAACTGGCTGATGCCAACTCCAAACCGGATTGGTACCTTGCTTCTGCCGAGTACGGTTTTCCTAATGTCTCCGGTTCCTATAAAGGTGTTATCTTGGAGATCCGTCGTGAGCGTATGGTCGAATTGGCTCAGGAGAGTTTCCGGTGGGCTGACCTGGATCGCTGGAAAGCTGGCAAGTGTATTGAGCAGGTTTTCCATGGTCCTTATTTCCCGGGGACCGGCGAGTATGATTTGGATGGAGACGGAAAATTGGATCTGTGTATCTATTCCGGCAACAAGCCCTCCAGCAAGGCGACCTATATCATGCAATTGGATAAGGAGATATTCCTGAGCGAAGGCACCAAGGGATATTACGAGCCCTATCATTCCTGGGCCCATCAATTTGATGAAGCCCGTGACTACTATTTCCCGATTCCCCTTAATGACATTACGCTCAACAATAATCTCACCCAGAATCCGGGTTGGGATGATATTGATCGTAATGGTTCTTCATCCAATTAAACAGAAGAGGATATGAAAAAGATATTATTCGCATTGATTGCGGTTTCCTTCTTATTTGTTTCCTGTAAGAAGGAAAGTGACACGCGGGCCCGTGCTGTCCTTACGGATGTCTCCTTCGTGGAGTTCCCCGCTACGGGTGCTGCCGAACAGACAATCCAGGTCTTCTCTGATGCCGATTGGGTATCGGAGGCCCCTGAATGGATTACTGTTACCCCTTCCACAGGTACCGGATCTATGACAGTTACGGTATCGGCTATGGACAATATGGCCTCTGATGGAAAGGTCGACAGCCCTCGTAAGGGAACCCTTATATTTAAGGGCGCGACCTTGATAAGTACGGTTGAACTTCCTGTTACGCAAGCAGGTGATAAGTATCGCGGTCTGACGGTCTCGTCGGTAAGTGATGTGGCCAAAAAGGCTGATGGTGAATTTGTTGCCTTGGCTTCATCCCAGGTTGTTGCTGTTAATGGTAATGCTTATATCCTTTCTGACGGGACAACCAGGATTTATGTTACCGGTGACGGCGTTAAGTCCGGTGATCAGGTAACATTGAATGGCGAGAAAGAGACCCACAATGGCGTCCCTGCCATCAAGACGGTCGAGAACTTGTCCGTATCGGCTACTGCAGCCCCCGTCCATCCGACCGCAGTGGATATTACGGAGACGCTTGCGTCTTACACTTCTACTTCGGTGGAATATGTAACGATTACCGGAGTAGTTACGCCTTCCGGCAAAAACGCCCAGCTTAAATTTGAAGATGTGAACGTGGCTGCCCAGTTGGTTGATCCCGGTGATGAATTGCTGGCTTTGGAAGGCCATGAAGTAGTCGTGAATGGTTACTTTATCGGCAAGAGCAGTAATACTTTGGTAGACATCATGGTCGCTTCTTATGAGGATAAGGGCATCAAGAGCAATGTTCTTTTCCAGGATGATTTCGAGTGGCTTGAGCCGTGGTCTGCCGCAGCCGGAGCCGGCAATGATGTAGGTGAGAATGTAGCCAACACAGATGCCGCTCCTAATATCTTCGGTACTGCAGAACTGTCTGGTATTGTGGATGAGTTGGTGAAACGAGGTTATGGCTATGTATGGGGCTGGAAGGGACAGGATTGGTCTGATGGTACGCCGGATAACGGTAATAAACGGACCTTGTACCTGCAGCGTAACTACCTCAAGTTCGGTAAGACATCGTACAGCTCTGGTCTTATTCTTCCTGCACTTGACAAGATTACCGGAACGATGGATATTGATGTTCTCTTTGACTGGTGCTTCTCCATGACCGGCGCCAATAAGCCGGATGTGATGACGTTGACCTTGACCCTTACTGGTGGTGGTACCTTTGAGTCTACCGGCAAAGAGACCAGCGATGAAATCAAGTCTGGCCAGCCTACGGATGGTGATTTGACCAAATTGGTGTGGCAGCACCCGCAAATCCGAATTAAGGGAGCAACGTCACAGACTCGCATTACCATCCGTCCTACCAATAGTGATCCGATGGTTACGAATCCTTCGCGCAAGCAGAACCGGTGGTATCTGGATAACATCAAGGTCGTCCCGGCCGAGGGCCAGGGCGGCGGAGGTGGCGGTGATGCCGGCGCAGCCGTCCTGCCGGTGGAATGGACCATCCAGGTCGAAAACCATAACTATGCGAGCACTTGGCCGTTGGCCAATGGCAATGCAACCGAAGAAGGCGTTTCCGGTTACATCGCTTCTACAACCGGTACCGGTACCATCTGGTACAACAACGAAGCGGGAAACACGGCCGATAAAGCCAGTGGTAAGAAGAAGACCAAACTGGATGTTAATGCCCTTGATCCGCGTGTGACGGGTGCCTGGCCGGGTGACTATTGCCAGTTTAAGGTTCCGGGCAGCGTGGAGGCCGGCAAGAAGGTGCGCATCACCTTCGAGACCCGTACTTCCGCTACCAACCCGAAGTACTGGAAGTTGATCTACCAGGATGGACAGGATTGGAAAGCCGCCTGCGAGGTAAAGAAAGAGAAGGTCGAAGGTGCGGATGTGGAATACACGCACGCCATGAATGCCGACGGCTCCACCAACATCCAGGTGGATGCTACCGTGACCTATGCCTCCAAGACGGATAACATCATCTTCCGCTTTGTCTGTCAGAGCGCCATGGGTGCCGGTGGAGAGATGCTGACGGCCCCGAACGGCGGTACCTGGCGTCTGGCTGTAACCGATGCAACCAAGACGGATTGGCAGCCCCGTATCCAGTGGGGACAGTAAGTCTTACGGCTTTTATTCGAATCGAGGCCGGTCCCGTTT
>LXOW01183722.1_pt1 | contig 11432 bp, 7 predicted proteins | sample 1368591 | NCBI WGS metagenome assembly LXOW01 (sample SAMN04884650, study PRJNA319009) | bovine gut metagenome | isolation source: Cow rumen | host: Bos taurus | place: Italy: Legnaro (PD) | collected 2014-07-09
ATTTCCTCCCCTGATGGTATAAAAATGGTAACTATCGATTCACCCGAGTTCTTTAAAGCGACACTTGGGAACATGGTTCACTTCCTGAAAAATATCGATAATAAGGATGTATATCATTCAGGAATAAGTAAATTATCTATATCAGGAATCTCGCTGATAATTAGCAAATGGGTTCAAAGTGAACGAAATGGTTATTTCCACAAACATAATATAAAAATGTAAGTAAAATATAAAAATATAAGCAATGATAACAGGTGAAATTAAAAACAAAATTGACCAGATTTGGGACACATTCTTTGTGGCTGGTATTACTAATCCCATAACAGTATTGGAGCAGATGACATATATCTTCTTCATGAAGATGCTCGATGACAAGCAGCTGCAGGAAGAAGAAAACGCACGAGATTGGGGTGCAGAAGTTCAAAATCCAACTTTTCCTACTGGTCAGCTGTGGGTAAATCCTGAAGCTGTCAGTGATGAAGAAAAAGCTGGAGTACCTTACGAGAACCTACGCTGGCATGTATTCAAAAACTTCGGTTCAGATAACATGTTTAAGATTGTGCGCCAGAGTGTGTTTGAGTTTATAAAGCACATCGGTACTGGTGAAGAGAGTGCCTACAGTCGCTATATGAAGTCTGCCATCTTCCTTATTCCTAATGCACGTACTCTTTCCAAAGTTGTTGATGGGGTTGATGCTCTTGACATGAACAATCGCGATGCAATGGGTGATGTCTATGAATATATTCTTGGTAAAATGGCTGCCTCTGGCACGAATGGTCAGTTCCGCACGCCTCGCCACATCATTCGTATGATTGTAGATATGATGGAGCCTACCCCACAGGACTACATTTGTGATCCTGCTATGGGCAGTGCTGGTTTCCTTGTAGAAGCCGTGAAATATATCAAGGATAATTATGGAATGTCAATGTATGCAAGTGAAGATGTGCATCATATTAAAACCAGCATGATAAATGGTTATGATACTGACCAAACAATGCTTCGCATCGGTGCAATGAACCTTCTTCTGCACGACATTAGCAGTCCAAACCTTGCATGGCGAGATTCTCTCTCAGAGCAGAATGAAGACCAGAACTGTTATTCGCTTATAATGGCCAACCCTCCTTTTGCAGGAAGCTTAGATAAAGGTAATGTCAACAAGAAGATTCTTGCATACGCAAATACAAGCAAGACAGAATTGCTTTTCCTCGCTCAGTTTGTACGTTCCCTGGAGATTGGCGGTCGTTGTGCCAGCATTGTTCCTGATGGTGTTTTATTTGGCACAAGTAAAGCACATGTTGCTATTCGCAAAGAGATAGTAGACAATCAACAGTTACGAGCTATTATATCAATGCCAAGTGGAGTTTTTAAGCCATATGCAGGTGTTAGCACTGCAGTCCTTGTATTTACAAAAACCAATAGTGGAGGCACTGATAAGGTCTGGTTCTACGATATGAAAGCCGATGGATTTTCACTTGATGACAAGCGTACAGAAATAAGCGAAAATGACATACCTGATGTGATAACCAGGTTCCACAATCTTAAAGATGAAGAATCGCGTAGTCGCAAAGAACAAAGTTTTTTCGTCACTGTTGATGAAATTCGCGATAACAATTATGATCTTTCAATAAACAAATACAAACAGGTTGAACGTGAAAAGATTGAATATGAACCCATTAGCAACATTCTACAACGTATTGAAGAATCTGAAGGAGTTTATTTAAAAGAGTATCGAGAATTGTGCAATATGTTAGAGAAAAAAATATGAGAAAAGACTGGTCATATTTAAAATTAGGAGAAGTCACCAAGACTATCAATGGATTATGGACAGGGAAGAAACCCCCGTTCATTAATGTTGCTGTTGTAAGAAACACAAACTTCACGAAGAATTGTGAGCTTGATATGACTGATGTCGCATATATTGATGTTGAACAAAAGCAATACTCTTCTCGTAAATTATTACCAGGGGACATCGTTATTGAAAAATCCGGGGGGACTGAAAAACAGCCAGTCGGACGAGCTGTACTTTTCAACATAAAAGAAGGAGAATACTCATTTAGTAATTTTACTGCTACTTTACGAGTTTTAGATACAAATGTATTACAGCCTTCATTCTTNNGGTATACACAACTTAGATTTTAAAGCATATAAAAATATATCAATACCTATACCACCGATTCCCATACAGCAAACTGTCGTAGCAGAACTTGACAAAATTCGACATTTAATAGAATTAAAGAGATCTCAGCTGAATGATCTCGATTTCCTTATTCAAAGTATTTTTTATAATATGTTTGGTGACCCTGTTGAAAATGAAAAAAACTGGGACATTAAACGACTAAGTGAAATGAGTTCGCTTATATGTAATGGAAATACTCCAAAAGGTGGAAGTGAAGTCTACGTTAAAGAAGGATTTTTATTCCTTAGAAGTCAAAATGTATGGAAAAACAGATTAGAATTAGACGATGTGGCATATATTGATGAACAAACTCATGCAAAACTTAAAAAAAGCGTTCTTATGCATAACGACCTTCTTATAACAAAAACAGGAAGAGTTAATACGGAAAATAGTAGTCTTGGTCGTACTGCCCTATTCGAAGGAGAAGATGGAAGTGCAAACATCAATGGACATGTCTATTTGGTTCGTTTGAAAAAGGGAATGTTGCATAAATTTGTTCTATACATATTAATTTCAAATTCCTATAGAGAATTAATTCGTAAAACATGCGTTGGTGGAATTGACAAACGACAATTGAACAGAGACCATATTGAAGACTTTCCAATTATATTTCCTCCGATGGATTTACAAGAGAAGTTTGTAATGAGAATCGAAAAAATTGAGCAACTAAAAAAACAGCTTAATTCGACAATTATTGATCTCGAAACCCTACTTGCATCACGAACACAGTATTGGTTTGACTGATATTACAATCTAAACAAAGAACAATATGAAGAATTTCGACTTTATCCAGCTATTGGCTCAACACATACCGAGCTTTAGCCAATTGCACGCATACTGCGATAAGGCAGAAATATTTCAGAACTCCTTCCCAGAGGAGTCGGCTACCAATGCCCGTAAAGCTTTGGAATGGCTAGTAAAGAACCATCTGGCAATGGCATCAGTTACACTCGAAAAGCATGAAACGCTTAACGATATGCTGAAACGTCCAGAGATAGATGCATTCATCGACTATGACTGGGAGTTTGAGAGAGACATTCGCACCGTCAAGAAGATTGGTAACTATGCCTCTCATACTGGTGCACAGGAGATTAAAAAGAATGATGCTTTTATTTGTCTTCGTTCACTGTACTATGTAGTAAGTGGATTTCTTTATCGTTGGAAGGCCTTAAAGAGTATCACCGCATTTGATGCGACCCTTATACCACAAGTATTCCCCGGACTCCATGCAGTATCAACAGATGAACCACAGGTTGCCATCGATGTAGTCAATAGCGTACCACAAGCGGTCATTGATAATCCTGTCAAGCCGGGTGCTAAGCCCAAGGAGTCTCTGGCGAGTGAAGCTATCACGAGAAAGTGCCTCATTGACTATATGCTTAATGAGGCAAAATGGGACATCCTTACCGTAAAGGGTGATATACAAGGCGGGAAAGCATGTATAGAAGTAAGAGTGGATGGAATGCCTACACCAAGCGGAATTGGCTATTGTGACTATGTTCTGTTCAGTAAGGGGGGAAAGCCATTAGCGGTTATTGAAGCAAAAAGTACCATCCAAAATGCCGGTAAAGGTCGCAAACAGGCAATCATGTATGCGGATTGCCTGGAAGCCAAGTATGGCGTTCGCCCTGTTATTTATTACACAAACGGTTATGTGACCAAGGTCATTGATGGCATGGGCTATCCTGACCGTGACGTTATTTCATTCCATAGCCATGATGATTTGGAATATTTAATTCAGAAGCGTGGACGGGCTAACATCACAGACTTGACCATTGATGAAGCCATCACCAACCGTCCCTATCAGAAAACAGCCATCAAATGCTTGGTAGAATGGCTCAACCTCAAGCATCGACGTGGACTGCTTGTTCTTGCTACAGGTACGGGTAAAACCCGTGTCAGCATTTCACTCTGTAAGCTGCTATCCAACAACAATTGGATAAAGAACGTACTATTTCTGGCAGACCGCACAGAATTGGTGGGTCAAGCTCGAAGTAATTATGAGAATTTGCTGCCCAGCGAGTCAATGACTTCACTATCGGATGACGATGAACCAGATTTGGACGCTCGTTTCGTCTTCTCCACTTACCAGACGATGATTAACTATATCAATGGAATTGATGCGAAATTCAGCGTTGGGCATTTCGATTTAATAATCATAGATGAAGCACACCGTTCCGTATTTGGCAAATATGGAGCCATCTTCCAATATTTCGATTCTCTGTTGATTGGCTTGACCGCCACACCTCGCGATGAGATAGACAAGAACACTTTCAAGCTTCTTGAATTGGAGGATGAGCCGAACTTTGAATATACCTTTGATGAAGCCGTCAAAGATGGTTATCTCGTTCCCTATAAGGCAAAACGTCATAACTCGAAGATGATCAACAATGGCATCAAGTATGACGAATTGACTCCAGAACAGCGTGAGGAGCTTGAAAAAGTATGGGATTATGAGAAGATGCTGAAAGGCATCGATCCAAACAAAGAGTACCATCGTGATATTGAGGGTAATGAAATCTTCCGATACCTTATTAATGATGACACCATTGACAATGTATTGTCGGAGTTGATGGAAAGCGGTTTGAAGATAAAAAGCGGTGAAGATATTGGGAAAACAATCATCTTTGCATATAACCACAAACATGCAGAGAGAATTGTAGAGCGTTTCCGCACACTCTATCCGAATCGTGGTGAAGACTACTGTCAGCTAATTGATAATCAAGTGAAGCATCATGATAAGATTATCCGCGAGTTCAAGACACCTGAGAAATTACCACAGATTGCAGTCAGTGTTGATATGCTCGACACTGGTATTGATGTACCAGAGGTATTGAACCTTGTATTCTTCAAGATTGTGAAGTCGAAGATCAAGTTTGAGCAAATGATAGGTCGTGGAACCCGTCTGTGTCCAAACATATTCGGAGAAGAAAAAAATAAGGAACTATTCTATATCTTTGACTGGTGTGGAAACTTTGATTACTTCTCAAAGAATCCAGATGGTATCGATCCTTCCAATAGCAAATCCCTCACAGAAAGACTTTTCTCTCTGAGGCTTGATATTGCTAAGGAATTGCAGAGTGCAGACCATCAAGAGAAAGAATTCGATAAGAAGTTGCATGATGACCTGAAGGTATTGTTGCATCAGCAGGTCAATGGAATTGTAAAAGAACGTAAGGATGCACGTCCATACTGGAATATTATTGAGCCATTCCGTGATAAAGACAAATGGACTTATCTTTCCGATGTAGATGCTTTACGTCTAAAAGAAATCGGTAAGCTCATACCAGAGGATGACGATGATGAATCTGCCAAGAAGTTTGATGTTATTTTACTTCATCTACAATTGGCTCATATAGATTCGAAAGTTCGTGTTGGTCAGTTTAGACAAGTGGTAGTCAATATTGCTGCACATTTGGAAAAGAAGGGAACCGTTCCTGCCGTTATGGCACGTATCAATACCATCCGTAATGTTCAAAAGCCACAATTCTGGGAAAATGAGTCCCTTGACAGTCTCGAACTAGTTAGGACAGAGCTACGTGACCTCATTAAACTTCTTGAAGAGACTCGAAAAACAAAGAAATTTGTTATTGACATAGAAGATCCATACGAAACCGTGGAAGGTGGTGAGGATGTTATTATCCAAACTACCTACAAGCAGCGTGTTATTGACTATTTAGCCAAGAACACCGATAATCCTACCCTACGCAAAATTCAAGGTTTCGAGCAACTTACCTCTTCTGATTTCGCGGAACTGGAGCGTATTTTCTTTGAGGAGCTTGGCACCAAGGAGGAGTATGAAGAGCTAGCAGAGGGACATCCATATAAAAATAATGTAGCAGCCTTTATTAGAGTCATTAACGGCATCGACCGCAAGAAAGCACTTCAGATTTACCAGAATTTCATTGAGGGCAACAATCTCACTTCTGAACAGGAACGCTATCTGAAGAATATCCTCGATTATGTAAGTGTTAATGGCGACATTGAGACCAGGAACTTCATGGAGTACCCATTAAAAGCTCTCAACTGGCGTCCCACTTTTGGCAACAACTTTGTCAAACTCAAAGATTTTGTCAACCAGATACATCAGGTTATATCTATTTCAGCATAACAATTGGGAATAATATTAAAAGTAATAACATAACAATATGAGCATATGAAAGGTGATGCACAACCGCTAATTAAGTTTTTCGATGGGTCTGACAAACGATTCATCATACCTCTTTATCAGCGTAACTACGACTGGAAAGAAGAAAACTGTGAGCAACTATTTCAAGACTTGCTAAAGATGCATCATAGTGATAGGAAGAGTCATTTCTTTGGCAGCATTGTGTCAAATATACAATCAGGCACAGAAGACCGCTTTATTATAGACGGTCAGCAGAGAATCACGACTGTATCCCTTATGCTTATTGCTATGGTAAATGCCTATAAAGCTGGCGACATACAAGCAACAGACAGTAAACTTGTCGATAAAATTTTCAAACGTTACCTTGTAGATGAGTATCAAGAAGATGAGCGTAAGGTAAAGTTGAAGCCCATCAAAAAAGACATGGATGCTTTTGACTCCCTACTCTACAAGCCCAAAGACCAGTATGTAAAGGGGTCTAACGTAACACGCAACTATGAGTTCTTCTATGATAAGATAATGAAATCAGGTCTTACCATGGACGAACTATTTGAAACAATCAAGAAGTTGGAAGTCATAAATATTAAACTGGATGAAGATGATGACCCGCAACTAATCTTTGAAAGTCTCAATTCAACAGGTCTGGATCTTAGCGAGGCAGATAAAATCAGGAACTATTTATTGATGTCTCTTGCTCCGGCTGAACAAGATGACCTCTACACTCGTTACTGGAATCCTATTGAAGAGAGTACGAAATATGATCCATCTTCATTTGTCCGTGACTATCTGACAATGAAACAAGGCAAAATTGGCCGAATAGACAAAATCTATTTCATTTTCAAAGAATATGCTGAAAATGAAAAGACCTCCAGAGCAGAATTATTGGAGGAAATGCACCACTATGCCAAGATTTATTCGCAGATTGACAATGCCAATATGGGCGTTGACAAGATAAACAGAAAACTGAACCAGGTACGGACATTAGACTCTACCGTTGCCTATCCCTTCTATATGGCATTCTTTGATTATGCTGAAAAGAACAGTCTTTCCGACGAAGAGAAATATAGAGTTCTTGATATTGTAGAGTCATATTGGGCCAGACGTATCATTTGTAATCTTCCATCCAATGCTCTCAATAAAGTCTTTGCTACACTTCATCGGGATGTTATCAATAATTTAAGCAAGGCTGTCGAAGGAACAAACCCGACTTATACCGATGTCTTAATATATCTACTGTTGAAGAAAGGCCGTTCTTCTGTTTTCCCAAAGGATGATGAAGTGAAAGAAGACTTTGCAACTCGACAGGTTTATAAGATGCCTACCAATTTGCGTATGTTCATTCTTGAAAGGATGGAGAACAGGGATNNGATGTGGTAAAGCAACTCACAGAGAAAACCATCAGTATTGAGCACATCATGCCTCAGACCTTGTCCGACAAATGGAAAGATGCTCTTGGTGAAGAATGGGAGCGCATCCACCAGCAATACCTGCATACAATGGCCAATTTAACGCTGACAGGTTACAATTCCCAATATAGCAACCTGACTTTTATAGAGAAGCGTGATATGGAAAAAGGGTTCAATGATAGTGCATTCCGACTGAACAATTATGTCAAATCGTGCAGCCAATGGACTGAGACAGAAATGAAACAGCGTCAACATGACCTGTTAGAGGTATTTATGCGTTTGTGGCCTATGCCTTCAACCACATTCGAACCTGCAAAACGGGAAATCGAATCTGCTTCTTTAGATGACGATGACTATGAGTTTACTGGAAAGAAGATCCAGGGCTATTTCTATCATAATGTACACTACACTGTCAACACATGGAAAGAAATGCTCATTCAAATGTGTAACCATGTACTTTTGGAGAAACGCTCGTCAATAGAATGGCTCTGCGCTAACGAAGAACACGGTTTTTCACATACTCCAGAGACTTGGAGGAAGGAATTAGCTCCCGGATTATATGTTTGGACAGACAATAGTACATATACCAAAATTAACATCTTACGTGGAATGCTGAATGAATGCAACATTCCTTTATCAGAATTAGTGTTCGAGTTTAGAGCTGATGAAACTGATGATGATAATGAAGAATAACAGATAACGAAATAAACGATAAAGGCCATGAGTGAATGTTTTGCTAAATTCCCAATCGAAGATAACACAATGTTTTCCATAAACATTGATGGTACCTATGTGCTGACTTTGTTGTCCTCAGATTCTATTGGGCATGATACTGAAACAAATACGTCAGATTACTCATGTCTTTTACAGTGTTATTCAAATGGGTATATCAATAGAGTCGATCTTAAGGAATTATTGTCGTTAAGACGAAACTACACATACTCTCATGGAATTTATACAAGTTCTTCTTTATTGTATTGTGGAATTTGTTCGGAGAATGACTTTATAATTGCACAGTTTGAGAAAACAGGTAAACAGTATTTGTCTATTACCCCTATATCTTCGCTGGCTCTACATAGTATGCTTGGATTAAAAGGGGACAAAGCTATTAAAACCACATTTGATGCAATATCAAAGTGTTATCTTCTTACTGATGAATTAAGCAGTAACATTACTAACTTGATTGCATTTTGTTCTCGGAATGGCTATATCGGTTCAGACGAGCCAACTCTATCTAAGGATTTACGCTGGCTGTTCGACAATATTATTAAGCAGGATATTGGTATTTCGCAATTGGAGGAAGTTGCAGCTGCTCCATCAAACAAAGAGAATGGTGAGGTTGAAGAATTTGACTTCTCCAGTCTTATTGGAATTGACCATCAGGAAGCATTACGGCAAAAATTCAAAGAATATCTGAAAAAAGGGCGTGATATACCTAAAGGACAAAGGCATGTAAAGGATGTCTTAGCTTTATGTAAAAGCAAGGAAGATTTCTGGCTCACAGTAAAAACGTTACTGGAATGTCATGTTATTATCTACCGTTCTCCTATAGTTGCTTATTTTAAAAGCAACCCCAATGACATATATTATCCCGACCTCAATACTTTGCTACCTATCATTAAATTGATTTTTTCAACTGACGATAAGATTGAGAAGAATCTGGAGTTCTTGTATCCTTTCCGGACTTTACTAACCAAAGAAATCTTACAAGATATTCAAAGTCGCATCAAAGGTTTGTCAAAACCTGAAGATTTTCATAATTATGGTGTCCTATTTAATTATAGCTCACAAGAATTGATAGATTATTGTTTTGAAGNNACAAAAAGTTTCAAAGAAAGAAGGTTTCTTTGGTACCAAAAAACTTCTTGATTCCATATCGGACAAAATAGATGACAGCCGTATTGAAGGGAAGTTAATAAAAAAACTCCTCTATAATGATTTCCAAAAGAATCGAGCCAATTTAAGTCCTGATATTATTAAAATAAAATCTGGAGGATATAAAGAGTATCTTAAAATTTTAAATTCATATGAAGGCAAGAAAAAATATAAAGAGGAATTAAAAAATATAACGTCATATGTCGGAAAGAGAGTAGATGCAAGGTTAGTTGCATCTTATCAGAATCATTATCTCCTGCAGAGACATGGAATGCGCATTCTTTTGCCCAAGAAGATGGCAACTCAAACTATTACGAAAGATGTGGATGCAAATGTTTTGATAGCAATGGCAGACAAGGCATATGACACATTATTAGCTACCCAAAGGGAGCCTGTGAGTTACAAGATGCTCATGGAAACCCCATTACTCAATGCAGGCGATATAATAGAACTTACATTTAATATAAATGGTACCACTACTGTCCACTAAAAACCATTAACACTTCGAAAAGTGACAAAATGTAAGTTAGTCCTCAAACAGGAACTCCAACTGGACAGACCTACTGTCTTCCTTCTCCAATGAAATTTTGCTATTGAGCATATTAATGAGAGGCATCTTCGTTAGCAAGGTTGAATTCAAAATTCTCAACACATCATAAGTATCCATCTCCAGTTTCATTTCCTCTTGAACAATTACGACGAGACAGTAAGCAGCAATGGCTGCGTAGATCTGAATCTTGACGGCATTCTCCGTTGTTCCATAGAATTCCTTGATGCGCAGGTGTTGCTTCAGCCATTTAAAGAACAGCTCGACTCTCCATCTATACTTATAAAGTAAGGCAACTTGCTCTGCTGTAACATCGAAATTGTTGGTGTAGAAGACAAAGGTTCGGTTACCTAACTTGTCATATAACACCACACGGCGCAGCTCCTTTGGATAGTTCTTCTTTGGCTTGTATCCTTTGAACTTGATTACCTGGTCTGCCATCACTCCCGTTTCGGGATTATTATAGTCCTTGTCTTGAACCACATCAAACAACATCTTATGCTTCTCTCTAACGACAAAGAATGCGCCTTTCTCTTCTATCAGGAACAGCATTTTCGTTACCATATAGGCACGGTCAAATATGTAGAAACTGTCTTTCTCATAGGGTATTAGCCCCATTACCTTTGAGTCGTGCAGGGATGCATCGGTTATTACAGAGAAGGCAGGAATGTCGGTTTTCACGTCATAAAGCTCGTGCAGCTTGACACCACCCATTCCATGATGCAGTTTTGTCCACCAATACACGGATAGACATAGAGATATTGTTGATGAGTCAAAGGCATACACCTTGTTGGATATGAAGAAGTCCTTGATACCATCCCGCTTCTTGCGAGCCATCTTAACCATGCGGTCTGCAAACTCTTGGAAAATGCGGACTTCCCGCACCTCATTAGCCTTGCTCAAATTGCTCCTGGTTACGCTCTTGCCAAAGCCAAGATGATGAAATGCGAACTTAAACGGCGTGATGGTCACAATGAGGTCACGTAGTCCCTCACGGTTCGACAATTGCCCAAACAAAAGAACTAACAGGTGGTTCCAGCAAGTAAAACTTTTGACATACTTATTGCCGTCATATTTCTTGACGAGCCACTCGAAATACTTTCGTGGAAGAAAATCCACAAGCTGACTGAAAACGTATCTACCTTGGTTCATTTGACTATCCTAATGCTGTTTGCTTACAAAATGTAAGTTGCTGCAAAGGTAGTCATTTCAAAACCTCCGAGTGGCAAATAGGACTGAAAACTAAGCGTACATCAGTGATTCAAGAGATTGTTAATGGATTATTGTGGACAGTAGTGA
>LXOW01275006.1_pt1 | contig 11426 bp, 8 predicted proteins | sample 1368591 | NCBI WGS metagenome assembly LXOW01 (sample SAMN04884650, study PRJNA319009) | bovine gut metagenome | isolation source: Cow rumen | host: Bos taurus | place: Italy: Legnaro (PD) | collected 2014-07-09
TACTGTGACGACAGACATCCATAAGTTTGGTGTCTATACACTGAACATTCCAAAGGGTGCCCTGACATTCTACTCCATCGACCACGAAGTAGATGTTCCAGCCATTACGGCTACATACAATTTGTCGTACGACTATGCATTCCGTTATGACTTCTTCTCCAGCTATGTCCTCAGCAACAATGTGTCAACCTCTGGTGTTCACAAGTCTGAAGAGATGAATGACCTTATTCTCTTTACCAAGCGTTCGGTGACGTCATTGTTTGTTAATCCTGAGGTTTGTGAGACCAACGTCTACGATAATAACAGCAATCACCTCTTTACTGGTACGCTTGTCAGTGGCGAGGAAGTCATCGATGGCGTACAATGCTCAACGCTGACCTTCAAGTTCAATACGCTGTTCACTAAGGAGAACCTGCCCGACGGACGCTATCACTTCGTCATTGAGAAGGGTAGCTTTGGCGACAAAAACTTCGGCGCATACCTGGAGTCTCCCGCTCCTGAGCTGAAGTCTTCTTGTCACCTCAACGACCGTTCTGTGTACAGCTATACGATTGACAATACGGCTGCAGGCATCAGTACTGTTACTGTTGACAACAAGCAGGGTGTCCTCTACGATCTCTCTGGCCGCAAGGTCGCAGCCGGAGCTGCCAAGGGCATCTATATTGTCAACGGCAAGAAGGTGGTTAAGTAACATAGAAAACCAATATAATAGTCAAACAATTAGAGATTTTAAATATTTATTATTAACAAAACTTGTTACATTATGAAAAAATTATTATCATTAATGGCATTGGTGACGTTCCTGTTTGCAGGTGCATTGTCTGCATCGGCAATATCTGAGAACGACTTCACCACTAACAACAAGAAAAGTGGGGACTATGTTTATAGCCTCGGCTCTTACGCTGTAGGAGTTGACATTGCAGTAGTACCGAGCGATCAGGTTGTTAACATTCCATTTGACCAGGTCTATTTTAAGGGATCTAATGGCGCAACCTACTACAAGAACGGAACAAACGTTTCAGCTGCCACTGTTACTAACGGTGCTAACGTCATCACGGCCTGCATGAACGATGAGTTCTATGTACAGCTCTTCGATTCTATCAAAGTTGGTTTCGACATTCTGCCTGAACTGACACTTGATAAGCACAATGGTTTTGGTAGCAAAGTTTCAGAAGCTAATTCTCTTCCCTCAGGTATCAAGGAAAAGATAGGCTCTGGTAAGGGAATTACCAACAACAAACCTTATACCAATCTGGAGGCAGCTATCGACGATGCTTATGCCGTTTTCGCTGTTAAGACCTACAACACCAAGACTTACGAGTCTGCCAAGTCTACCATGTATCTGGCCAACGATGGCTATTGGAAGATGTTTGGCGAACTGGAGAAGATGCGTGACTCTCTGGCCATTCTGTGCAACTACTACTATAATGGAATGGAAACTGCCAAGGACGACTCTCAGGAGAGACATGTGTATGAATTCCCCGGCAACCAGGCTATCTTTGAGGGTATCAATCAGGAACTCGATGGTGAGAAGGTCGAGGCTGATGGCATCTGGAAATCGCTCTTAACTGATCTGAAAGAAGGTGGTTCTTACGCCCTGATTAACGGTGATATTGCCCAGATTAACTCTACCAAGCAGCAGCTGTATGATAACTGCAAGCGTTATAGCAAGGAGGAGATGGATTTCTTCGTCAAGATGAATGACCCCAGCAGTTATCAAGAGGCAACCTCTAACAATAATTATCCAACCATTCCAAACATCAGCTATGGTGAGTATGGCGCATTTATTAAGGTTCCTACTCTGAAGATGGCAGATGCTGCTACCAAATTTGGTAAGGAAGTAGCTGCATGGTCTGGTTCAGCTCCTTTCATCAGCTATTCTGGTATTGCATTGGCAACTCTTACTTTCGCTGCTGACATGGCTTTCGCTGGCATGCTGATGGCCGAGAACATCAAACACATTATGACCCTGCAGGAGACCATCGACTGGCTGAATCAGGAGTGTCAGGACGACTATGCTTATGAATTCCTTTCTGCTGAGCAGAATCGCTCTCGCATGAATCTGCGTAGCGCTCAAGTATCTTCTGTTGCTGAACTGCAGCATGACATTTTGAAAAAAGCTCTTGCTCGTGCCAAAGAGATGCATGCCCTTGGACTGTCAAAGAAGGATTTGAGCAAGGTGATCATTACAGCTCAAGACGCATATAATAACATGAATGAGAACCGTACGAATACGCTCGGAGGCAACTTTGCTACGTTCATGGCTAAGACTAAACTGCATGACCTGATTGCTGAGGCTCAGTCTCAGATGGATATTCAGTATGTTGAGAAGATCGTGAAATACGACTATTCTAAGAACGGAGGTGAATTCAGCCTTTACGACTTGAACTGGTATAATACTGCTAATGTTTCATTTGCTGCAGATCAGGTATTTGGCATTGAGACTCCCCATGAGATTGTTGACCGCGAGGCTACTAAGCTGAACAATGGCTTGGCTCTGTGCGAATCTCTGTATGGCCTTGAGGAAGAGCTTGACAACCTGATTGCATACATGAACAGTGGTGTCTTTGCTTCTCCTAAGAAGACTGTTAACGACGTTTGGCAGGCTGGTGAGGAATTGAAGGCTCAGGCTAATAACAACAAGGCTCTTATTGAGGATAAGGCTGTCAGTGGCAATACTGTAAAGGGTATTAATACAATGTTACAGGAAATGGCTACTGCTCTTCAACTGGCTCAGGATCATCAGGCAATCATTGATCAGGCCATCTCTGATACCAATGACACTATTGCCAGCCTGAAGAACAATGGCCCGGCTGACAAGCTGACTGGCCAGCTCGAAGCTGCTATTGAGAAGTTTGAAAGTGATGATTATCAGGATTGGAACAAGGTAAAGGATGCTATCACCTTGCTGGAAGACCAGCGTCACTGGGATATGCAGACCTATGACAAGCCCGACAACTATCTTGGCGGTACTCCTGACGGTCAGTTCGAGGGTATGATNNGGGTATGATTGCCCAGGCTGAGACTTTCTTCGAGGCCAATGTTGCAAATATGACACCTGAGCAGGTGACTGCCGTAGAGTTTGCTTTGGCTGTATCTAAGACTGCACTGGCAGAGTGGGAAGACAGCCGTTACAACGACCAGCCTTGGAGCCTCAATCCTATTAACGACGGCAATGAGCTGGAGCGTGACTACCTGCTGGATCGTATGTACTATGCTGGTCTTGCTCTGGAGTATATTCAGAAGATGACCGTTTCTGCTGACGGACAGGTTCACGTTGAAGATGCTGACCAGCAGCTGGCTGAGGCCATCGCCCTGGTTGCTATTGCTGCCGCTTCTAACGGTGAAGCTGTTGGTCAAGACGTTGATGACGTTCTGGCTGAGGCTAACATCATTTTCCGCGACAATACTTCTACCGATACTGAGAAGGCTGACGAGGCTCGCAAGCTCCGCGCTTTGCTGAAGAGCGGTCTGACTGGTATTACCGAGTTCAAGGCTAACAACGCTCAGCTGCGTGACGGTAAGTATGTTGAGAACGGTAAGATGGTTATCGTGAAGGGTGGCAAGAAGTTCAACGCTGTCGGTGTTGCTTTCTAATCCATTTCACGGTTAGACATTTATCCTAAATATGAAGTGGCGGNNCCGCCACTTTTTTAGTGTCTTTTTGTCCAGATTAGAGCATACGATATGGCGAAAAAGCGGACTTTTTAACACTCGGTATACATTTTTTTATATTTTTTTTTGCATCTTTGAAATATTTTTCTTACTTTTGCACCGATTTAGCATTACTTTGTATCGAAAAGAAAAGCAATTATTAATTAAACACTTAAGAATAAGTTATGAAAATGAAAATGTTCATTGTAGCTGCTCTTGCCTTTATCGGTCTGTCGGCTACAGCACAGCGTCAGGAAAAGGTCGTTGACCGCGTTGACCAGCGCACCGTGCAAGAGTTCGATCACAAGGAAGTGACGAGAAAGTTCAATCCGCACATGTTCCTGGACCTTCAGGGTGGTGCTCAGTACACGCTTGGTGAGGCTAAGTTTGACAAACTGATTAGCCCGAACGTTCAGCTGGGACTTGGCTACCAGTTCAATCCTTGGTTTGCTGCCCGCATTCAGGCTAACGCTTGGCAGTCAAAGGGTGGCTGGAATGCCTTCGTTGACAATACGGGTGCTGCTCCTTATACAGCAGACTACAAGTACAAGTATGTTGCTCCTGGCATCGACTTCATCTTCAGCCTGACCGACCTCATCGGTGGTTGGAATCCTGAGCGCTTCTTCAATGTTGCTGCTTTCCTGGGTGCTGGTGCTAACATCGCTTTCGACAATGACGAGGTAAACGAGATTGGTAAGGCTGTCAAGGCTCTCGACCAGTACAACCTCGAGTATCTGTGGGATGGTACTAAGGTGAACCCCTTCGGCCGTGGTGGTATCCAGCTCGGCTTCCGTTTGAGCTCGGCTGTCAAGCTGATCCTCGAGGGTAACGCCAACATCCTGAGCGACCACTACAACTCAAAGAAGGCCGGTAATCCCGACTGGTACTTCAATGCACTGGCTGGTCTGCGCATCAACCTGGGCAAGTCTATCCACGAGGAGTCTCATGACATCTATCGCGACGTCGTTGTTTACGATACTATCTACAAGTATGTGACTATCGAAGAGCCAATTCCTGCTCCCACCAACATTCGTCGTGACATCTTCTTCGAGATTAACAAGTGGGACATCCGCGACAGCGAGGCTGGCAAGCTCCAGGAGGTTGCTGACTTCCTGAAGGCTAACCCCAATGCAAAGGTTAATGTTGTTGGTTATGCCGACGTTCAGACTGGTAACGCCAAGATTAACGACCGTCTGGCCAGCCAGCGTGCCGACGTTGTTGTGAAGGCTTTCATCGAGCAGTATGAGATTGATGCCGCCCGCATCACCTACGATTCTAAGGGTGACCGCGAGCAGCCGTTCGAGGTGAACGAGATGAACCGTGTGTCTATCGTGATTGCCGAGTAATCCCTCGCACATTCTACAAACAAATATTCGGGGCTGTCCGCAAGGGCAGCCCCGAAATATTTGTCTGGCGACTTATAATACTTTTATCTCTTCGGCCGTGAGGTTCAGGCTCTTCGCAATCACATCAACAGGGACGCCATTGGCCTTAAGATTACGAGCGTTAGCCATTCTCTCTTCTGCACGGCCCTCTGCACGACCTTCTGCGCGGCCCTCTTCACGACCTTCTGCGCGGCCCTCTGCGCGACCCTCTTCACGACCTTCTGCGCGACCCTCAAGGCGGCCTTCACCCTTGGCAGTAAATATCTGGTCTGCCAGTATGACGCGGTCGTCCAGATAACGGCGATAGGCAGCCTGTTCCTCTTTGGTCATTCTGGATAGTTGCAACTTCTCGCGTGCCGCCTTCAAGCCTGGGGCGTCAGCATCCTCCGGAATGTCGCTCGTTGAGAGGAAGTATATCCACTGTTCCAAGGGAACCTTTGACCAACGGTTGAAATCGTTGACCTTCAGGATGTAATACTCAGGATATAGTTTGTAAACCTCGTCGACTCCAAACTGCTGGCGCTGGAAGGTCGATAGCTTCAGCACCTCGTTATTATGTATACCCCTGAACTCCGTCTTTCCGTGGTATACATAGTCCTTACCCTGGCCCAGGTCAAAATAGACAATGTTGATGGAATAAACCTTCTTAACATTATCGTAATTCTGTCCGCTGTCAATATATTCTGTCACCAGTTTGGAAGCGCCGAAAAGGATGCGCTGGAAGTAGGCATACTCTGACTCTCCCTGCACCTCTATGAGCAACAATTCACCATCGGAATCCTCAGCCAGGATGTCCACACGGTTCATCTTTGAGTCGTCCCGGTCCTTGTTGCTCTCGCTTTCCAACAGTTTATGAATCTTGATGGTTGAATTAAGCAGGGTAGAGACAAAGCCTTCAAGCACGTCGAAGTTGGCCTTGTCGCGCAACAGGCGCTTCAAGGCCCAGTCGAAACTGATAAACGTACGCTCTTTTTTCATATTCTTGCAATTTGCCAGCAAAGATACAAATTATTTCCAGTTTTTACAAATAATTATGCCTCTTTTTGCTCAGTCAGCTACAAAAGGCACTTCCAGGTGCATGTCTTCGCCGGTGACGGGATGTCGGAACCAGATTTCTGCGGCATGCAGCATGAGGCGGTCGCCTTTCGTGCCGTAGAGTTCGTCGCCGACGATGGGCCGTCCCAGTCCGTCAGGATGGGCACAGTGGATGCGGAGCTGGTGAGTGCGCCCCGTCTCCGGCCAGAGCGCCACCCTGTTATGGTCGAGGAATTCGTAGCGGGTGACGGCGCGCTTGCCGTGCTCCATGTCTACCACCTGGCGGGGGCGGTTCATCGGGTCTGGCCGCAAGGGTAGGGAGATGATGCCGGCTTTTTCTAGAGATTCTAGATGGGCTAGATGGTCTAGATTGTCTAGACTTTCTAGACGGTCTAGTCGTTCTAGATTATCTAGACTATCTAGAAGGGCTAGATATTTCTTCTTTACCTGATGCTTGACGAACTGCTCCTGTAAGGCTCGGTAGACATCCGCGTTTTTCGCCACGATGAGCAGGCCGCTGGTACCCATATCTAATCGATGAGCCACCATGCTGCCAGGGTAACGCTGCTGCATGACAGTCTCTACGGAGTAGTCCTCGATGCGCCCTGGGACGCTGAGCATGCCGCTGGGCTTGTTGACCACCAGCAGCCAGTCGTCCTCATAGACCGTAGGAATCTCCATGCGCTGAAAACCAGCCAGCTCAGGGTCGGGGTCGACGTCAAGTCCTTGCAGCATCCACGTCAGCAGGGGTTTGCACTTGCCGCGGCATGCCGGATAGTAGTTCAGGTGCTGGCGCAGTTCCTCCTTGGTGGGTGCTCCCCACCAGAACTCGGCCATGCAGAGGGGCTTTAGTCCGTGCTGGTAGGCATACTGCAGCAGCTTTGGCGCGCAGCAGTCGCCCGTTCCGCCAGGAGGTAAAGGAAACTTTTTCTGCAGTTTCGGCTTGTTGTAGTAGTCCTGCCACAGGTCTACCAGGTCGCGCTCCTCGCCACGGGCGTTCAGCAGGCGGTATTGGTGGAAGAGCCAGAGCTGCAAGTCCTGGGACATTGATTTAAATGAAAATTGAGAAGTGAAGAGTGAAGAATTTACTGCCGTCATGGTTTCTGGGCTGACAGCGTTGTGTAAAAGGGTTATTTCGCGCTCCTTGGTCTTGAAGTAGCCGTCGGGCTGCTGGGCATCGTAGACTGGCGGCACGAAGTACGGCCAGTCATTTCTTCCCGCCAGCAGTCCGCTATACGCCGCCAAGAAAGCATATCTCTCCTTAGGGTAGGCTTCCCCTTCCGTTTGGGAGGGGCCAGGGGTAGGCTCTACCACAAGCACACCGAACATCTTTCCCCTGTGGGCATTTTCGCGTATCTCGGGGTGGCTGGCTATGTAGGCTTGTACCTCCTTGGCCGCCAGCCGGCACAGCGGGTGCGGCTCGTAGCAGAACGGGTAAGTGAAGCGCTCAGGGGCTTCTATGTCAGTCTTCAGCGGATGTACCATGTCACTATAATATACCCAGGTTGTCGTTTAAGAATTTTGAGTACAAAAGTACGAAATAAACGTCTAAGAAACAACAAAACAAACGAAAAAGATGAAAAAACTATTTTCTGCAACAATTCTACTGTGTCTTACCATGACGTGTCTGGCACAGAACATTGACTTTAACATGACCAATCGCCAGGATGCCGAGGTCAATGAGCCCGACTATATTGGTTGGGCCATCGACCAGCTAGCGAGTCAGTCGAAGCCCCTTGACAATGGTCTGACGCTCACCGTCTCTGCCTCGGGCAATGCCGACGTGCTGCGTGCCCAGTGGCATAAAAATACGTGTCAGGCTGGTCAGCGTGGTCAGACGGGTCTGCGCCTGATGGGTGACGGCATCGTGGCGTTCATCAAAGATGGTGACAACAATACCCCTGTGCTGCAAGATACGCCTACTAGCATCACCGTCACCATCGAAGGACTTTCGGAGGGCCAGCACAGCGTGGCTGCCTACCATGTATGGAAAGACCCGAAGAGCGGCGACATGCCGACCATCCGCGTCGACGTGAACGGCGAGCAGAAGCAGACGGGTGTCCCCTTTGTGAATGTCAAGAGTACCGCTGCAGACCTGAAGATGGCCGACGCCACCTTCTCGTATGTGGAGTTTGAGGTTGCTGCCGGCGAGTCGGTAGCCATCACTTATACCACCGAGGTGGCGAGTGGCAAGAGCTACCAGACCACCAATGTCATGTTGAACGGCCTGCTGATAGACCATTCGCCGTTAGTAGCCACCGACCCCACGCCCGCCCATCGGGACTTCCACTTCGATGCCGACGGTGGCAACTGCACCCTGAGCTGGGTCGGCGCCACGGTAGCCGTGAAGCACCGTCTCTTCTATGGCACCGACGAGGCAACCGTCAGCACCAGCACCAGTTGTCAGTATGAAGGCACCAACACTACTTATGATATAACCGGTCTGAACTCGTGGACGCGCTATTACTGGCGCGTCGACGAGGTGGATGCCGATGGCCGCGTCCATAAGGGCAACGTCTGGTCATTCCAGCCGCGCCAGCTGGCCTTCCCCGAGGCCGAGGGCTACGGACGTTATGCCCGTGGCGGTCGCGGCGGTGTGGTCTATCATGTCACCTCGCTCTCAGGCGGCATCGAACCCGGCACGCTGCTCTACGGACTGACCCAGATGGATGAGCCACGCTACATCGTCTTCGACGTATCGGGCATCATCGAGCTCGACTTCGAGTCGTACTTCACCAAGCCCTACGCCTACATTGCCGGACAGACGGCACCAGGCAAGGGCATCTGCATCAAGGCCTCGAACATCAACATCGGCTCCGACGTCATTGCCCGCCACGTCCGTTTCAAGCGCGGACTGGGCGTCTATGGCGAGAACACGGGCAACGCGATGGGCATGTCGGGTGCCAACCACGCCATCGTGGACCATTGCACGGCAGCCTGGGGTACCGATGAAACCGTATCGGGCCGCGGCGCTAAGAACATCTCGTTTCAGTACTCCGGCATCTTCGAGGCCCTCGGCATTACGGGGCATAAGAACTACAGCGACGGCACCAACCACGGCTATGCGGCAACCATCGACGGCCAGATAGGCTCGTGGCACCACAACCTGCTGCTGAACTGCGAGGGCCGTAACTGGTCGATGGGCGGTGGCATGGATGCGCAGAATATCCCCATCGGCGGACTGGACCTCTTTAATAATGTCTGTTACAACTGGCACAACCGCACCACCGACGGCAACTGCCACATGGTGAACTTCGTGGGCAACTACTACAAGATGGGTCCCGATACGAAACGCAAGCAGCTCTTCACACAGGACTTCGAGAGCGCCATCAATCCGGCTGGCACTGACCAAGCCTACGTCAGCGGCAACATCCGCGAGAACAAAGACCACACGCTGACAAACGACAAGAAGGGTGACACCTACAACGCCACTGGCAACATCCCTACCACCTACGACTATCTGGTATCGAGTCCGCTCTTTGAGTCCTATGCCAACATCCACTCTGCCAAGGATGCCATGAAGATTGTCACCAGCTATGCCGGCGCCACCATGCCGATGCGCGACGAGCAGCACCTGCGCGTCGTCAAGGAGACCCTCGACGGCACCTGGACCTACAAAGGCTCGAAGTCGGGCATCAAGGGCGAGATAGACAACGAGGCCGACATCACCGGCGCTGAGAACGGCGGCTGGGAGGTGTGGCCCGAAGAAACGCGTGCCGCCGACTGGGACAGCGACCAAGACGGCATGCCCGACTGGTGGGAGAGAGCCACTAACAGCGACCCTAATACAGCAAACCATAATGCCGACCCTGATGCCGACGGCTGGACGTTGCTCGACGACTACCTGGAGTTCATGGCCCATCCGTACCTCGTCTTAACCCCCGGCGAGACGAAGACCATCGACCTGAAACCTTACTTCATCGGCTTCTTCGGACAGAACGGCAAGAGCGTCACGCCCACGTTCAGCCTCGACGCGGATATGGCTGCTGGTCTCTATGCCCCCAGCATCAACGGCTCTACGCTGACTGTCAAAGCAACAAAGCCCGACACAGAGTGCATCGGCAGTTTCAACGTCACCGTCAATGACGGTGAGACTACGTTCACCCAGCGCTTCGGTGTCGCCGTCACAGGCGCTACTAACGCCATTCAGACACTTTGCACGGATGCCGACATCGTCAGCCGCGAGTTCTTCACTCTTGACGGCCGCCAGGTTCGCACCCTCGACCGCCATCAGGTCTACCTCATGCGCACTACCGACAGCCAGGGCCGCCAGCAGACCCTCCGCGTCATGGCCAACTGACCGTAAATCGTTTGCGTTCACTTGCATTCACTCGCCTTCACTCATACCAAAACAACTTGTTTTGGTCTGGAAATCACCATGATTTCTGGTAGAAAAAGCCTAAATAAGCATACCAAAACAACTTGTTTTGGTCTGAGTCCCTAGGCGAAAAACAAGGTGAACGCGGGTGAATGCAAACGATTTGCATTCACCCAACTTAATGTATTCATTATGAGTAAGTTAAGTCCAAAGGTGAACGCAAAATGAAAAATGCCCTTTTCAAAAACAAAATTTTTTTCCACCAAATACCNNTCTAACAATATTACTAACTAAAAACAAAACGCTTATGAATGCAGAAGTGACTCCTCGCTGGAAGGAACGGCTTGAGACGTTCGGCTCGGCATTAGTCAGGCTGGCAGATGTTGTGGCGCTTCATCATGAGCGTAAACTGAGTGAATATGAGTGTGACAGCTTAATCAAGCGATTTGAATTCACCTACGAGATGGCTTGGAAGCTGATGGTGAGTTTTGAGAAGGAGAGCGGAATAGAAGGAATCTTGGGTTCTAAGGATGTGGTAAGGCATGCCCAGGCTATGCAGCTGATTGATAATGGTGAAGCATGGATGGACATGATTGACGCACGCAACAAGACGTCGCATGTCTATGACGAACAGATGGCCCGTGATGTCATTGACGAAATTATCAATACTTATTATCCCCTCCTACTGGAATTACAGAATAAAATGACGAGTGTATGTACGGATTGAGCGAGCGTTCTTACGAAGAGCTGATACAGATTCTGGACTCTGTACCAGAGGTGGAGGAAGTCCTTATTTACGGCTCCCGCGCCAGAGGCAACTACGACCATGCTTCTGACATTGACCTCTCGCTCATCGGCAGAAACCTAACCAAGCGTTCGCTCCGTATGCTGAATGACAAGCTGTACGATTCACACATCCCTTATTTCTTCGACACCCATATTTTTGCAAACGTGCAGAACCCCAAGTTCAAGGCCAATGTGTTGCGTGATGGCCGCCTATTATATAAAAGAGGTGAAAGCCAAAGGCCCAAACA
>LXOW01176820.1_pt1 | contig 11420 bp, 4 predicted proteins | sample 1368591 | NCBI WGS metagenome assembly LXOW01 (sample SAMN04884650, study PRJNA319009) | bovine gut metagenome | isolation source: Cow rumen | host: Bos taurus | place: Italy: Legnaro (PD) | collected 2014-07-09
GCCGTGCGCATCGGCAAGCTCGACAATGGTCTTACCTACTACATCCGCCACAACGAGTGGCCGGAGCATGTGGCCAATTTCTACATCGCCCAGCGCGTGGGTTCCATTCAGGAGGAGGAGAGCCAGCGTGGTTTGGCGCACTTCCTGGAGCACATGGCTTTCAACGGCAGTGAGCATTTCAAGGGCAATGACCTCATCGAGTTCACACGCTCGCTGGGCGTGGAGTTCGGCAGCGACCTGAACGCCTACACCTCAATAGACCAAACCGTCTATCGCGTCTGCAACGTACCCACCGCCCGCCAGTCGGCTCTCGACTCCTGCATGCTCATCCTGAAAGACTGGTCGAACGGCCTGCTGCTGGAGGAAGAAGAGATTGTGAAGGAGCGCGACGTGGTGCACAACGAGTGGCGCCTGGGCGAAGGTCCCTCGCAGCGCATGATTACCCGCGCCCTGCCCAAGATGTACCCCGGCTCTAAGTACGGCGTGCGTATGCCCATCGGCTTGATGAGCGTCATCGACAATTTCAAGCGCCAGGAGCTGGCCGACTACTACCACAAGTGGTATCGCCCCGACAACCAGGCCATCATCGTGGTGGGCGACATCGACGTTGACCATTTCGAGGCCAAGATTAAGGAGCTGTTCGGCGGCATCAAGGTTGATGCGAATGCCGCGAAGGTAGTGCCCGAGGAGGTGCCCGACAACGAGGAGGCCATCTATATCTTCGAGAAGGACAAGGAGATGCAGGTGAACCAGATTATTGTGTTCATGAAGCACGATGCCACCAAGCCTGAGGAGAAAGCCAACATGGACTACCTCATCGAGGTCTATGTGAAGAACGTGCTCTCCAACATGTTCAACGCCCGCCTGCAGGAGCTGACCAACGAGCCCGACTGCCCCTTCATCCAGGCCATGGGCGACGACGACAACTATCTGCTGGCCTCTACCAAGGATGCCTTCCAGCTCATCGGCATCCCCAAGGAGGGCAAGGACATGGAGACGCTGGCCGCCCTCATTCGTGAGGCCCGCCGCGTGGCTGAGTTCGGCTTCACCGCCACGGAGTATGAGCGTGCCAAGGCCGACTACCTCAGCTCGCTGGAGAAGCAGTTCACCAACCGCGCCAAGATTACCAACGACCAGTTTGGCAATGAGTATCGCGACAACTTCCTGACCAACGAGCCTATCCCCTCGATAGAGACGCTCTACCAGACCATGCAGATGCTGGCCCCGAGCATTCCCGTGGAAGTTATCAACATGGTTCTGCCTGAACTCATCTCCAACAGCGATAAGAACCTGGTGGTCATGGAGTGGGCACGCGAGGCCGACGGCCTGACCTATCCTACCGAGGAGGAGATGAAGGCTGCCGTGGCCAAGGCCCGCGCCGAGGAACTGACCGCCTACGTGGACAATGTGAAGGACGAGCCGCTGATTGCCGAGCTGCCTGCCAAGGGAAGCATCGTCAGCGAGACCACCGACAAGACCTTCGGCTATAAGGAGCTGAAGCTCTCGAACGGTGCCACCGTGCTGCTCATGCCTACCGACTATAAGGACGACGAGGTGCTGCTCAGCGGATGGGCCTACGGCGGTAACAGCCTTTTCGACGAAAAAGACTTCAGCAACCTGAAACTCTTCGACCAAGTCATCGGCATCAGCGGGCTGGGCAGTTTCTCATCGACCGAACTGCAGAAAGCCCTGGCTGGCAAGAACGCCAATGCCGATCTGTCGCTCACCGACAAACGCCAGTATGTGCACGCCCACTCCACGCCGAAGGATCTGGAAACCATGTTCCAGATGGTCTATCTCTACTTCACCAACATCAACAAGGATGAGAAACAGTATGAGAACCTGATTAATATGCTCGACATGACCCTGAAGAACATGTCGCTGTCGCCCGATGCCGTCTATAGCGACTCGCTGATCAACACCCTTTACAACCATAACCCACGCAACCGCATTCCTCATGTAGAGGATCTGGCCACCATCAACTACGACCGTATCCTGGAGATGGCCAAAGAGCGCTATCGCAATGCCGGTGCATTCACCTTCACCATCGTAGGCAAGTTCGACGAGCAGCAGATTCTCCCCTTCATTGAGCAGTACATTGCCTCGCTGCCCGCCACAGGCGAGCCTGCCGAGCAGTATCGCGACATATCGCCATTGGCCAAGGGCGAGGTGAAGAATCATTTCACCATGAAGAGCGAAAGCCCGAAGGCCGTGGCACGAGAAATATGGCTGGCCGACATTGAGTTCACACTGGAGAATGCCATCAAGGCGGATGCCGTGGGACAGATTCTCTCCATGATATACCTGAAGACCATCCGCGAGGACGAGAGCGCGGCCTACAGCTGTGGCGCCGTTGGACAGATCTCGCTGGGTGGCACAGGCAAGCCCCAAGTGCTGGTGACTGCCTACTGCCCCATGAACCCCGACAAGCACGAAACGGCTGTTCGACTGCTGCACGAGGGCATGCAAAGCGTGGCCAAGACGATTGACCCCGACCAGTTGCAGAAGGTGAAGGACTACATGCTCAAGCAGATTGACCTGGATGCCAAGACAAACTCCTACTGGGACGGAGCCATCGACAAGATGCGCACCTACGGGGTTGACGTCTTCCACGACTATAAGAAGACCGTCGAGGCCCTTACTCCTGAATCGCTCAGCAAATTCATCCGCGAGCAGTTGCTCAGTAGTGGAAACCACATCGAGGTCATCATGCTTCCCGAGCAATAAGAAACTGACAAAAAACTGAAAAACTTTCCCGGTTCAGTAATAAAAACCGCGATTTCATCGGATTCCACGAATTCTGCGCCCTTCATTTAGCGGCATGACAATCTCATGCAGCCATGAGGACGCAGAATTCGTGGAATCTTTTACTTTTTCTCCTTTTTTCTTCGCCTGTTGCAAAAAAAGTTGTACCTTTGCACCTCGAAATAGGTGATGCGCGGAGCATCAGCTTCGTGCAGTGAGGGAATCAGGTGAGAATCCTGAGCAGTGCCCGCTACTGTCATCTCCATTATGGAAAGTCCACGACAAATGCCACTGAGACATCGGGAAGGCGGACTTTCGGGAGTGAGCCAGGAAACCTGCCATTTCAGTACAGACGACACGGATACCCCGGGAAAAGGGTTTCGTCAAGTAAAATAGCGACAATGAAAAGATGTGTTATTGCCATACTTAGCATGGTGATGTTGGTCTATTGCCTGGAAGCCAGTGCCCAGAAGCACCGCCGCAGTCAGATGAAGGACTCGGTGCTGCTGGGCAATGTCACCGTCACGGGCAAGTCGAAGACACAACGGCTGCGCGAGGGTGCACTGACGGTGAATGCCATCGACGTGCGCTCGCTGGCGGCATCGCTCTCGAACGTCAATGACATCATCGACCGCACGGCAGGTGTGAAAATACGCGAGGAAGGCGGCATGGGCAGCGACTTCGACCTGAGCATCAACGGCATGTCGGGCAACTGCGTGCGCTACTTCATCGACGGCGTGCCCCTCGACACCAAGGGTTCCGGCATCACGCTGGCCAACCTGCCCGTGAGCATCGTCGACCGCGTGGAAATATACAAGGGCGTGGTACCCACCTGGCTGAGCAGCGATGCACTGGGAGGAGCCGTCAATATCGTGACGAACCGCCGCAAGTCGAACTATCTGGATGCCTCCTACGGCATCGGCTCATTCCATACCCATCGTGTAGACGTGAACGGACAGTATATCCTGGAAAACGGGCTGACGCTGCGCCCCACGCTGGGCGTGAACTACTCGAAGAACGACTACATGATGAAGGGAGTGGAGCTGTGGGACGAGGATAGTCGCAAGTACCTGCCGCAAAACCGCCGCCGTTTCCACGACGACTTCCTCTCGCTGTTGGGACAGCTGGAGGCGGGCATCATCGACAAGGCGTGGGCCGACGAGTGCTTTGTACACATCTTTTATAATAAGATGGAGAAGGACATCCAGACGGGACAGATACAGACACGGGTCGTGGGTATGGCAGAACGCTCGTCAGAGGCTTGGGGCATCGGTGCCAGCTACCGCAAGCAGCGGCTGCTGACCGACGGTCTGAGCCTGAGTGCACAGCTGAGCCACACCTGGGACCACTCCATCACCACCGACACTGCCAGCCGGCAGTATGACTGGAACGGCGACTACATCTACAGTGCCCGCAACGAGCTGAACGGCCGCAGCCATGCACTGCGGCATTACCGCCGTCCGCTGACCATCGCCCGTGTCGATCTAGACTACGACCTGACAGCTTTGTGCTCCAAGGGAAACCAAAATCCCTCGGGGGCCGCAGGAGGGGCATCCCATTCGCTAAACCTCAGCTACGCCATGAACCGCACGGGCAATGACCGTTGGGACGACGTGGACAAGAGCTTCGAACGAGCAAACGATGTGCTGGCCAAGCATATCATCGGCCTGGCCTACAACCAGACGCTGCTCAACGGCCATATCAACAACACACTGTTTGTGAAGGACTACATGAACCACCTCACGGTGGAGCAGACCGATATTCCCACCGTCACTGGCTCGCGCGACGTGCTGGGCAGCAATACCAAGAACTACGTGGGCTATGGAATCGGCACCCGCCTGCAGCTGTGGGAGCCGTTGGCCATGAAGGCCAGCTACGAGCACAGCATCCGCCTGCCCCTGGCCCGCGAGCTGCTGGGCAACGGCACTACCATCTACGCCAATATGGCCCTGCAACCGGAAAGCAGCAACAACGTGAACGTGGGACTTTTCGGCACGCTGAAGAATGCCGACCATACGTTCTCATACGAGGTAAACGGTTTCCTGCGTCAGAGCGAGGATTACATTCAGGCGCAAGTGTCGGAAAAGGAGGGCACGATGCAGTACGTGAACGTGCCGTCGGTGCACATCAAGGGCTTGGAGGGAGAGCTACGCTACGACTGGCGGCAGCGACTGCAGGCGGTAGGCAATATCAGCTGGCAGGATGCCCGCGACCGTCAGCGGCTGAAAAACGACGGGAAGCCCTCAGTGACCTACAACAACCATGTGCCCAACCGCCCTTGGCTGTTCGGCAGTGCCGAAGTGCGCTACGACCTGGCACCGCTCATCTCCGCTTTCGCCCCCCAATCCTCAGCCTCCGGCCGCTTGCCGGGCAAGGACACCCACCTCTATGTAGGACTCGACTATCAGTGGGTACACTGGTTCTTCCTCTCCTGGGAGGGCTACGGCAACAAGGACACCAAGGCACGCATTCCCGAGAAGAACATCGTGGGGGCCGAGCTCACCTGCTCGTGGCAGCAAGGCCGCTACAGCCTCTCGCTGCAATGCGAGAACCTGCTCGATGCCACCGTCTATGACAACTATAAGCTGCAGAAGCCCGGCAGAGCATTCTTCGCCAAGTTCCGATTATTCCTTAATAAACAATGAACAGTAAACAATAAACAAAACAAGTTAAAACGACAATGAAAAAAATCTGTTTGTTTCATTCCATGCTTGTAGCAGTGCTGCTGGCTGGAGGCTTCACCGCCTGTTCCGACGATGATGAAGAGAAGAAAGAACCCGTTGTAGAGACCATCACCCCCTACCACTTCGACATTACCGTCACCGTGGGCAAGCAGGGCGGCATGGGCCGCGACGTGACCACCATCATGCAGAGTGTCGATTCGCTCAACGGCGGCCCGCAGGTGGACTTCCGCAACCAGGGCGGCGAGATCAATGCCACCTACTCGATGGAGACCATCCTCAAGGGCAAGTACTACTATCAGGTGCCCTTCTCGGCCGACCGCTTCACCAAGTTCGAGTTCAAGAACGACCGCGTGCAGGTGGTGCAGGAGCAGAAGTTCAAGCAGAACACCTTCGCCACACGTAACTATGCTCACGCCTGGCTCAGCGACTCCACCTTCATCGTCATCGCCGCCAATGGCGACAAGAATGTCATCGTCTGGACGAAGCTCAACGCCAACGACATGACCATCATCGACGAGGGCAAGCTAGGCATCAGCGTGGCCGACGGCTGGGAGACCTTCACCACCACCGGCATCGTGGCCTACCGTCAGAGCGACGACAAGCTGTTCTACTTCTATTACAACAAGAAGGGAACGGGACGCAAGGCCACCAAGGAGGACTTCTTCCATGTGGTCACCATCAACGCCTCGACCATGGCCGTGGAGCAGGACATCGTGAACACCGAGGCCAACGAGATGGCCGGCTCTGCATACGGTGAACTGCTGCAGCAGACCACCTTCTTCGACGAGGACGACAACCTCTACCTCGTTACGTTCAACGACACCGAGCAGGGCGAGACAGGTAAGCTGCTGCGCATCAGGAAGGGCCAGACCAACTTCGAGGCCGGCTACGACGGCTTCCCCAACAGCGACGGCAAGCTGCTCACCGTGCAGTATATGGGAGGCGGCAAGGTGTTTGCCTACTCACGCCATGACGACGACCAGCTGGGCACCGCCATCGACAGCTACTCCCACTACTACAGCGTCATCGACCTGAATGCCAAGACGCGCACCCGCATGGCCTTCGGCGGCCAGGACATCGCCTACAGCAGCGGCCGCTTCTCACAGCGGTCGGCCTTCGCCCCGAAGGAGAACAAGATGTACTTCGGCGTGAACACCGAGGATGCCCAGCCCCAGGTCTATGTCTATGACGTGGCTACGGGCAGCGTCAGCGAGGGCGTGAAGATTGCCGAGGGCTACTACTTCGAGCAGATTCGCCTGGTGGAGGAAGACAGCTACACCGTCGTCCATGAGTAACGTCCGGCTATGAAACATATTCTGACCACACTAACCATGCTGCTGTGCCTCCACTGCGGGGCACAGCAGATTTCTTCCCCCCGCTCCTCTGCCGAGGCCGACAGACAGGGGGCTGCCTTGCTCATGGTGCACTTCGGCACTACCATCGACAAGACGCGCACAAACACCATCGACGCCATCAACGACAAGGCCCGCCAGGCATTCCCGCAGATGAAGGTCGTCGAGGCATATACCTCACGCACGGTGATGAAACGGCTTGCCGGAAAGGCCATCCTCAAAGACACACCCACCGATGCCCTGCTTCGCCTGCGTGCCGACGGGTATCGCAGCATCAGCGTGCAGCCCACCTTTATCATCGACGGACGGGAGATGGACCAGCTGCGCCGTGAGGTTGAACAACTCCGGCCTTTCTTCGACACGATCAGCATAGGCTCGCCCCTGCTCTATTCCATTGAAGACTGCCAGCAGGTGTGCAATGTCCTCGCTGACCGCCATCCCGCCAATGCGAAGAAGCATGAGCACGTGCTCTTCGTGGGGCATGGAACCAAAGGTCCCGCTACGGCCCTCTATTCCCAGTTGGACTATATGCTCCATGCCAACGGCCATCCCAACCATCACGTAGCCACCATCGAGGGCTACCCCACCCTGCAGACGGTCACAGCCCGGCTGAAAGCCTTGCAAGCCAAGAACGTCACACTGGTGCCCCTGCTCTTTGTGGCCGGCGACCATGCCACGATTGACATCGACGTGGAATGGAAAGAGGCTCTGGAAAGTGAAGGTTTCATCGTCAACACGGTGATTGAGGGACTGGGCGAAGTGCCTGAGATTCAGCAGCTCTACTTGGAAAAAATAAAATAATAAAAAAATCGGGGCTGAAATAAATAAAAGTCCGATGTTGTCCGCTGCAAAAACCAAGAAGTCCGTTGCACTACTTCTGCTGGCTGCGCTGGCAGTAGTCTGTTGTATAGCGTGGAACCTGTGGCTCCGTCCCACCCGCATCCTAGTGGTGAACGCACTGGAGTCACAGCAGGCCGACATTGTGCTGAGCAACGACTCGCGCCACATCGCTGTAACATGCGTCGAGGCAGAGCAGATGGGGGCGCTGTCGGGCTATGATGCCGTGGTCATCTATGCCCGCCGCATCTTCCTCACCGACGAGCAACAGGCCGAGGTGAAGCGGGTGGCAGCCAAGGGCGTGCCCGTCTTCACCAAGACGCTGCGACGGAGCGACTTCGTGGCGAACCACAACCTAACGGCAGGGCAGGTGGAGGTGCTGCAGGACTATTTCGACAACGAGACACGCCAGAACCTGCGCAACGGTCTGCGCTATCTGCGCCATCTGGCCACACCCCGCCGATGGGGCGACCAAGACTACGAGCACCCCATGCCAGTGGTGAAAGACATGTACTATCACCGCGAATATGGCCGCTATTTCAAGACCGCTGTCGAGCTGACGGACTATCTGCAAGAGCACGGACTATACACCAACCCCACCGACACCCCTCTCCCCGGAAAGGAAGGCAACGGTAGGCGACTGGCCTTCATCTCGGGCATCACCTTCCCTATGGAAGGCAACCGCCAGCATGTGGACACGCTCATCACGATGCTGACAGAGAGGGGATTTAATGTCTATCCGCTGACGGCCTCCGGCCAGGAACGCGAGCGCCTGCTCCATGAACTGCTGCCCGATGCCGTGGTGTTCATGGCCATGGGCCGCATAGGCAACGACACGCTCGTAGGCTGGCTGAACCGCCATGACATACCAGTTTTTGCCCCGTTCCCCCTGTCGGCCTCCCACGACGAATGGATGGACGCACGCCAGCCCATGTCGGCAGGCTCGAAGAACGCCCGCATCGTCATCCCTGAGATTGACGGTGCCGTGGCTCCCTTTTGCATCGGCACGCAGAACGCCAATGCCGAAGGCTACCTGATGCGTACCGCCGAAGTGGAACGCTGCCAGCTGTTCTGCGACTACATCAGCCGTTATATGACCCTGCGACAGAAGCCCAACAGCCAGAAGCGCATCGCCATAGGCTTCTTCAAGCGCCCCGGCAAGGATGCCCTCTTGGCCAGCGGCATGGAGGTCATCCCCTCCATGTACAACTTCCTGCGGCGACTGCGGCAGGAGGGCTACGACGTCAGCGGGCTGCCATCCACGCTGGAGGCGTTCACCAGTCAGTTGCGAAGCGAGGCTCAGGTGCTGGGCACCTACGCCGAGGGGGCACAGCGTCAGTATATGGACAAGGGCCACCCCGTGTGGCTGAGCAGCAGACAGTATGAGGCTTGGGCACGCGAGGTGCTCGATGCCGACAGCTATGCCGCCGTGGTCAGCCACTATGGCCCGGCTCCCGGCACGCTGCTGGCCCGTGGCGACAGTCTGGCCGTGGCCTGTCTGCGCTATGGCAACGTGCTCATCTTCCCCCAGCCACGACCCGCACTGGGCGACGATGACTTCCGCGTGGAACATGGCATCGACGTGCCGCCGCCCCACAGCTATCTGGCACCCTATCTCTACATGCAGCAGGGGTTCCGGGCCGATGCCATCATCCACTTCGGCACCCACGGCAACCTGGAGTTCACACCCGGGCGCGATGCCGCCATGCGCCGCCAGGACTGGAGCCAGCAGCTCATCGGCGCCACGCCCCACTTCTATTTCTACACCACGGCCAACATCGGCGAGGCTATCATTGCCAAGCGACGTTCGGCGGCCATCCTCGTCACCTACCTCACCCCGCCATACGCCGAGAGCGGAATGCGACAGAAGTATGAGCAGCTGCACCGCCAGGTACATAAAGCCCTCTCGTCGCCCGACACCCAAACCTCAAACCTCAAATCTCAACTCATCAAGGAGGGTCTGCACCGTCCGCTGGGCCTTGACAGCACCACGACCCGACCACTCACCGAGGATGAGCTGGAGCGCATCGATGCCCACCTGGAGGAGCTGATGAACGAGAACATGCAGGCCGCCTACTACACCCTGGGGCAGCCCTACACCGACGAGCAACTGCAACAGACGGTACGCGCCATGAACGACGACCCCGAACAATGGCCCCGACTGAAACAGCTTTTGCGAGCCAGCACCGAGGCAGAGCTTGACAATATGGTACACGCCCTCAGTGGCGGAGCCATTGCCCCTGCACCGGGTGGCGACCCCGTGCAGAACGACAACGTGCTGCCCACGGGGCGCAACATGTTCAGCATCAACCCGGAGAACACGCCCGACGAACAGGCCTGGGACGACGGCAAGCGGCTGGCCGAGGAGACACTGGCACGCTACCAGAAAACCCACGGCGAATACCCGCAGAAGGTGAGCTACACCTTCTGGGCAGGCGAGTTCATTGCCACCGGCGGTGCCACCATTGCCCAGGCTCTGTGGATGCTGGGGGTGGAACCCGTGCGCGACAGTCAGGGGCGTATCGCCTCCTTGCGCCTGGTACCTGCTGCCGAGCTGGGCCGTCCGCGTATTGACGTGGTGGTACAGGTCAGCGGACAGTTGCGCGACATTGCCGACTCCCGGTTGAAACTTATCACCGAAGCGGTGCGCCTGGCATCGGAGGCACAGGACGATAGTCCGCTGTATGTCAACTATGTGCGGCGCGGCACGCTGGCCCAGCAGCAGGCACTGGCCGCCCAGGGCAACTCCCCCGTACAGGTTAGCCAGCTATCGGTGCTGCGCGTCTTCGGCCCGGCCAACAACGGCTACAGCACCGGCATGATGGACTACATAGAGCGCAGCGGCAGTTGGGACGATGCCAGCGAACTGGTTGATGGCTACCTGAACAACATGTGTGCCGCATACGGTGCTGACAGCACTTGGGGCCTCAACCAGCGAGACCTCTTCCAGTCAGCCCTCCAAGGCACCGACGTCACCGTGCAACCCCGGCAGAGCAACACCTGGGGGCCGCTGTCGCTGGATCATGTCTATGAGTTCACCGGCGGGCTGTCGATGGCTGTCAGGCAGCTTAGCGGCAAGGAGCCGGATGCGATGCTAGCCGACTACCGCAACCGCCGAAACCGCAGGTTGCAAGGGCTGCGCGAGGCCATCGACGTAGAAGCCCGCACCACGCTACTCAACCCCCAGTTCATCCGTGAGCGGATGAAGGGCGACGAAGGAACGGCACAGATGTTCGGCGAGACCTTCCGCAATGTCTTCGGATGGAACGTCACCCGTCCCTCGGCCGTCGACGAACAGCTCTACGACGACCTCTACGGCCTATATATGGAAGACAATCAGCAACTGGGCATCCACGACTTCTTCCGCCAGAAGAACCCCGCCGCCCTGCAGGCCATGACCGCCGTGATGCTGGAAAGTGCCCGCAAAGGCTACTGGAAACCCACCGACACACAACTGAAAACCACCCTGAAGCTGCACACCGACCTCACCCGCGACTTCGGCCCTGCCTGCACCGATTTCGTATGCAACAACCGCCCCCTGCAGCAGTTCATTGCCGGCCATGTGCCCGAACAGGTGGCCCGCCAGTATAACGATCAGCTGGCCAACGTCAAGGACACACCCCTCAACACGTCGCTGACGCAGCGCGACAAGCTGTCGTCAGCCCCTGAATCAGGCAGCATCTTGCGCCAGCTGCTGCCCTGGCTGCTCCTGGGCCTCATCCTGCTGACTGCCATTATCGCGATGATGGTAGTGCGCCGCCGCAAACAGAAAAACTGCCACTGATTTGCTTGCCATTTGAAG
>LXOW01458439.1_pt1 | contig 11420 bp, 9 predicted proteins | sample 1368591 | NCBI WGS metagenome assembly LXOW01 (sample SAMN04884650, study PRJNA319009) | bovine gut metagenome | isolation source: Cow rumen | host: Bos taurus | place: Italy: Legnaro (PD) | collected 2014-07-09
GGGCCATCTTGCAATAAAAGCGCGGAATGATGTATGATACTGTCACTAAAGTAAGGGAGGAAAGGTATGAGCCGCAAGACCCGCCGCACGTTTCAACCTCGGTTCTTTCTGTTTCTGGCGCTGTCCGTGGCGCTTGTGGTTGGCGCTGTGCTTCTTTCCTCCGCAGCGGTCGACTATTTTCAGGAGCGCAAAAAGCAGAGCGAGCTCAGCCTGCCGGTGAGCGCCAGCGCCTCGCCGAAAGCAGGCTCCGTTGAGAACGATGAGGGGCAGGCCTCCGCTGTGATCAAAAAGCGCCGCCTCAACACAGACGCCGCGTATTCGGTCACCGGCGACGACAAGGATGGTCTGGATTCCTCCGTTCGTGTGAACAATGAGGATAAGGTGCGGGAGACCGCGCCTCGGGCCATGGGCCTTTCCCTTGTCAATAAAGACGCCTATACGGATATGTCCGGCGTAATCACCTATGGCGGCGGCCCATATCGCGACAGCTTTTCCTTCGGCACGGCGACCGTTACCCTGAAGAACCTTCAAGTGGCATGGCAGGCAGTTATCGGAAAGCTTGGAGAATACGCCGGCACCTCATGGACCGGCCAACCCCTTCTGGTCAAGTGGAAGGCTGAGGTGCTGCCCACCCTGGGCGTGAATGACATCTATAAGGCCACGGAGGACTTCATCGAGGTCATCTATCCCGCCGCCGACGGCAACATCTATTTCTTTGATCTCTATTCAGGCAACCAAAGCCGGCAGCCCATTTCTGTTGGCGTATCCATGTTCGGCACCGCATCCTTGGACCCGGAGGGGCGGCCCATGCTCTACGTAGGCGCCGGCCTCATGAAGAAGAACGCCAGGGGCACCGAGGTCAGCTACTATTACGCCATCAATCTGATCAGCAACAAGGTGGAATACGAGTTCGGCGGCCGAGACTACTTCGCCTATCGGAACAAGTGGAACGCCTTTGATTCCAGCCCTCTGATCATCAACGACACCCTGATCCAGCCCAGCGAAGGCGGCGTCATCTATTTCGTCAATCTTCGTACAAAGTACGATCCCGAGAAGGGGACCATCTCCATCAATCCCGGCGATCGGGTGAAATATCGCTATACGGGGCCCAACTACAATGCCAACGACAACAATGGGAAGCGCTGGTACGGTTTCGAGTCCTCGCCCGCTGTGTTCCGCAATTATCTCTTCATCAATGACAACGGCGGCCATCTGCAGTGCATCGACACAGATACTTTGAAGCTTCTCTATGCCGTGGACCTGAATGGGGATACGGATGCTTCCCCGGTGCTGGAGGAGGATGGGGCGGCGGGTACCCTGTTCGTCTACACCGCCAGCCAGACCAACGTGCAGGCGCAGGATCTGCCTGCTGGCTGGGGATATGCCACCATGAAGAAGATCGACGCTCTGACGGGCCGGGTAATATGGTCCAAGGACAGGATCTGTTATGTAGGCAACGGTTCCTATAAGAGCGGATGCCGCGCCACGCCCCATGTGGGTCGGGGCAACATCAGCAACTTGCTGATCTGCGCTTTTTCCGGGGCGGGCATTCCTGTGGTGGATGAAAACGGGGCGGTCAGCTCCTATACGTATGGCGGGCGACTGGTGGCTTTCGACAAGTCCGACGGCACGGTGATTTGGTCCATCGAGACTGAAGGCAGCGCCGACTACGTTTCCTCTCCTTTGGCGGTCTATACGGAGCGGGGCGACGCCTATGTGATCGCCTGTGACCGATCCGGCAAGGTGAACCTGTACGATGGCGCCACCGGCGGAATGGCCCTCTGTTCCTCGCTGGATCTGGGCGGACGGATCGACTCCACCCCGGCGGCTTATGGAAATTACCTGGTGGTTGGCACCACGGGCAAGGAACCTGACGGCACGGAGACCAGCCCCAAAATCTACTGTATAAAAGTTGAGTGATACATAAGCAAGCGAATGAACACATAGCCTTTCCCGAAAGGGAGGGCTTTTTTCATGCGGATTCTTTTGGTGGGTCAGCCTAACTGCGGCAAGACCACTCTGTATAACCGTCTTACGGGCCGACAGGAGCGCACGGGAAACCGGGCAGGGGTGACGGTGGGCTGCGTTCGCGCACGGCTCAAGGGCAGGGAGGAGGAGCTGGTGGATCTGCCTGGGCTGTACAGCTTCACCGGCGGCGGGGCTGACGAGGCAGCGGCCCGACAGGCCATCCGATCAGAAGGAGCCGATCTGATCCTGAACGTGATGGACAGCACAGCTCTGACCCGCGGGCTGACGCTGACGCTTCAGCTGATTTCATTGGGGCGTCCCGTGACGGTGCTGCTCAACATGGCGGACGAGGCCAGAAGAAAAGGAATATATATTGATGCGGGAAAGCTCTCCGCCATACTGGGCGTGCCGGTCTACGCCATCAGCGCTCGGACCGGTGAGGGGCTGGATGATCCGGGGACCTTCCTGAAGGAAAGGCGTTCGTCAGATCTTGCTGTGCCCGCCGATGGTGAGGAGCTGTTCCGCATGGCGGAAAATATAGGGAATAGAGTCATCGGCAGAAATAGCCAGAAGGAAGGGGACCGGCAAGAGGCGGACAGGCTGCTGCTCCATCCCCTCTGGGGGCTGCCCCTCTTTGCGTTGATCCTTGGGATAGTGTTCCTGATCAGCTTTCAATGGGCAGGTCCATATCTGGCCCAAGGGGTCGAAACTTTGATAGGACTAGTACAGAAGGCTCTGTCCGAAACAGTGCTGGATGTGCCCCTGATCACAGAGGGATTGCTGACGAGCGCTGGGTACATGCTGTCCTTCCTGCCCATCATCACGATCCTGTCGCTGCTGCTGACCCTCCTGGAAGACGTGGGGTATTTGCCCCGAGCAGCCTTTCTGTTGGACGGATGGCTCAAAAAACTTGGGTTGGACGGGCGATGCGCCGTGCCGCTGCTGCTTGGCTTTGGCTGCACGGTGCCGGCTGTTATGGCCACTCGAACCCTGCCGGAGCGGCAGGGACGGTGTGCCGCGGTCCGTCTGCTGCCTTTTGTGCCCTGCTCCGGAAGGCTGCCCTTCCTGCTTTTGCTGGGCGGTCTTCTATTTTCGGATCGTCCGGCCCGAGGCGCTTTGCTGTTCTATGGCCTAAGTATCTCAATGGGCGTAGCGTATGGGACGCTGTTCCCCCAAAGAGGCGAGCATACTGCCTTCTTTATAGAACTGCCCCCTCTGCGGCTGCCTCGGTTGTCGAGCGTGCTGAAGGAAACTGAAAAGCACGTGGATCATTTTCTCAGACGGGCAGGATTGATCCTGCTGCCCACAGCTTTCGCACTTTGGGCGGCATTTCATATTAATTCCCATCTGTCGCCCCTGCAGGCGGGGGAGGAGAGCCTGCTTTCCGCCCTGGGCCGGAGGCTGCTGCCTTTGCTGCGGCCTCTTGGATTCGACGATTGGAGGGCCTGTGTCATCCTTTTGTCGGGCATAGGGGCCAGGGAGACCATGGCGACCACAGCGGCGCTGTTTATTCGGGAAGGTATGGTTTTGTCCACGGAGCAGGCCATCGTCCTTGGATCTATCGCGCTGTTGCTTCCGCCCTGCCTCGGCACGCTGTTGACCGTCCGCAGCGAGCTGGGGCTGTCGGAAATGGGGAAACTGATCCTGCGGCACGTTTTGCTGGCGTATCTTATGGGGATGATCCTGCATGGAGTCCTGCACGTATTGTTCAAACTTGTCCTCTTATGACCGATATTTCTACAAAAATACAAAATGATTTTGCAGGAATACACTTTCGCTCTTGCATTTTATCGGTACATGAAGTAACATATCCTTAAAATGCAAGGAAAAACGGAAAGGCATCGACCCATGAACAACCTCCTGAATGAGATCCAAAAGCGTATGCCCGGCCTATCCAAGGGCCAGCAGCGCATCGCCGGCTTTATCACCAGCAGCTACGAGCAGGCCGCCTTCATGACCGCCGCAAAATTGGGAGAGACCGTGGGCGTTTCGGAATCCACGGTGGTCCGGTTCGCCTACGCTCTGGGGATGGACGGGTATCCTGCTTTGCAGGACAGGATGCAGGAGATGGTCCTGGGCCGCCTTACGTCCGTGCAGCGGGCTCAGCTCGCTTCCGGCATCAAGAAGAACGAGGTGTTCAAAACCGTTCTTAACACCGACATAAACTCCATCCGCACCACCATGGAGATGGCGGACGAAGAGCAGTTCGACAAGGCGGTGGAGACCATTCTGAAGGCACGGAAGGTCTACGTGCTGGGTCTTCGCTCGGCCATGCCCCTTGCCATGTTCCTGGCCTACTATCTGGACTATATCTGCGGCAACGTGGTCACCTTCTCCGCCAACATCCAGGATCTTCGGGAGACCATGGTCCGCATGGACGATCAGGACGCGCTCATCTGCATCAGTTTCCCCAGGTACAGCACCCGCACCGCCGAAGCCATGGCCTACGCTAAGTCCAGAGGCGCAAGGACCATAGCCCTGACGGACAAGCAGGATTCGCCCATCGGCGCCATGGCGGACGTGGTGCTGCTGGCTAAATCCGACATGGCCTCCTTCGCTGATTCGCTGACGGCTCCCCTGTCCGTCATCAACGCCATCATCGTGGCCGCGGGCCTCCAGAGCGAAAAGGAGGTCCAGGACCATCTTCGTGAGCTGGAAAACGTGTGGAATCGTGATCAGGTCTACCTAACGGACGGAGGGGACGGCAAATGAGCGGCCTTTGCGTGGCCATCATCGGCGGCGGAGCGGCGGGACAGATGGCGGCCATCTCGGCCGCTGCCAGGGGCCACCGCGTCACGCTTCTTGAAAAGAATGAAAAGCTGGGAAAGAAGCTCTATATCACCGGCAAGGGTCGCTGCAACGTGACCAACGATTGCGGTCGGGACGGATTTTTCAACAACGTGATCCGCAACCCCCGTTTCCTGTACAGCGCCTATTCCGCCTTCGATGAGCGGGACATGATGGCCTTTTTGGAAAGGAACGGCTGTCCTGTGAAGGTGGAACGGGGCCAGCGCGTTTTTCCTGTGTCTGACAAGTCCAGCGACGTGCAGAAGGCCCTGGATAGGGCGCTGAAGTCCGTCGGCGTGACCATCCGCCTGAATACGGACGTGAAAGAGATCTTGACGGCTGACGGCGTCGTCGCCGGCGTTCGCACCGACCGGGGCGAGGAAGCCTTCGATCGAGTCATTCTGACCACAGGGGGGCTTAGCTACCCCTCCACAGGTTCCACGGGCGCAGGTTTTGAGATGGCTCGGTCGCTGGGCCATACGATCACAGGGCTGCACCCTTCGCTGGTGCCCCTTGAGACCGTGGAGAGCTGGCCCTTCGACCTTTCGGGCATCACGCTGAAGAACGTGCGTTTGACGGTAAGAAAGGGCGGAAAGACTATCTATACCGAGCAGGGGGAGATGCTGCTCACTCACTTTGGCGTATCGGGCCCACTGGTGCTCACCGCCTCCGCATATATCGCGGAGGACCCGGCGGGGACGGAGCTGTCCATCGACCTGAAGCCCGCCGNNACCTGAAGCCCGCCGTACCGGAGGAGGAGCTCAATATGCGCCTGCAGAAGCTGGTGCAGGAGAACCCGCGCAAAGCAGTAGGCGGGGCTTTCGCCGGCGTGCTGCCCACGCGGATGCTGGACGCCGTCTTTGAACAGGCGCGCATCCGGCCATGGGCCCCCGCTTCCTCTTTCACAAGGGAGCAGAGGCAAGCGCTTGTCAGCGCTTTGAAAGGCATGCCCTTGACCGTCAAGAAAGCTCGACCCTTTTCGGAGGCTGTCGTCACCCGGGGCGGGATCAACGTGAAGGAGGTTAAGCCCTCCACTTTGGAATCGAAACTGGTGTCCGGCCTCTTTCTGGCCGGAGAGATATTGGACGTGGACGCCTTCACCGGCGGTTTCAACTTACAGATCGCCTGGTCCACAGGCGCATTGGCAGGAGGCAGTATATGAAGTTTACCAACGGCATCGCCCTGGACGGACCCGCAGGAGCGGGCAAGAGCACTATCGCCAAAAGAATCGCAAAGCGGCTTGGCCTGCCCTATCTCGACACCGGCGCCATGTACAGAGCCATGGCCCTCTGCGCTTTTTCTGAAGGCGTGTCTCTGACGGACGCCGACGGTGTGGACGAGCTGCTGCGCCGAACGGACATACGGGTGGAATATCTCCCCGACGGTCAGCACGTGCTGGTCAACGGGGTCGACGTGACGGGCCGCCTTCGGGAGGAGGAGATCGGCAAGGGCGCCTCCCTGATCAGCAAACTCCGCTGCGTGCGGGACAAGCTGGCCGGCATGCAGCGGGACATCGCCCACGAGACCCACGCGGTCCTGGACNNGTCCTGGACGGCCGGGAGATCGGCACCTTCGTCATTCCGGAGACCCCCTATAAGTTTTATATCACCGCCTCAGCGGAGGAACGGGCAATGCGCCGTGTGCGCCAGCTGGAGGAAAAAGGGGAGAAGCCGGACTATGCTCTGATCCTTCAGGACATCGTGGCGCGGGACTATCAGGACAGCCATCGGGACTATGCCCCCCTTAAGCAGGCGGAGGACGCCGTGCTCATAGATACAACCCACATGACCATCGACGAGGCCGTGGAAACGGTCATCCGGGCATTGGAGGCGAAGTAGATGCTGTACTGGTTCGGAAAGATCGTCGTCGCCCCCATCTTTTGGCTCATCTTTCGGCCTGTCATCAAAAACAGGGACGGGCTGTTCTCCCATGGGCCGGTCATGTACCTGTGCAATCACTTTTCTCTGGCGGACGCGGTGGCTCTCGCTGCCATCAGCCCGCGGATCATTCGTTTCATGGCTCTTGAGAAACTGTTCGCCACGCCCTTTACCAACGCTTTCTTTCGAAGCCTCTATATGGTGCCGGCAGGGGAAGGGGGCGGCTCAAGGCTGGGCCCGGTGAAGCGGGCCATCGCGCTGCTGAACGAGGGGTACGCCTTTGGCATTTTCCCCGAGGGGCATCGTTCCCCTGTGTACACGGAGATGGACACCTTTGAAAAGGGCGCGGCCTTCATCGCCCTGCGCGCCAACGTGCCCATCATCCCCATCTATATGGATCCCCTGAGCTGGAAACGGATGCGGGTCCATGCGGTGGTGGGGGAGAGGATCATTCCGGAGGAAGTGAAGCGGGACTGCCCCGGTCAAAAGCCGGTGGACGCTTTGACCGACAGGATCGTAGACACCCTGAACACCCTTCGGCAGCAGACGGAGGAAATGATCCCCCTCAGAGTCAGGCGGAAGATATGAGGGTCATCGTGGCCAAAAACGCCGGGTTTTGCTTCGGCGTGCGGCGGGCCGTAGAGCTGGCCAGAAGGGAAAGCCAATCCTGCGGGAAGGTCTACACGTGGGGCAAGCTGATCCACAACGAGACCGTGGTCAGCGACCTCTGTGCGGAGGGCATTTTGCCGGTGGACTCCCTGGACGATCTTAAGGCGGGGGACACGCTGATCATCCGCGCCCACGGGGCTCCGCCCTCCCTATTTGAATCGTGTAAACAGCGAGGCATCCGCACAGTAGACGCCACCTGCCCCTTCGTTGCCCACATCCATCCCATCGTGCAGATAGCGACCGATGAGGGTGTGCCGGTGTTCATCGCCGGCAGGCGTACTCATCCGGAGGTCATCGGCACCGCCGGTTGGGCCCGGAACAGGGCCGTCATCCTGGAGACGCCCGAGCAGGCGGAGCGATCAGCGGTGGGGGAGCGGGGCTGCCTGGTGGCTCAAACCACCATGTCCGAACAGGCTTTTGAGCAGATTTCGGCTGTTTTGCGGCGTCGGGTCCCCGGCCTTATGGTCCACAACACCATCTGCCGCACCACACGGACCCGCCAGGAGGAGGCGGAAGCCCTTTCGAGGAGATGCACTAAAATGCTTGTGCTGGGCTCGGAGGAAAGCGCCAACACCGTCGCCCTCGCTAATTTGTGCAAAATCCACTGCCTGGCCACCAAAATCATAGACAATATCGGCAAAATTCCTCTTGAATTATTCGAATTGAATGATATAATAGGCTTGGTAACAGGCGCATCGACGCCTGACCGGATGATTAGGGAGGTTATACAAGGAATGAGCGAACTCGAAAAGACGACGATTGAGACCAATGAAGCGGAAGCTCCCGCCGAGGTTGTCGCCGAAACCACTGAGCAGGCCGTAGAAGAAGCTGTTGTTGCGGCCGAAGAACCCGTTGTCGCTGCCGAAGAAAAGGCAGAGGAAGCCGTTGAGCAGGTCGCAGAGGAAGCGGCCGCCCAGGCAGAGGAGACCGTGGAGCCCGTCGTGGAAGCGGCTGAGCCCGTGAAGGACGCTGCTGAAGATTTCCAGCAGGCCATCGACAACTCCATCCGCCGGATCCGCCCCGGCCAGATCGTCACCGGCACCGTTATCGGCATCACCGACAATGAAGTCCTGGTGAACGTGGGCTACAAGTCCGACGGCTACATCCCCCGCGCTGAGTTCTCCACCGATCCCGAAGCCGAGATCGACGTGAAGGAAGGCGAGGAGATCGATGTTGAGGTCGTCAAGGTGAACGACGGCGAGGGCAACGTGCTTCTGTCCAGGAAGAACGTCCAGAGCAAGAAGTTCTGGGACGATCTCATGGCTGAGGAGACCGAAGGCAAGACCTTCGAGGCAGTGGTGAAGGAAGTCGTCAAGGGCGGTCTGATCGCCGAGATGGAGGGCGGCGTGCGTACCTTCATCCCCGCTTCGCATGTTTCCACCAAATACGTTGAGAACCTCAGCGAGTACGTGGGCAAGGCCATGAAGGTCAAGGTCCTGGAGATCGACAAGCAGCGCAAGCGCATCGTCGCCTCCATCAAGCAGGTGCTTCTGGAGGAGGCCGCCGCTCGTGAGCAGGCCAAGTGGGACGCCCTGGTGGTCGGCAGCAAGATCCACGGCATCGTCCGCAGGATCACCGATTTCGGCGCTTTCGTGGACATCGGCGGTCTGGACGGCCTGGTCCATGTGACCGACGCGGCCTGGGGCCGGGTCAAGCATCCCTCCGACGTGCTGGGCGTCAACCAGGAAGTTGACGTGCTGGTCCTCGGTGTCGATAAAGAGAAGAAGCGCATCTCCCTGGGCTACAAGCAGCTGCAGCCCAAGCCCTGGACCATGGCCGGCGAGAAGTATCCCGTTGGTTCCATCGTGGAGGGCAAGGTTGTCCGCATCGTTCCCTTCGGCGCCTTCGTGGCACTGGAGCCCACCATCGACGGTCTCATCCACATTTCTCAGGTGGCCACCCGCCGCATCGAGAAGGTGGAGGACGAGCTGAAGGTCGGCGACATCGTCCGCTGCAAGGTCCTGGAGGTCAACCCCGAGGCCAAGCGCATCTCCCTCTCCCGCAAGGAAGCCACCCTTGAGGAGCATCCCGAGATCGCCGAGCAGATCGCCGCGGAGAAGGCTGAGAAGGAGCGTATCTATCAGGAGCGCAAGGCTGCCCGTGAGAACGCTTCCCAGAACAACGGCGGTGAGCGCAAGCCCCGTGCGGAGCGTCCCGCTTCCAGCGAACGCCCCCAGAGCGACGAGCGCCGCGAGTCCCGTCCGGATCGCCGCCGCCGCAACAGCGAGGATGGCGACTACGAGCTGCCCCCGGTGACCAGCACCACCACGAGCCTCGCGGACCTCTTTGCCGGCTTCAAGACTGAGGAGTAAGGTCCATAGTTGATCCAAAAGCAGACGCGAACAGCGTCTGCTTTTTGTCTGTCCAGAGGAGTATCAGCATCGCGCAAATTCCGACGCAAATGCCGTAGGCTTTCCTTGACACAGGGGACAGGAATGCCTATAATATATATGGATTATAAGGGTATTCATGTGCCCGAGTAAAAAAACAGGAGGATTATGGTATGGCAAAGACCATGACAATCGACGGGAACACTGCTGCAAGCCATGTGGCTTACGCATTCTCCGACGTTGCCGCAATTTACCCCATCACCCCTTCGTCTCCCATGGCGGAGGTCGCCGATGAGTGGGCTGCCAACGGCAGGATCAACCTCTTCGGCCAGAAGGTCCGCATCGCTGAGATGCAGTCCGAGGGCGGCGCTTCCGGCGCGGTCCACGGTTCCCTCAAAGGCGGCGCGCTGACCACCACTTTCACGGCTTCCCAGGGCCTGCTGCTGATGATCCCCAACATGTACAAGATCAGCGGCGAGCTGCTGCCCGGCGTGTTCCATGTGTCCGCCCGCGCCCTGGCCGCCCACGCTCTGTCCATCTTCGGCGATCAGAGCGACGTGATGGCCTGCCGTCAGACCGGCTTTGCCATGATCGCCGCCGCCTCCGTGCAGGAGGTCATGGATCTCGCTTTGGTCTCCCACCTTTCTGCCATCAAGGCTTCCGTTCCCTTCCTCCACTTCTTCGACGGCTTCCGCACCTCCCACGAGGTCCAGAAGATCGAAGCCATCGACTATGAGGACATGGGCAAGCTCCTGGATTACGACGCGGTGAAGAAGTTCCGTGAGCGGGCGTTGAACCCCGAGCATCCGCACCTTGGCGGCACGGCGCAGAATCCCGACATCTACTTCCAGAATCGTGAGGCGGCCAATAAGTACTATGACGCCGTTCCCGCCATCGTAGAGGACTACATGGAGAAGGTCAGCGCCCTCACCGGCCGGCCCTACCATCTGTTCGATTACGTGGGCGCTCCCGACGCGGACCGGGTCGTGGTCATCATGGGCAGCGGCGCCGACGTGACCGAGGAGACCATCAACTACCTGAACGCCAAGGGCGAGAAGCTGGGCCTCATCAAGGTCCGCCTGTATCGGCCCTTCGTGGCGGACAAGTTCCTGGCTGCCATCCCAGCTTCCTGCAAGAAGCTGGCCGTCATGGACCGCACCAAGGAGCCCGGCTCCCTGGGCGAGCCTCTGTACACCGACGTGTGCACCGCGCTGCGGGAAGCCGGCCGGAATGATCTCGTTGTGGTCGGCGGCCGCTACGGCCTCGGCAGCAAGGAGTTCAACCCCACCATGGTCAAGGCCATCTATGACAATCTCAGCGAGGCCGAGCCCAAGAACCATTTCACCGTGGGCATCGTGGACGACGTGACCAACATGAGCCTGCCTCTGGGCCCCACCGTGAACGCGGCTCCCGAAGGCACCATCTCCTGCAAGTTCTACGGCCTGGGTTCCGACGGCACCGTGGGCGCCAACAAGAACTCCATCAAGATCATCGGCGACCATACCGACATGTACGCTCAGGGCTACTTCGCCTATGACTCCAAGAAGTCCGGCGGTCTCACCGTCAGCCACCTGCGCTTCGGCAAGACCCCCATCCAGAGCCCCTACCTCATCGACAGCGCCGACTTCGTAGCCTGCCATAATCCCTCCTACGTGACCAAGTACGCTGTGGCCAGCGGCATCAAGGAGGGCGGCACGTTCCTCCTCAACAGCCCCTGGACCTTGGATGAGATGGAGAAGGAGCTGCCCGCGTCCCTGAAGAACGCCATCGCCAGGAACCATCTGAAGTT
>LXOW01055203.1_pt1 | contig 11419 bp, 6 predicted proteins | sample 1368591 | NCBI WGS metagenome assembly LXOW01 (sample SAMN04884650, study PRJNA319009) | bovine gut metagenome | isolation source: Cow rumen | host: Bos taurus | place: Italy: Legnaro (PD) | collected 2014-07-09
GACTACCTGCGCGATACCATCAGTGTCAGCATCTGCCACGGTAGCAGCTTTGCCTTCGGTGGAGATGATCTGAACATCGCAGGTACTTACTCCGACACCACTCGCACCACAGCGGGTTGCGACAGCATTACCGTCCTCCACCTCATCGTTTATCCTACAGTAGATACCGCTATATATGCCGTATCCTGCCTCTCTTATACTTGGAACGACTCCACCTACTATCAGTCCGGCGACCACGTCCAGCACTTCCTTACCGTCCACGGTTGCGACTCCACCGTCACTCTGCACCTCACCATCAACTTCCCGACAAATACCGACACTGTCGTGATTGCTTACGATAGCTACACTTGGAACAACACCGTGTATGACACCACCGGCGTATACACCTTCGCCCATCCGGATGTGAATAATTGCGAACAAGTGGATACCCTGCACCTCACTATTTACTACTCTTCCTTCGTCCATATCTCCGACTCTACCTGCGACAGCTATACTTGGAACGACAGCGTCTATACCACTTCAGGAGATTACACCCAGTACTTCCATGACATTTATGGAGCCGACTCCACCGTTACCCTCCATCTCACGGTCTTCCACAGTATTGATACCATCATTAACGATTATTCCTGCAATGTATACACCTGGAATGACAGCATCTATACCACTTCCGGTGAATACATGCAACACTTCAACACCATCCATGGATGCGACTCCACCGTCACCCTGCACCTCACCATTTACCATGACACCGCCACTTCGTGGAGCCATAGTGAATGTAATTTCTACAATTGGAATGACAGCATCTATACTCAGTCTGGCGATTACACCCAAACCTTGCGCTCTGTCCATGGTTGCGACTCCGTCGTCACCTTGCACCTGACCATCTTCCATCCGCAGCATACCGCCACCGACATGGAAGTTTGCGAAAGCTATACTTGGAACGGAGAGACCTACACTACTTCCGGTGTCTATACTTATGAGCATACCGATGATAACGGCTGTACACAAGTGGATACCCTCCACCTGATTGTCAACCATCCGCAACACACCGCCACTACCGAAAGCGCATGTGAATCCTACACTTGGCACGGACAGACCTACACTACTTCCGGTACCTATTATTATACACATAATGACGCTCACGGATGTACCCAGGTGGACACCCTCTATTTGACCGTCAACTATCCGCAGCATACCGCCATTTCAGAAATTGCCTGTGAGAGCTTCCAGTGGAACGGACAGACCTACGCCACCTCCGGCACCTATATTCACGCTCACAGCGACGAAAATGGCTGTTCTCAGGTCGATACGCTCCACCTCACCATCAACCACAACAGCAGTTCTGAATTCACCATCGTGGAATGCGAAAGTTATACCTGGAATAACACCACCTACACCGAGTCGGGCAACTATACTCAAACCTTCCCCAACGCGGTGGGTTGCGACTCCATTGTTACACTGCGCTTGACTGTCAACCATCCGCAACACCTCAGCATCGAACAAAGCGCCTGCGAAAGTTTCGAATGGCATGGACAGACCTACACGGAATCGGGTGACTATACCTTCACGCACGAGGATGAAAACGGCTGTACCCAGGTTGACACCCTCCACCTCACCATCAACTTCCCGACCCATACCGCCACTACAGAATATGTATGTCATCCATTCTTCTGGAACGGACAGACCTATACCGCAAGTGGTGACTACTTATTTACCCATACCGATGCCAATGGCTGCGACCAGGTGGATACCCTTCATCTGATATTTGTGGACACCACCACCGCCATCATTTCACATACCTACGACTTCTGCGATGAGGAAAGCGCTACCCTCGAGGTCATCTCCGACCTGCCGAACATCGAATGGAGCACGGGCGAAACCACGCCTATCATCACCGTTCACGAGTCCGGCATCTATACGGTCACCGCTTCTCAGGGACAGTGCAACATCAGCCGCGATTATGTCATCAAACCGTGCGAACGCAAGATCCTGATGCCAAATGCTTTCACCCCCAATGGCGATGGTCTGAACGATGTATTCTGCATTCCCGAAGGCTATCTTGAACAGTTGGACGAGGAAGGATTTGAAGTGTATATTTACAATCGTTGGGGTGAATTGGTATTCACATCCAGAGATACGCATTTCCGTTGGGATGGTACTGTAAACGGCAGATTATTCCTCAACTACACCTACTCATACCTGATTAAATACACCAATAAATCCGGTGCTCCGGACATTATCAAGGGTAGTGTGATAGTGCTTTGATAGTTGATAGTTGACAGTTGACAGTTAACAGTTAATAGTTGATAGTTGACAATTGACAATTGATGTTTGATGATTATCCGTTAAAAGTTGGTAGTTTGGGATAAAAAAAATCCCTCGGAGAAGTCCGAGGGATTTTTAGTTTAAGTATCTGTGGAATGACTATGCCAAGCCGCCACCCATCATCGGGATGGTGTCAACCGGACCTTCCTTGATCATGCCGTTCTTTTCTTCAAACTTCGCCACATTGTCGGCCAAAGCATGAAGCAATCGTTTGGCGTTCTGGGGAGTCATGATGATACGTGACTTAACAGTACCTTTGGGAAGTCCCGGCAGCATGGCTGCGAAATCCACGATAAACTCGTTATTGGAATGAGTAATGATAGCCAGGTTGGAATATACGCCCTGGGCTACTTCCTCACTCAGATTGATATCGATTTTCTGTTCTGCCATAATAGTTTCAGCATTAAAAATTATTACTCTTTGGAAGCCATCAAGGATTCATATTCTTCCATAGAACCTACCTGAATGTTCTGGTAGCTCTTCAGACCTGTACCGGCAGGAATCAGGTTACCCACGATAACGTTCTCCTTCATACCTTCCAAAGTATCGGTCTTAGCGTTAATAGCGGCTTCTGTGAGCACTTTCGGAGTTTCCTGGAAGGATGCGGCGGAAATGAAGCTACGGGTCTGCAGAGCGGCTCTGGTGATACCCTGAAGAATGGGCTTACCAGTTGCCGGCTGGGCGTTACGAACCTCAACGGTCTTCATATCTTTACGCTTCAGCAATGAGTTCTCATCACGCAAAGCCTTGGCGTTGATAATCTGACCTTTCTGGAATACGGTAGAATCACCTGGATCAACCACCACTTTCTTCTCCCAGATAATATCGTTCTCTTCCTGGAAGTCAATCTTGTTGATCAACTCGCCCTGGAGGAACTTGGTGTCACCCGGATTCTCGATTTCCACCTTACGCATCATCTGACGAACAATGACTTCGAAGTGCTTGTCATTGATCTTCACCTGCTGCATACGATATACATCCTGGATTTCATTGATGATATATTCCTGAACCTTCATGGCACCCTTGATGTTCAAGATGCTTGACGGGGTCAAAGCACCATCGGACAGCGGAGTACCGGCATGTACGAAGTCGTTCTCCTGTACCAGAATCTGTTTTGAAGTCGGAATGAGGTATTCCTTCTCCTCGCCCGTACGTGAAGTCACCTTCACAGCACGCTTGTTACCACGTTTCAGTTTCTTGTCGAAGGAAACGAAACCTTCGATTTCAGAAACGATAGCGGGATCGGAGGTGTCACGAGCCTCGAACAATTCCTGAACACGCGGCAGACCGCCGGTGATATCGCTTGCCTTACCGAAGGCACGCGGGATCTTAACCAGCACTTCACCAGCTTCGATTTCCTGGCCACTGCCCACAGACAAACGGGCACCGACAGGAATGTCGAAGGTTCTGAGTACGTCGTCGTTCTCGTCCAAGACAGAAATTCTCGGATTCTTGGTCTTCACACGGCTTTCAATCACCACGGCATCCTGAACACCTGACTGGTCATCGACCTCAACGCGGAAGGTCACACCTTCCACAAAGTCATTGAGCTGAATCTTACCAGCCACGTCAGAGATGATCACAGCATTGTAAGGATCCCATTCGGCGATCTTGTCGCCCTTGTTCACCATATCGCCATTCTTGAAGTACAGCTTAGAACCGTAAGGAATGTTGGCTGAATAAAGCACCACACCCGTCTTCAGATCCACAATCTTCATTTCAGCGGCACGACCGATAACCTCGCAGTATTCGCCCTTGTCGATAGCACGCAACTCGTCGATAACCAACTGACCGGAATGAGGAGCGTCAATCTGCTTATCAGCAGCAGCGCCACCGGCCACACCACCGACGTGGAATGTACGCAGGGTCAACTGGGTACCAGGTTCACCGATAGCCTGTGCGGCGATGATACCGACGGCCTCACCCATCTGAACCATCTTGCCGGTAGCCAGGTTACGTCCGTAGCACTTCTGGCAGATACCGTGTTTAGATTCGCAAGTAGGCACCGAACGGATTTCCACTTCCTCAATCGGTGATTCCTCAATAGTTTTACAAATATCTTCGGTCAGCTCTTCACCTGCCTTGACAATCAACTCGCCAGTCAGCGGATGATAAATATCATGCAGGGTAACACGACCTAACATTCTGTCATACAATGATTCTACGATAGTTTCATTCTTCTTCACTGCAGAAACGGTCATACCACGCAGGGTACCGCAGTCCACCTCTCTGATAATCACATCGTGTGATACGTCCACCAAACGACGGGTCAGATAACCTGCGTCAGCGGTCTTCAAAGCGGTATCGGCCAAACCCTTACGAGCACCGTGGGTAGAGATGAAGTACTCCAACACGGACAGACCTTCCTTGAAGTTTGACAAAATCGGGTTTTCAATAATCTCACCACCGGAAGCACCTGACTTGGTAGGCTTGGCCATCAGACCACGCATACCGGACAGCTGACGAATCTGCTCACGAGAACCACGAGCTCCAGAGTCGCACATCATATACACACTGTTGAAGCCCTGACGATCCTTGGCAATCTGCTCCATCAGGATGTTGGTCAGTTTGGCGTTGGTTTGTGACCACAAGTCGATCACCTGGTTGTAACGCTCGTTGGCAGTGATGAAACCCATATTCAGGTTCATGTTGATTTCGTCAACACCGGCGTTAGCCTCCTGAATCAAGGTCTTCTTCTCAGCGGGGATAATCACATCACCCAAGTTGAAGGACAGACCGCCTTCGAAAGCCATGCGGAAGCCCATGCCCATGATATCGTCCAAGAACTTGGCGGTAATAGCGTTGCCGAACTTAGCCAACACGTCACCGATGATTTCTCTCAGATACTTCTTGGTCAGAAGTTTGTTGATGAAACCGAAGCCTTTCGGCACCACCTGGTTGAAGATGATACGACCCACGGTAGTGTCGGTCAACACCATATTGCCGTCGCCCTTGAGATCCACACNNCACCTCTTCGGGAGCGTAGAACTTTCTACCCTCTCCCATCACAGGTTCTTCGGGGGTTGAATGTAATTCTTTGGTGATATAATACAGACCCAATACCATATCCTGTGAAGGCACGGTAATAGGCGCACCGTTAGCGGGGTTCAAAATGTTGTGGGAGGCCAGCATCAACATCTGGGCTTCCAAAACAGCGGCGTTTCCAAGGGGAACGTGAACAGCCATCTGGTCACCGTCGAAGTCGGCGTTGAAAGCGGTACAGCACAAGGGGTGCAGACGGATAGCCTTACCTTCAACCAGCTTGGGCTGGAAGGCCTGGATACCCAGACGGTGCAAGGTAGGAGCACGGTTCAGCAATACCGGGTGACCCTTCAGAATGTTTTCCAGGATTTCCCAGATCACGGGTTCCTTGCGTTCCACCACCTTCTTGGCGGATTTCACAGTCTTGGCAATGCCTCTTTCAAGGATTCGTCTGATGATGAACGGCTTGAACAACTCGGCAGCCATGTCTTTCGGCAAACCGCATTCGTTCATGTGCAGTTCGGGACCTACCACGATAACCGAACGACCTGAATAGTCAACACGCTTACCCAGCAGGTTCTGACGGAAACGTCCTTGTTTACCTTTCAAGCTGTCTGACAGAGATTTCAGTGCTCTGTTAGATTCAGTCTTGACAGAATTTGATTTTCTTGAATTATCGAATAATGAATCGACAGCTTCCTGCAACATACGTTTCTCGTTACGCATAATCACATCAGGAGCCTTGATTTCGATCAGTCGTTTCAGACGGTTGTTACGGATGATTACTCTACGATACAACTCGTTCAAGTCGGAAGTGGCGAAACGGCCACCATCCAATGGCACCAAAGGACGCAAATCCGGCGGAATGACGGGAACGATCTTCACAATCATCCATTCCGGTTTGTTTATGGCGCGGCGACGGCTGTCTCTGAAAGCTTCGAAAACGTGCAGACGTTTCAGGATTTCCTGCTTTCTCTGCTCTGAAGTCTCATTATTGGCTCTGTCTCTCAATTCAAAGGATTCTTTGTCGAGGTCAAGTTTCACCAATAAATCGTACAATGCCTCAGCACCCATCTTGGCGATGAACTTGTTGGGATCGGTATCGTCCAACAGTCTGTTTTCTGGCGGAAGATTGTCAATTACATTGTAATATTCCTCTTCGCTCAGCAGCGTTCTCTCCTTCACCAGCACATCGTCCTTTTTCTCTTTGTCTTTCTTCTCTCTGAACTGGAAACCTTCGGCGGCACCCGGCTGGATGACGAGGAAGTTCTCGTAATAAATCACGGATTCCAGATTCTTGGAGGACAAACCGAGCAAAGAACCGATTTTGTTGGGAGAGGACTTGAAGAACCAGATGTGGGCAACGGGCACCACCAACTGGATGTGGCCCATACGCTCTCTACGCACCTTGCGTTCGGTAACTTCCACACCGCAACGGTCGCAGACGGTACCTTTATATCTGATTCTCTTATATTTACCGCAGTTACATTCCCAGTCCTTGACCGGTCCGAAAATCTTTTCGCAGAACAGACCGTCGCGTTCGGGTTTGTAAGTACGATAGTTGATAGTCTCGGGTTTCAGCACCTCGCCATGGGACTGATCCAGGATTTTCTCAGGAGAAGCCAGACTTACGGTTATTCTTGAAAATTCTTTTCTTGTATTAGTATCTTTTCTAAATGAAGCCATAATTTCTTTCAATAAAATTAAAGATTAATCGAATTGAACATCCAATGCGAGTCCGCGGAGCTCGTTCACCAATACATTGAACGATTCGGGCAGGCCTGAAGCGGGCATGTTGTCGCCCTTCACGATAGCTTCGTAAGCTTTGGCTCTACCGATGACGTCATCAGATTTAACCGTAAGTATTTCCTGGAGCACGTTGGCGGCACCGAAGGCCTCGATAGCCCAGACCTCCATTTCACCGAAACGCTGACCACCGAACTGGGCTTTACCTCCCAGAGGCTGCTGCGTAATCAATGAGTAAGGTCCAATGGAACGAGCGTGCATCTTGTCGTCAACCATGTGGTGCAGCTTAATCATATAAATGTAACCGACCGTAATCTTCTGGTGGAATCTCTCACCCGTCTCACCGTTGTACAGATAGGTGCTACCATTCTGAGGCAGACCGGCTTTTTCCATCAGGCCATTGATCTGGTCGAGGGTGGCACCGTCGAAAATCGGGGTAGCATATTTCATGCCCAGCTTCTTACCAGCCCATCCCAGGATGGTCTCGTAAATCTGTCCCAAGTTCATACGTGAAGGCACACCCAGCGGGTTCAGCACGATGTCCACCGGACGACCGTCTTCCATGAACGGCATGTCTTCGGGGCGGACAATCTTAGCCACAATACCCTTGTTACCGTGACGACCTGCCATCTTGTCACCGATGCGAAGTTTACGCTTGTTAGCCACGTAAACCTTGGCCATCTGGACAATACCGTTCGGCAGCTCGCTACCCACGGTGGCGTCGAATTTCTCGCGGGTCATCTTGGCCATCAGCTCACGCTCTTTGACCAGATAATTGCGGATGATTTCAGACACCAGTCCGTTAATCTTGGCATCATTGGTCCACTTGGAAACGGCCACATTGGCAAAATTCACCGTCTGCAACAGTTTCTGAGAGAACTTGGTACCCTTGGCGATGATAATATTCTTGGTATTATCATATACATTGTGTGAAATCTTGCCTTCCAGCACGCGGTACAGCTTNNCGCGGTACAGCTTGGTGACAATCTTGTCCTTCAGCTCCTGCAGCTGCTTGTTGTAGGTCTTCTCGATTTCGGCAACAATGTCTTTATCTTTTGATTTAGCTTTTCTGTCTTTGATGAGGCGTGACAATGATTTGGCGCCAATCACCACACCCTTCATTGATGGGGGTGCTTTGAGGGAGGCATCCTTCACATCGCCGGCCTTGTCTCCGAAGATGGCGCGGAGCAGTTTCTCCTCAGGAGTAGGATAAGACTCGCCCTTAGGCGTAATCTTACCGATCAGGATATCGCCTTCGTTCACCTCGGCACCGATACGGATCAGACCGTCTTCGTTCAGATCCTTGGTAGCTTCCTGTGAAACGTTGGGAATATCGTTGGTCAACACTTCCTGTCCGCGTTTGGTGTCGCGAACTTCCAAAGTGAATTCTTCAATATGGATAGAAGTGAAGATATCTTCCTTCACCACTCTGTCGGAAATCACGATAGCATCCTCGTAGTTGTAACCCTTCCAAGGCATGAAGGCCACGAGCATGTTGCGACCCAGTGCCAACTCACCCTGACTGGTGGCATAACCTTCAGTCAGCACATCACCCTTCTTCACCTTGTCGCCTCTTCTGACGATAGGTTTCTGGTTGATGCAGGAGTTCTGGTTGGTTCTTCTGAACTTCTCCAGCATATAGGTCTTCACATCGGTGTCGAAAGAAACCAGTCTCTCGGCATCAGTGCGGTCATAGCGGATGACGATCTTCAGTGCGTCGGCATATTCCACCACGCCTTCGCCCTCAGCGCGCAACATGGCGCGGGAGTCGAGAGCCACACGGCGTTCCAAACCGGTACCCACGATAGGCACTTCGGGATTTAACAACGGAACAGCCTGACGCATCATGTTCGAACCCATCAACGCACGGTTAGCATCGTCGTTTTCAAGGAAAGGAATCAAGGATGCAGCGATAGAGGCAATCTGGTTGGCGGCCACATCAATCAGGTTCACCTGTTCCTTCGGAACGATAGGATAGTCGGCCAGGTAACGCACCTTCACATTGTCTTCCAGCACATGGTCCTCATTCATAGGAGTGGTTGCCTGAGCAATATATTTGTTCTCCTCTTCCTCGGCGCTCAGATAGATGGGATCCTCGTCGAACATCACCTTACCGTCCACCACGCGGCGGTAGGGAGTTTCGATAAAGCCCAGATGATTGATCTTAGCGAACACGCAGAGAGAGGAAATCAGACCGATGTTCGGTCCTTCAGGAGTTTCAATGGTACACAGACGACCGTAGTGGGTGTAGTGAACGTCACGCACCTCGAAACCGGCACGGTCACGAGACAAACCGCCAGGACCCAAAGCGGAGATTCTTCTCTTGTGGGTCAACTCTGACAGCGGGTTAGTCTGGTCCATGAACTGTGACAGCTGGTTGGTGCCGAAGAAGGAATTGATAACAGAAGACAAAGTCTTGGCGTTGATCAAATCCATGGGGGCGAACACCTCGTTGTCGCGCACATTCATCTTGTCGCGGATGGTACGTGACATACGGGCCAAGCCCACACCAAACTGGTTGTACAGCTGTTCACCAACGGTTCTGATACGTCTGTTGCTCAAGTGGTCGATATCGTCAACTTCAGTTTTGGAGTTGATCAGCTCAACCAAATAGCGTATAATGGAGATGATATCCTCTTTGGTCAACACTTGGGTTTCCATGGGGATATCAAGGTTCAGTTTCTTGTTGATTTTATAACGACCCACAGCGCCCAAATCATAACGCTTGTCGGAGAAGAACAACTTCTCGAAGGCGGTACGGGCGGTTTCCTCATCGGGTGGGATGGTATTTCGTAATTGCTGATATATGAATTCAAGAGCCTGCTTCTCAGAGTTGGTCGGGTCTTTCTGCAGGGTGTTGAAGATGATGGAATAGTCGGTCTGCTTACCGTCGTCCTTGTGGAACATCACGGTCTTCACACCGGCATCAACGATTTTGTTGATGTGTTTCTCTTCCAACACGGTCTCGCGGTCGATGATCACCTCGGTACGTTCGATACTTGACACTTCACCGGTTTCCTCATCGGGGAAGTCTTCGTTCCAGGTTCTCACAACAGCGGCAGCGAATTTCTGGCCCACAAACTTCTTCAAGTTGGCCTTGGTTGCTTTCACTTCTTGGGCGATGTCGAAAATGTCGAGGATGTCCTTATCGGTCTCGTAGCCGATGGCACGCAGCAAAGTGGTGACCGGCAACTGTTTCTTACGGTCGATGTAAGCATACATCACATCGTGAGGACCGGTGGTGAACTCCATCCATGAACCCTTGAACGGGATGATACGGGCTGAGTACAGCTGGGTACCATTGGTATGGAAGGAAGAACCAAAGAACACACCGGGAGAACGGTGCAACTGGGACACAACCACACGCTCAGCACCATTGATGATGAAGGTGCCGCGGGGGGTCATATAGGGAATCAGTCCCAAAAATACATCCTGAATACGGGTTTCGAAATCCTCATGCTCGACATCATTGCATGAGAGTTTCATTTTGGCTTTTAAAGGAACGCTGTAGGTCAGGCCCCTTTCAAGACACTCTTCCATCGAATAGCGAGGACCGTCGATATAGTAGTCCAAAAATTCGAGGACAAAACTGTTTCTTGCATCCGTAATGGGAAAATTCTCCGAAAAAACCTTGAAGAGTCCTTCGTCGCGGCGGTGTTCCGCGTCGGTGTCGATCTGGAAGAAATCCTTGAAAGACTTCAATTGGATATCAAGAAAGTCCGGGAATTCCACTGGCGTGGTGGATGCAAAGCTGAATCTTGTGTTATTTTTTGTTGCCAAGGTGGTGATTTTTTAATTACGAAAATAAGAACTTTCTAAGCTTAGGAATGAGCGTTGAGTAGTGGGCAGTGAGCTTTAGCACAAGGAGTGGGGGCAGTAAGGGACAGTCATCTGCGAGTGACTGAGTAAAAGCGTGTTATTTAAAACACATAAATACAACAATAAGTACAAGGCTTCCACCGGAGTGAAAGCGTTGTACTGATTGTCGTATTAGCGGAGTAAAATTATTTAACTTCTACTTCAGCGCCGGCTTCTTCCAATGATTTTCTCAAGCCTTCAGCTTCGTCTTTGGAAACGCCTTCCTTAACAGCCTTGGGAGCTCCGTCAACTAATTCCTTAGCTTCCTTCAGACCGAGGCTGGTCAGTTCTTTCACCAATTTTACAACGGCCAATTTGTTGGGGCCAGCTGCTTTCAGGATAACGTCGAATTCGGTTTTTTCTTCAGCTGCTGCTGCGCCAGCGCCACCTGCTGCGGGAGCTGCTACTGCTACTGCTGCGGCTGCGGGTTCAATACCGTATTCTTCTTTCAAAATTTGAGCCAATTCATTAACTTCCTTAACGGTCAAATTTACTAATTGTTCTGCAA
>LXOW01353374.1_pt1 | contig 11419 bp, 4 predicted proteins | sample 1368591 | NCBI WGS metagenome assembly LXOW01 (sample SAMN04884650, study PRJNA319009) | bovine gut metagenome | isolation source: Cow rumen | host: Bos taurus | place: Italy: Legnaro (PD) | collected 2014-07-09
TTAGCACTCGGAGCCATGTTCATGGCTTCGTGTGCAGATGAGTTCGATCGCAATTTCGAGGTCAGTCGTCCTGAGCTGTCTGCAGAATATGCATACCTCAATGACTATAAGGCCTTGAAGGAATATGTGGCCGATCCGAACTTTAAGTTGGGTATAGGTACCGACGCTGCCGATTATGCCAATCAGGGCGTTACCTATGTAGTTACCAACGTTAACTTTACAGAGACCGTTGCTGGCAATGCCATGAAGATGGGCTCTTGTATTGATGAGAATGGTGGTACGAACTTTGGTACTGTCGAGGAGTATGTAAATGCTGCTCACGAGGCAGGTATTAATGTATACGGTCATACACTGGCATGGCATGCTCAGCAGCCTGTTAAGTGGCTTCAGAAGCTGATTGCCGATAAGCCTATCCCTGTTACGCCTGGCGGTGAGCAGGAGGTTCAGGATTACTATCAGGATCTTACAACTGTTGCTTCATTCCCTTACTATGTTATGGGTTATACACCTAACTATAGCAAGGAGGAAGGTCTTATCAGTGAGTATCCTGGTTCATGGTATCAGTATTTCATTGCTACCGGTATTGCAGGTAATGCAGATACTGACTATATCCTTACCTGTGAGGTTAAGTCTGATAAGTCAGGTGATGTAGGCGTACAGGTTCGCTGGTCATGGAGCGAGGAGCCTGTTTCTACTACTCTGAAGGTTGTTGAGGGCGACTGGCAGGAGATTTCTTGTAAGTTTAGTGGCGTTAAGGGTTCTCCTTACGACATTATCTTCCAGCCTGGTGGATTCGATGGCCGTTTCTGCATCAAGAACATCAAGGTTTCTCACATCGAGAATACCGGTGGTGCCAGCACTGTTAAGTACTGGGAGTCGGCCATCAACAATGGCGATATGGAAGGCAGCGATGCTAAGAGCTTTGCTACCAAGTCTGACCAGGGTTCTATCGTTTACGAAATCTTAGATGGAGTAGGTAAGGATGGTAGCCGTGGTGCTAAGATCTCTTCTAAGGGTGGTTATGCCGATGCTTGGGAGAGTCAGTTCTGGATTGTTGCCAACGAGGCACTTCCTGAGGGCACCAAGGTTCATGTTAAGTTCGACTATAAGGCCGATGGCGGTTGTGTAGGCACAGGTGTTGACACACAGGCTCACTTCGGTCCTGGTGAATATCAGCACTGGGCATGCGCTGGTACTGTACAGTTCACTGCTGATTGGCAGACCTATGATAAGGAGTTCACTGTCGATGGTTCAATGGCAGGTGCAAATGGCATGAAGTCAGTTGCATTCAATATGTCGCCAAATACTTCTGCAGGTAACTACTATATTGATAACGTTACACTCGAGGTTGAGAAAGAGAAGTCAGCCTCTGGTCCTGTTAAGTTTATGCAGGATCTGATTACAAATGGTGATATGGAGGGCGACGATGTTAGCTGCTTCTTCACTACCGAGCCTTCTACAGGTGGTCCTCACGCTTCTACTATCGAGGCTGGTGCTGGTAAGGATGGTTCTCGCGGTATCGTTGTACAGTCAGAGGATAATCCTTCACAGGATTGGGATACTCAGTTCTTTATCCGTCTGCCAGAGACTCTGCCTGCAGGTACTCCTATCCACGTAGAGTTTGATTATCGTTCTGATATCGAGGGTGGTGCTGATACACAGGCTCATAATGAGCCAGGTGCTTATATGATCTGGCACTGTATCGGTTCTCCAACCTTCAAGCCTGAGTGGCAGCACTTCTCTATCGATGCAGCTGTTGAGAGTGATATGGACAATATGCGTACTGTAGCTTTCAACTTGGCTAAGAACAAGAAGAAGACCAAGTTCTACTTCGACAACATCGTATTCCAGGTTGAGAAGGAAAGTGCTGGTGGTGGTATTCCACAGTCAGCTCAGGAGAAGAAGGATACGCTTACCTATGCTATGGACAAGTGGATCCACGGTATGATGGATGCTTGTAGAGACGATGAGGGCAACATGCTGGTTAAGGCTTGGGACGTTGTTAACGAGCCTATTGGTGCCAACGGTCAGCTGCAGCATGGTAAGGCCGATGATACTGAAAACTTCTTCTGGCAGGACTACCTGGGCGATCTCGATTATGTTCGCACAGCCGTTAAGCTGGCTCGCCAGTATGGTGGCGATGACCTGAAGCTCTTCGTTAATGATTACAACCTTGAGTACGACTGGGATGCTTCTGGTAACAAGAAGCTCGAGTCTCTCATCAGCTGGATTAACAAGTGGGAGTCTGACGGTAAGACTAAGATCGATGGTATCGGTACTCAGATGCACATCTCTTGCTACGCCGACGCTGAGGAGGCTGCTAAGAGAAAGGATCTTATTGTTAAGTCGTTCAAGATGATGGCCGAGACTGGTAAGTTGGTTCGTATCTCTGAGCTCGATATGGGTTATGTTGATGCTAACGGCAACGCAGTTAAGACTGCCGAGATGACTGAGGAGCAGCATCATCAGATGGCTGATCTCTATAAGTGGATCATCCAGCAGTATAAGGCTAATATTCCTGCAGCCCAGCAGTGGGGTATCACTCTGTGGTGCGCTACCGACGCTCCTGCTAGCAGCGGATGGCGTGCTGGTGAGCCTGTTGGAATCTGGGATCAGAATTACTACCGCAAGCATGTATACGCCGGTATTGCCGACGGTCTGAGCGGTGAATGATATTATCCGCCCCTTGCGGGCGGGTAATTTTAGAACTTTACATTGTTTTGGGGGTCCGGGCTTGTGAAAGTCCGGACTTTTTATACGTTTTATAAAGTATGTGATACATAATAGTAAGCCAATGTCTGTTTTTTGCTATAATTTTGCATGCTGTTATGAAACGTATATTTTTAATTTGTACAATCTTCGCTTTATCCGCAGTGCGGATGATGGCCGATGTAGATCCTAATTTCTACATCTATATCTGTTTCGGACAGTCAAATATGGAGGGTAATGCCCAGTGGGAGTCTCAGGATACGTATGTCGATTCGAGGTTCCAGATGCTTGCCACTACCAATTTCGATAATCCCAAGAGAACCATGGGTAACTGGTACACGGCTAATTGCCCGATAGTAAGCCCCATGGGAAAACTGGGCCCGTCCGATTACTTCGGTCGTACTATGATTAAGGCTTTCTCTGACGATGTCAAAATCGGTGTAGTAGCCGTGGCCATGGGCGGTAGTCCTATCGAGATGTTTGATAAGGATAAGTACCAGGCTGAGATGCAGAAGAAGGATGATAATGGAGGCACACCATGGCACGTCACGCTGGCTAATAATTATTATGGTGGCAATCCTTACGGCCGTCTCATTGAGATGGCTAAGAAGGCGCAGCAGGTGGGTGTCATCAAGGGCATCTTGATACATCAGGGCTGCTCTAACTGCGGTAACCCCGAATGGCCCGATATGGTGAAGAAGATCTATAACGACATGCTTACCGACCTTGGCTTGGAGGCTAACGACGTTCCGTTGTTTGCCGGTGAGGTGGAATATCAGAATATGGGTGGTGGTTGCTCTTCGCATAATGTGCAGGTCAACCGTCTGCCTTCTGTCATTCCTACAGCCCATGTGGTATCAGCCAAGGATATTCCTGGCAACGGCACGGATCCCTGGCACTTCTCGGCTGCCGGTTATCGCACGCTTGGAAAGCGCTATGCCTACGAGGTGTTGCGCGTCATGGGCGTAGACCTGCCTGAGGATGCCGACGATGAATCCAGCCAAGCTAAAACGCTGTATCCCGACCAGTTCTTTACAAGCCTCACTGATGCCCAGAAACAGCCTTTTGCCATCGTCAGCGCTGAGGGGAAGCTGGCCTTCTACGGCTCAACAGAGCAGAACCTCGGATTTGCCAGTTATGAAACAGCCTTCGATGAGGCAAACACCGGTTTTTATTTTAAACTCGAAGATAGTACTGTTGCCGGCTGTTATCTGCTGCGTTTGATGACGCCCTACGGAGGTGAATATTCCATCTGGGGCAGTCCTGGCTATCTCAACTCGCAGCCTGCTGATCAGTGGTGTAGCTTCATTCTGGGCCTGAATAACCAGAACGGTCAGGATATGAAGAACGGTGCTGTGTGGGATATTCAGTATGTTCATGACAAGGGCTTCACTCTGAAGAATGTCGGCACAGGCTTGTATTTGCATGATGCCACACCGGCAAAGTATGAAAGCCCGGCTTATTTCCAGTTCTGTACACTTAGCGATCAAGCTACCGCAGGCATATCTACTCTCGTTTCAAACCGAATAAATGATCATGCCTATTATGACCTAACCGGCCGCCGCATCGAAACCCCATCTAAAGGCCTCTATATCCATAACGGCAAGAAGGTTGTCATCAAATAGCATCATGACAAAACGCCCCTGAAACCTATGGCTTGAGCCTTCAAAAGCTATACTCTCAACAAGGAGGGACTACCGAGAACGCAATCCAAAAGCATAGCTATTATAAAACGAAAGCTATGCTTTTGTTACGTTTTACAAAGTAAATGATACATTTTCGAAATCCGGTGTCGTTTTTTTGATGTACCTTTGCAGCAGTAAACTAATAATAAAAGTAGAATGATCAAGAAAACAACCGCGGTAGCAGCTTTGATGTTGCTAGCTACGAGTGCGAAGGCACAAAACCCCTTCGTGCAGACATGGTGTACAAGCGACCCTGCTCCAATGGTACACAACGGAACAATGTATGTATATACCGGCCATGATGAGGATGGCGCCGACTTCTTTTGGATGCAGGAGTGGCGTGTATATTCAACTCAGGACATGGTGAACTGGCAGGATCATGGATCACCTCTGGCGCTTGAGAGTTTCTCATGGGCCGACGACCGTGCCTGGGCATCGCAGACCATCGAGCGCGACGGTAAGTTCTACTGGTATATCTGTGCACACTCAAAGCTCTCGGGCGGTATGGCCATCGGCGTGGCTGTGAGTGACTCGCCTACTGGTCCGTTTAAGGATGCACTGGGCAAACCGCTGTTCGAGAATGGCTCGTGGGATCATATCGACCCAACGGTGATGATTGATGACGACGGACAAGCCTGGCTGATGTGGGGAAATCCACAGGTTTACTACCTGAAGCTGAACCGCGACATGATATCGTACGAGGGTGAGGTTGGTAAGCTGCCTATGACGGAAGAGGCCTTTGGCGGTCCGATGATGAAGGAACGTGAGAAGGGCAAGAAATATAAGGACTCGTATGTTGAGGGCCCATGGCTCACAAAGCGCAATGGCGTGTATCAGCTGCTGTATGCTGCTGGTGGCGTGCCAGAGCATATCTCGTACAGCACGGCTCCATCGCCACTCGGTCCATGGAAGTATGCCGGCGAGATTATGCCGCTGTGCGATACCAACTCGTTTACCAACCACTGTGGTGTGGCCGACTTCAAGGGGCACAGCTACTTCTTCTACCATACAGGCAAACTGCCTCAGGGTGGCGGCTTCGGTCGTAGTGTAGCCGTTGAGGAGTTTAAGTATAATGCCGATGGTAGTTTCCCAAAGATTATGCCTACCGATGAGGGTGTTAAACCTGTAGGTGAGTTTAATCCTTACCGTAAGGTGGAGGCTGAGACCATGGCTTTCTCAAAGGGCGTGAAGACCGAACAAAATGATGAGGTGGGTGTATACGTGAGCGACATCCATAATGGTGACTATATCAAACTGCAGAATGTTTGTTTCTGCAATAAGTTGCCCCGTACGTTTACGGCCCGTGTGGCTAGCGGACTGCGTGGCGGCAATATCGAGGTACGCGTGGACAGTGTGAATGGTAAGACACTCTGCAAGCTGGAGGTGCCTGCAACAGGCGGCTGGGAGAAGTGGCAAACGCTGACTGCCGACTTTACCGAACGTTTGAAGGGGCGTCATGACCTGTATCTGGTGTTTACCGGACGTAAGGGACCGAAGCTGTTTAACTTCGACTGGTGGGAGATGCGTGGACTGGAGCAGGTGAACATGCCGCTATTCCAGACGAAGTACACTGCCGACCCCTCGCCACTGGTAGTGGGCGATACCCTGTTCCTCTATACCTCGCACGATGCTTCGCCTGAGGATATCCCCGATGAGAACGAGAAGAGCTCGGCCGGATTCTTTATGTACGATTGGTTGCTGTGGAGCACCACCGATATGGTGAACTGGACGGAGCATGGTGCCGTAGCATCGCTGAAGGACTTCCCTTGGCGCAGCCGTGAGAACGGTGCCTGGGCGATCCAGACTGTAGAGCGTAACGGTAAGTATTATCTCTATGCACCGCTGCACGGACATGGCATCGGCGTGCTGGAGGCCGACTCGCCTTACGGACCTTTCAAGGATCCTCTGGGTAAACCACTGGTATGGGATCAGAGCAACTGGTACGATATCGACCCATCGGTATATACCGACGACGATGGTCAGGCTTATATGTACTGGGGTAATCCACATACCTTCTGGGCTAAGTTGGGCAACGACATGACGTCGCTGACCAGCGAGGTAAACAAGCTGCCACATATTCCTAACTATCAGGAGGGCCCTTGGTTCTATAAGCGCAACGGTCATTACTATCTTGGTTTTGCATCAACCTGCTGTCCTGAGGCTCTGGGCTATGCCATGAGCGACAGTCCTACAGGTCCTTGGGAGTGGAAGGGCTATATCATGAAGCCTACCCAGCGTGACCGTGGTAACCATCCTGGTATTGTGGATTATAAAGGCCACTCGTATGTGTTCGGTCAGAACTACGACTTGATGCATCTGGAGACTTTTGAACATCACGAGCGCCGTAGCGTATCGGCAACAGAGATTACCTATAATGCCGACGGAACCATTCAGGAGGTGCCTTACTGGTTGGATCAGCAGCCTATGAAGCAGTTGCACTGGCTGAATCCTTACAAGAGGGTAGAGGCTGAGACCATGGCTTGGGGCTACGGACTGAAGAGTGCCAAGATGGGTATAGAGAACACCGGCGTGGTGGCCGATATGCCAACATCAACCGGTAAGAAGAATATGTATATCTTCGATATCAACGATGGCGAGTATATCAAGCTGCGTGGTGTTGATTTTGCCAAGGGCGCTAAGCAGTTTAACATCACTGCTGCATCAACTGGTGGCGTGACCATCAACCTGAGACTCGATAGCAACAAGGGACCTGTGGTAGGTACAGTAACTATCGGTAAGACCGGTACTGTAGAGAAGTATCGCACCTTTAGCGGTAAGGTGAAGAATGCCACAGGTGTTCACGACCTCTATATCTGTTTCGACAAGGCCAGCGGCGACGTACGTCTGGACTGGTGGCAGTTCAAATAAAAATAACGCATGATGAAGAAGCTGCTTTCGATAGTACTGTTTGGGGCTATGGCATTTACGGCCACTGCTCAGCCTAAGCTGACGATGAGCTACGTGGCTAAGAATGCCGTTCGCGTGAGATATGCTGAACCGAAATCAGAGAGCGCATTACCCGATTGGCTCTATGTGAAGCATGATGAGCTGAAGCAGGCAGATATTACTGCCAGCATCAGTGGTAACACGCTGACAGTGAAGGATCAGGCTGGCAAGAAAGTGTTCTGTGCAACCACACACCAGCTGAAGGGTGGTGAGGCTACGCTCACCTTCGACTCGCCGAAGGATGAATATCTGTATGGCTTGGGACAGTTCCAGGATGGCTATAGCAACGTGAGGGGACTGTCACGCCGACTCACTCAAGTAAATACACAAATCAGTATCCCCATGCTCATATCGAGCAAGGGGTACGGTGTGTTATGGAATAATTACGGTCTGACCGAGTTTAATCCCTGCGGGCTGAGCGTGAAACTGATCAAGAGAGCTGGAGCTGGCGCACGCGAAGAAGTGAACGTGACCTCGACCGAAGGTGGAAAACGTGAGGTACGCGAGCGCCATATCTTCGAGGCAACCATCGATATCAAGGAGACAGGCGACTATGCCTTGCTGCTGGATGTTGGGCAGAAGATGGCGCGCAGGCATAACCTGCTGATTGACGGGCAGCCCGTTATCGAGATGCAGAACCTCTGGCTGCCGCCTACGGCATCGAAGCTGGTACACCTGACAAAGGGTGTTCATCAGCTATCAGCTGAGCTGACAAAGGACGACCAGCCTATGCTATATTATAATAAGGTGAAGGACGAGACCACGTTCCGTTCGCCTGTGGCCGAGGCAGTTGACTATACCGTATTTGTTGGTACGCCAGACGAAATCATCGCCACCTATCGTGAGTTGACAGGCCAGTGCCCTGAGATGCCAGAGTGGGCATTAGGCTATATCCACTGTCGTGAGCGTTTCCATTCGTCGGATGAGATTCTGCAGACGGCCAACCGATTCCGCAGCGAGCAACTGCCCGTGAGCGTGATGGTTCAGGATTGGCAGTACTGGGGTAAATACGGGTGGAATTCTATGAAGTTCGACGAGGAGTTCTATCCCGATCCGAAGGCATTGACTGACAGTCTGCACCAAATGGACATGAAGCTCATGGTGAGTGTGTGGTCGAAGATTGACAAGAACTCTGAGGTAGGTAAGGAGATGGTGGCTGGTGGGCACTATATCCCCGATACCGACTGGATAGACTTCTTTAATCCCGATGCTGCCGCTGCTTATTGGCAGAACTTTAAGCAGCGCCTGTTGCCTTTGGGCATAGATGCTTGGTGGCAGGATGCTACCGAGCCTGAGAATGATGATCTGGTAGGCCGGAAGGTGAACAAAGGCCAATGGGCCGGCGAACAGGTACGGAATGTGTATCCGCTGTTGGTGAACAAAACCGTTTACGAGGGCCTGGTGGCAGCAGGCAAGAAACCTATGATACTGACACGATGTGGCTTTGCCGGCATCCAGCGTTATGGCTCGGCACTGTGGAGCGGCGATGTGGGCAACGACTGGGAGACCTTCCGTCGGCAGATTACCGCCGGACTGGGTATGCAGGCTGCTGGTATCCCCTGGTGGACCTACGATGCAGGTGGATTCTTCCGTCCACAGAACCAGTATACCGACAGTGCTTATATCGAACGCATGTTGCGCTGGATAGAGACGGCAGTGTATCTGCCACTGATGCGTGTGCACGGTTATATGAGTAATACCGAACCTTGGAACTATGGCCAGGAAGCGCAGGACATCATTGCACAGTGTCTGAAAGAGCGTTACCGTCTGATGCCTTATATCAAGCGCTGCGCCAAGGAGGTATCGGAAAAGGGAAGTACACTGATGCGCCCCCTGGTGTTCGACTTTGCTAACGACACCGAGGCATTGAAGCAAAAATACGAATATATGTTCGGGCCTGCACTCCTCATCAGTCCGGTTACTGAGCCTGGAGTGACTACCTGGCAAACCTATCTGCCGCAGAATCCTGGCGGGTGGACTGACTATCGCACAGGGAAACACTACGATGGCGGGCAATACATAACAACAACCATTACTAAAGCCCATATCCCTGTATTTATCCGAGCTGGATATACTATTTACTAACAACATAAACTTTAAGTGTATGAAAACCAAATTATTTCTAACGTTGCTTCTGGCCAGCTTTATGCAGGCTAACGCCGAGACCATTTGTCATGACGATGGTACGGTGACATTTCAGTACAAGAACGACCAAGCCAAAGAGGTGCTGGTTGATGTGCAGTTTGCAGGGCGAAAGCCTATGCAGAAAGATGCCACGACGGGACTATGGACCGTTACATTAGGTCCTGCTGCCCCCGACATGTATCCCTATTGCTTTGTGGTTGACGGTGTGAGCATTATGGACCCCGACAATCCACAGTACTTCCCCAATGAGGGCTTTAAGAACAGTCTGCTGGAGATCAAGTCGAAAGACGGACTGGCTCATGACATCAAGGATGTGCCCCATGGCACCATTGAGTATATCCACTATTACTCTAAGAGTCTGGGTGGAACCAATACGGCCATCGTGTATCTGCCACCAAACTACATGATGAGCTTCGATAAGAAGTATCCTGTATTCTACCTGATAAGTGGTACTACTGATACGGAAGAGGTATATTACAAGGTGGGTCGTGTGAACTATATCCTCGACAACCTGCTGGCACAGAAGGCTGCCAAGGAGATGATTGTCGTGCTGCCTTACGGTAACCCTACCAAGCTGTTAGCTGCGCCTGCTGCTAACGGTGCGCCACAGACCAGATTCGGTGGCGATGTGTTCAGTAAGGACTTGATAAACGACCTGATGCCTTATATCGAGAAGAACTATCGCACCATCAATAATAAGGACCATCGTGCCATCGGCGGTTTCTCACGTGGTGGTAATCAGGCCCTGTTCAATGGTCTGAGCAATCTCGATAAGTTCTCGTATCTCTGCAGTTACAGCTCGTTCACCTCAACAGATATTGCCGGTGTTTACGACAATGCCGATGATACCAACAAGAAGATCCGTCTGTTCTGGCTGGGTGTGGGTACCGATGACTTCCTGTATGGTAATGCCCGCGACTATATGGAATTCCTGGATAAGAAAGGTATCCGTAGCGTGAAGGAGTTTACCAACGATAAGTTCGGACATACCTGGATGAACGCTAAGTACTTCCTGACTAAGACTCTGCCTCTGCTCTTCAATAAGAAGGCTTCAGAGGAGGCTATGAAGAATGGTGAGCCAGCCCCAGCTGCTACCGGTAAGGAACAGCAGTTTACTGCCGGTGTGATGGCACGCCTCTTCCCACGTCCTATCATCTCGCCAGAATATACTGAAGATGGTATCATCTTCCGCTTGAAGGCTCCCAATGCCCAGAAGGTAGAGCTGGAGTGTGAGATACTGCCAGAGAATATGGCCATGGAGCGTGACAGCGATGGTGTATGGAGCGTGAAGATGAGCGAGAACCTGTTTGAAACCTTCAAATACTGCTTCGTGGTTGATGGTATGCAGGTGACCGACCCCAGCAATATGTATATCGCACCGGATGCCGGCTTCAAATACAGCATTGCCGACAATCCAAACTCGCCATTCAACTTTGCCTCTCAGGGTGAGATAGCTCATGGACGTGTGAGCTATGACCTGCAGCGTAATACAGCCTTTTATTCATCGGGTAATATGCGAATGGGGGCTATGCCTGCCTTTATCCAACTGATTCCTGTGGAAGGTGAATCGATTGAGAGTTGGTTTAAGGTGGGTGGCGCTGATGCTATCGCTGACAGACTGATAGCCGATGGAAACGCAAAACCATGTATGATCACCGTTACTGCGCAGGACATCAGCAGACAACAGGGTGGCATGCAGATGCCTGGCTTCAAGATGAACAAGCTTGATGCCAACGACTATCCTACCTGGAGTCAGCGTCGCAGGGCATTGGTTAAACTGCTGCTCGACATCAAGAAGCAGCCAGATCCAGAGTTCCCAGCTATGGGCGGTGGCTTTGGTGGCGGCTTCGGCGGCGGCTTTGGCGGAAATAATTAAACATATTAGAATTAAGGATAACTAATGAAACTTTTATCAACTATCGTACTTTGTTGTG
>LXOW01338790.1_pt2 | contig 11418 bp, 7 predicted proteins | sample 1368591 | NCBI WGS metagenome assembly LXOW01 (sample SAMN04884650, study PRJNA319009) | bovine gut metagenome | isolation source: Cow rumen | host: Bos taurus | place: Italy: Legnaro (PD) | collected 2014-07-09
CGGCATTATTTACATTGGGCACGGTGGCGCCAACGGCAATACAGTCCTTTACTGAATGTTTGCTGGAAGTGTTATTACCCGTGATGGCGCCGTATTCTTCGCAGCCGGCGACGTTGGCGACAGTGAGGGTGGCGCGACTGAGGCAGTACCGCACGGAGCCCTGGGACCAACCCACGATGCCGCCGTGGTATTTGGAGGAGCCTTGCACAGCGTGGATGCAGACATCGGCGGCCACGGAACAGTCCTCCACAGTGGCGTCGAAAATGTTTCCTGCAATGCCGCCCACTCCATATCTGCCAGTAATGCGTGCGTCGGCAAGGTTTACTCCTCTGACGGTGCCGCCACTGCCAATTGCGCCGAAGAGGCCCTGATTTCTATCGGCATCATTTTCGCTGCCCCAGTAGAGACGGATGCCGCTGACGGTGTATCCCTGGCCGTCGAAGGTGCCTTGGAAACGATGGTCATTGGTGCCAATGGCGGTGTAGTTGTTCTCGGTGCTGGAGGCAAGATTCCACGCAGTGGTGTGGGTGTAGGTGATATTTTCACCCAACTGGAAACAGACCTCGTTGCAGTCGTGGGGCGTATTGCCATTCAGGCCATTCACGTACTGGGCCAGCAGGTCCAAGCCCTGGGGGGAGGAGATGACGTAGGGGTCGCCCTGCGCGCCGCTGCCCGTCCACACCTGGGTCCAGTGAGCGGTGTAGGTCTTGTTTTCGTGGGAGTGGTTAGCTATGGTGACGGTGGTGCTCGGCGTATTGCCGTTGCTGCCCGTCCAGCCATCGAAGTAGTAGCCCAGGCGCGTGGGGTTGTTCAGGGTGATAGTGGCCGTCTCCCAGGTATATTCCGTGGGGTTGTCAGTGGCAACGGCGCCGCCGTCCAGGTTGTAGGTGATGGTGAAGGAGTGGCTTGCATCGACCGTGGCGCCATAGCTCTTATTGACGCTCTTGCTACTGCTGCTGAGCTCGTTGCTTGCCAAATCCTTGATTGTGCCGCTGATAGACTGAACGATGAGGGTTGTCCCCGCATTAGCCGTGATGGTGCCGGAAAAAGTGAGGACGTTGGAGCCGGAGCCACCGTCGGTGGAGACATAAGACGCACTGCCCCAGGTGGTGCTGAGGGTGGGCGTACCCGTCACGGTGACAATCTCGTCGAAGGGGATGGAAACATAGAAGGTATTACCCTTGGCGTGTATGCTGCCGGAAACGACAGGGTCTCCTAGGCGAGAGGGGGCGGTGCCGTCTTTGGCCGTAATCTTGGCCTTGAGATTCTGTACCTTCCACTCATCGCTACCTTCACTGCCAGAGGCATCGAATCGGACAGAAATGGTATTGAAACTGTTGGGGACGATGATTTTGTAGTCCGTGGAGCGAGAGCCGCTCTTGAACTTCTGCATGGACAGAGGGAAATCCGTTCCATAGCCCCAGGGGTCGCTGGCTTTCGTCCCGTTATCAACATTAGGGACAGGGAAGGTGTAGGTTTTATACTCGGAGTACGTGTGTTTGGGGCGCATCTCAAAGCCGGCCATATAGCTGGAGATACTCGGCGTGCCAGGATTACCACCGCTGGCAGACGTCTCGCTGTCGCAGCCCGTTGTGTTATCAATGATGACCTGCAGATACTGGTAGGCGTCATCTATCTCCTTGGCCTGGAGTTCCAGCGTCATGTGGAGCGGAACACCCAGAAACGAGAGATAGTTCTTCGCATTGTCGTTATAGAAGGAGGAACGGTTAATCGTATACGGGTTGCCCGACTGTTTATAGCCACTGTCGTTGATGGTAAACTCGCTGGACCGGATGGTGCCCGTCTTCTGGTTGAACACGTCGTTGGGCACATTGGTGCCCGTGGTAATTGTGCGGTCACAGGAGGCCAGGCAGAAGCCGCCCAGGTCCAGGACCTCGAAGCGGTACGTGCGGGAGGTGCCGTTTTGATACCTATAGGCATTAGCGCCGGGGGTGTTCTCCGTGACGGAGATTTCCACGGCGTCCACGCCGGGCTCAAAGGTCACCTGGTCGGACACGCCCGTGAAGTGCTGCCCTGCGAAGGCGGAGAGGGAGACGGTGCGGTACTGAACGGTCTCGGTGATGGAGAGGTCTCCGCTACGGGTGATTTTGAACTTGCCGTTGACGTATTCGACGGTCCATGTATTGGCCGCCCACGCGCTCAATCCTGAAGAAAGGAATACGATCAGTGCCATTGTCATTCTAAAGACCATTGTCATTCTAAAGACCATTGTCATTCTGAGCGAAGCGAAGAATCTATTCTGTTTCATGGCTTTCATGGTTTAGAGGACTTCCTGGGAATCCGTGATCTCGCCGCTGGCCGGGCTGAAGTCGGGCTGGGTGGCGGTGATGTTCTTGGCGCTGATGAATTTGCCGGTAACATCAAGCACGCTGGCGGGAATGTTTTTCGTCGCCAAATACAGGGCGTCGTCGGACCCCGTGAGGACGAAATTGTAAGTGTCTGCCGTTGTCTGGTCGTTGCGGATGGAGACGTAGAAGAAATGGTCGGTCGGAGCAGAGGAACTGGTGACGGAGATGGAGCCATAGGTGGGCGTCCAGGCGCTGCCGTTCCAGCTCATGGTTTGGATCAGATTGCCGCCGGTGGAGCTGACGGTAAACGATTTCGGATCGATATAGCTGCCGTTCAATTTGAAGCCGAAGCGGTAGATGCTCTCGACGTTGGCAAAGTGGGCGTATGTCGTGCTGACAGCGTTGCCGGAAATGCCAGTCACATTTACGATTGCCGTTGCGTAAGCATACTTTTCTTCTATGGAATTCTCGCCGGTCAACTGTCCGTTCTGGCCGGTATAATCCCAGATATCGCGGGGGATGAGCAGCGTGAGTTCGTCATTCTCGGCCAGGCCGGATGTGGTGGTGATGTTGCCGCCGATTGTTGCATGGGTTGTTTTTTCGCCGTCACTGGGGGTTACGTCCAGCGTGCCCAGGAGGGTGCCACCCTTGTACACTTTCACCTTCTCGGTATTTCTCCAGTAGACGTTGAGGCGGGAACCGTCGTTCACGAGGTCCAAGGCTTTGGTATCGGATTCGCCCTTGGAGGCCTCGATGGTGAAGGTGTATACCACTTCGGTCGGGGTGGTTTGTTCTTCGGAGGGTTCGACGATCTCTTCCGGAATAGGATCTTTCACGCAGGCAGAGAAGAGCACTGCCAAGACAGGGATAATGATGTGCTTTGCTTTCATGATGCGTTCCTCCTGATTAATCTAATTCATTGCTGTTGCCGAAGTCTTCCCAGTCAGCGTTACTGCCTTGGAGGATGCATCCTTCCGTTTTAATCTCCACTACTACGATCTCCGGAGCCTCGTAGCGCTCTTTGCTGTTTTCTTCCATGGGTGTATACACTATTTTTTGTTTTTATTGTCTCTGAGCACTTTACAGATGGACAAAATGAGCACCGGGAGCCACACGACCGCGAGCAGCACCAGGAATGTTATGGCAGCAATTGTCAACCCGTCCACCTTCTATATTATTTCGAGCGCCCGAAGATGGCAAAATTCATAGAAACGCGTGTTCGGATGCGTAAAAAAGTGAGAAAATTGACTGAGGCGAACAAAAATTGACACGTTTGAAAGATTTTTGGCGTAAATTTGTATCATGACGACGGCGCTGTACACACATCAAGATCTGCTTTTCAGCGTATCGCTCGCGGCCTATGTGGTCACGAGCGTCTTCTTCGCCGCCGTCCGCTGGGGCCACATGTGCCAGCCGTACAACCAGCATCCGGACTATTACTACCCGGCCCGCAAGGTGTTAGTGGGCTGCTACCTGTCCAACCTGCTGATGGCGCCGGCCATCTTCCTTCCGCACGAGGCGGACGCCTTCCTGCAGCTGCGGATGCTGTGCCTGCTGGCGTCGCCCTTCTTCTGCGCAATGTTGATGTTCAGCTATTTCGGCAAGATGCTGGGCAGCTCCAACTGGCGCTGGCCCATCTATTCCCTGCTTGCACCCTTCACCGTGGTGGCCCTGACGGCCACGGTGCTCGTCTTCGTCCCCGGCACCCAGCTGGAGGGCCGCTTCTGCAGCATCTTCTTCGCCGCAGGCGGCCTGCTGGCGCTGGTGTTCCTGGGCTGCTTCTTCCTGGCACTGCGGATGGTGATCCTGGAGCTGTATCGCGCAGCGCGCGACGAATTCTCCAACCCCAACGATTTCCCGCACCGTTACGCCTCCGGCGCAGTCTGGATCTGCATCGCGCACCTGCTCGTGAGCTGGACGGCGACCCTCATCGGCACGCCGCTCTCGATGAGCATCGGCTTCGTGGCGATGTCGGGGCTCAGCATGGGACTGCTGATCAGCATCCTGCCCACGCACCGCACCCTGGCGGTGGAGCAGCTGGAGAAATCGACGGCGCCGGAGCCGGTCTCCGCCGCGAAGGAGGAGGAGATCGTCCGCGCCATCCGGGAATTCGTGGAGCAGGAGCAGGGCTACGCGGACGAGCACCTGACCCTTACGACCCTCGCCCAGCGCATCGGCTACAACCGCACCTACGTGTCCGCCGCGCTCACCGAACACCTGGGCGGCTTCTTCGTGTATGTGAACCGCTGCCGCCTCTCCCACGCCGCCCGCCTGCGGGTGGAGAACCCCGGCATCTCCGTCAGTGAACTCATCGACGCTTCCGGCTTCTCCCGGACCACCTATTACAAGGTCAAGAAAGAACTCGAACAATTTAATAATCAATAGTCTATGAAGGAGCCTTCTCTCCAGAATCCCTTCTCCCAGGACAGCCGGCAACAACAGCTGAAGTCCCCCGACCAGATCGGAAGCACCCTCAAGGTGACGGCGCTTCCCACCTATCTGCTGGCGCTGACGGCGCTGCTGCTGATGGGCGCGTTCTTCGTGTGGGGCTTCCTGGGGAGCGTGTCGGACAAGGTGTACTATAGCGGCGTGGTCTTCCCGTCGGAAGGCACGACGGACGTCTCGCTGCCCAACCGCGGCATGGTCCGGACGGTCTTCGTCCACAGCGGCGACCACGTGAGCCAGGGCCAGTCCGTGGCCCTCATCTCCATGGAGGACAGCTACAGCATCCTCACCAGCACGGTGGAGGGAACCGTCATCAGCACCAAGGTGGACAACGAGCCCTTCGAGGCCTTCGAGCCCATCATCAGCGTGGTCAGCGGGAACGGGGCCCGGACGCAGCGCTCCATGCTCATCGCCTACATCGACAACGCCGGCCAGCGCGACCTGCGCGAAGGCATGATGGCCCAGGTCTGGCCGGAAAACGAGAAGCGCGACGAAATCGGCTATGTCCGGGGCCGGGTGACGCGCATCGACCGCTACCCCGTGTCAGCGAGCGAAGTGCGCCAGACCCTCAAGAACGAGGAGATGGCGGGCCGCCTGCTCGCTTCGGGGGAGATGATGTACCAGGTGCAGATCGAGCTGTTCCCCTCGCCGGACGATCCTGCCCTGTTCGACTGGTCCTTCGGCGAGCCGGAGGATGTCAGCATGAACGTGGGCACCTACTGCTCGGTGCTGAGCGAGACCCGGCGCCGCAGCATGTTCCGCTATTTGTTTGAAGAAGCCCGGACGCGCTTCCGCGCCGTCAAGCTGCGCACAGAATAACACATGAAGAAGGGAAGTACCATATCGCTCATACGCCACTTTATGCGGGGATGTATGGCCTTTTACTGGGTCACTTTCCTCTTGTACTTCGTGGATATCGTCGCCTACCTGCTGGCGCCTTTCTTCCAGCAGGTCTACACGGACAACATCATCACGCGCAAGAATCCCGAGTGGTTCGGGCCCTTGATGATCGCGTATATTCTGCTGTTCGTGCTGGAGCTGGCCGTCTGGATGTCCATGAACCTCCTGCGCCGGCGGCATTTTACCAAGATGGGCGTGCTGAGCTCGTCCCGCTTCGTCCTGGGCATCCTGGAACTGCCCATGCTGACACTGGACCGCTTCTCGTCCGGCGAACTGGTGGCCCGTTATTCCAGCATCACCAGCATCACGCGCACGATGGACCAGTTCTCCATCGGCCTCATCTTCATCGTGCAGTCCATCATCAGTGCCGCCATGCTGATGATGTACAGCTGGAAACTGGGCCTGGTGGTCCTGCTGTCCATGTCCCTGCTCGTCCTGGTGATGCAGGTGACGGCCGACAGCATGAAGAAGAAAGCCAAGGGAACGGAAGTCTCCGACGGACGTCTGCAGGGCGTCACCATGACGGGCATCAAGAACATGGAGACCATCAAGTCCCTGGGCGGCGAGCGCGCCTTCTACAGCCAATGGGAGGCCTCTTTTGTCCAGGCCCTCAACGTGCGGGTCCGTTCTACCATGAGCATCATGGGAACCGGCTCCATCCCGCTGCTGGTGCTGCATCTGAGCAATGCCCTCATCCTGATCCTGGGCGCCTGGTATATCCTGCAGGGAGAACTGACGCCGGGTATGCTCCTGGCCTCCCAGGCGCTGGCTTCCAGCATCATCTATCCCATCAATTCGGCGGTCAAGGCCACCCAGAACGTCTATCGCAGCCAGGCCGCCATGGAACGCCTGGAAGAGGTGGAGGAGGCCTGCCAGGGGCACAGCCTGGAGCTGTCCGACCCGGAGGCGCTTCCGGATCAGCCCAAACTGCGGGGGGATGTGGAGTTGCGGAACGTCACCTTCGGCTACGACCGCAGCCTCCCCCCTGTTCTCAAGAATTTCTCCCTGAAGATCAAGGCGGGAGAGCGGGTTGCCTTCGTGGGCTTCTCAGGCTGCGGCAAGAGCACCCTCGCCAAGCTCATTTCCGGGCTCTACGAGCCCTGGGAGGGCGAAGTGCTGCTGGACGGCATGCCCGTGCAGCAGGTGAACCGCGCCGTCCGGATCAATTCCCTGTCGGTGGTCAACCAGGACATTTCCCTCTTCGAGGGCACCATCGAGGACAACATCAAGATGTGGGACGAGTCCATCGAGGATTTCTCCATGGTGATGGCCGCCCACGACGCCCAGATCCACGAGGATATCGCCGAGCGCCCCGGCGCCTACCAGGGCCTGCTGACCGAGAACGGCAAGAACTTCAGCGGCGGCCAGCGCCAGCGCCTGGAGATCGCCACCGCCCTGGCCAAAGATCCTTCCATCCTCATCATGGACGAAGGCACCTCCGCCCTCGACCCCAAGACCGAGGAGAAGGTGATGCAGCATATCGGCAATCTGGGCATCACCCTGGTGCTCATCGCCCACCGCCTGAGCACCATCCGGGACTGCGACCGCATCTACGTCATGGAGAAAGGCCAGGTCCAGCAGCAAGGCACCCACGAGGAGCTGATGCAGCAGGAGGGCCTCTATCGCGAACTCATGAAATACGCCTGACCTATGAATAATCTATTCTTCGAACAATTGGTCCAGCGTATTGAAGGAGACCGCAAGGCCATGAACCAGGCGGCCGACATTTTCCGGGGCATGATCGACCGCCAGGTGTGGAAAAAGCTCACCCTGAAGCGGGAGATTCCGGAAGACCTGGACGAGCTGGAAGAGACCTTCTACCGACAGCAGATTTTCTTCCGCCAGATCCAGCTGGAAGGCTCCTGGTGGACACGCTGCTCGGGCAAACTGCTGGCGTTCTCGGCCGACGACGACACGCCGGTCATTCTCTCCCCCGGCTTTGCCGACTATACCTTCGTCCATCCCCATACCGGACGACGCTGCAACGCCCGCAAGCACATGGACCTGCTCAAGAAGGAGGCGTTCACCCTCTGTTACCCCCTGCCCAAGGGGAAACTCACCATCAGCTCGTTCATCGGGCATGCGCTGCGGCAGCTGAGCGTCTACGACGCCATCTATGCCCTGCTGGCCTGCCTGGGCGTGGTGCTGCTGACCATGTTCACGCCGTATGCGTGCAAGCTGCTGTTCGACGAAGTCATCCCTTCGGGCGACACCTCCCAGATCACGCCCATCGCGGTGCTCCTCTTCAGCGCCGCGGCCGGCCTGGTGATGGTCCAGATTTCCCGTAACTTCCTGGTCGTCCGCATGAAGGACAAGATGGAGTACACCATGCAGTCCTCGCTGATGACCCGCCTGCTGTCGCTGCCCGCCGGCTTCTTCAAGAAGTATTCGCCCGGAGAACTGTCCAACCGCGTCCTGTCCGTGGTCCGCTTCTCCACGCAGCTCACCGAGGATATGCTCTCCACCATCCTCACGCTGATCTTCACGGTGATGCTGTTCATCCAGTTCTTCACCTACGGCGGTCCGCTGCTCTGGACGGGCATCCTGGTGATGGCGCTGTACATGCTGACCATCTACGTCCAGTATTCCTGCCGCAAGAAGGTGCAGGACCAGGCCAATGTGTACGCATCCAAGCTGACGGGACTCATCTACAACCTGGCCACCGGCGCGCAGAAAATCCGCACCAACGGGGCTGAGATCCGGGCCTTCCGCCATTGGGCCGAGGCCTACGAGCCGTCCGACCCCGACGGCAGCCGCTACCCGGCGCTGTTCAATTACAGCAACTCCATCAGTTATAATTTCCGGATGGTGCCGCTGATCGTGACCATGCTCGCCGCCTGGCACTACGGGCTGGGCCTGTCGGACTACATCGCCTACTGCAGCGTGCTCACCATTGCCACGGAGGCCATCCAGCAGTTCCAGCGCATCACCAAGGTCCTGGCCCAGCTGGCGCCGGAGATCAAGCTGTGCCAGCCCCTCCTGGAAGCCGAGTCGGAAACGGACGAGGGGACCCTGTTCCTCAAGGACGTGAGCGGCAACATCGACATCCGCGGTCTCAAGTTCCGATACGACGAGGAAATGCCTTACCTCTTCAACAACCTCAACCTGCGCATCAACGCCGGCGACTATGTGGCGCTGGTGGGCCCTTCGGGCTGCGGCAAGTCCACCCTGGTGCGCCTGATGCTGGGATTCGAGAAAGCGGAGAGCGGCTCTATCTTCTACGACGAGCACAACCTCGACGACATCAACAAGCCCAGCCTGCGGCGTTTCTGCATCAGCATCTGCCTGCAGGACGGCCAGCTGGTGGAGGGCACCATCCGGGACAACATTCTCTTCGGAAACGAAGGCTATACCGACGAGGACGTGCGGGAAGCCGCGAAGAATGCGGCCCTGGACCTGGACCTCGATGCCCTGCCGCGCGGCCTGGACACGCCCATCTCGGCCGACGGCCAGGGCGTTTCCGGCGGCCAGCGCCAGCGCATCCTCATCGCCCGCGCCCTCATCCGCAAGCCCAAGATCTTCCTGCTGGACGAGGCGACGTCGGCCCTGGACAACATCAGCCAGCACATCATCACGGAGAACCTGGCCAGGATGAAGTGCACGCGCATCACCATCGCGCACCGCATGAGCACCATCCGCGAGTGCAACCGCATCATCGTCCTGGACGGCGGCAAGGTGGCCGAAGACGGCACGTACGACGAACTGCTGGCCAAGGGCGGCCTTTTCTGTGACATCATTAAACGGCAGACGGCATGAGAAAGTTTCTGATCGCACTCCTTTGCGGCTTCCCGCTGCTCTGCCAGGCGCAGAGCCTGGAAGAGGTGATCCGCCTGGCCCAGGACAGCACCCTCACGGCTTTCCAGAGCCGCTACGAGTTTGAATTTCACGCGCAGCGTTTCGCCCAGTTCGAGGCGCTCCGCAAGCCGCAACTCGAGCTCAGCGTCGTGCCCAACTACCAGCGGATGATCAGCGACCCGACGCGCAACTACGTGTATCTGCGCAACTTCGACCGCTTCTCCACCGCCGCGCAACTCAAGCTCAGCCAGAAGGTGCTGAACTGGGGCGGCGACGCGTACGTGGAGAGCCAGGCCATCTGGAGCGAGTATTTCGGCCGGGACACGAACAACCGGCCGCGGGACTTCGTAGCGCTGCCGTTCGCCGTCGGCTATCAGCAGCCCCTGATGGGCTTCAATGCCCACCGCTGGGAGAAGACCATTGAGGACCTCCGGCTGGAGGCCGCGCAGAAGCAGCTCGACTACGACCTGCGCCGCATCGCCGAGGAGGCCACCGTCCGCTTCTTCCGCCTGGCCTGCGCCCAGGGCATGCTGGACATGTGCCTGCGCAACAAGCAGACCGCCGACACCCTGTATGCCATCGCCAGGGAGAAGGCGAGCATCGCCATCGTCACCCTGGCCGAGCTCCGCTCGCTGGAGCTGCAGCGGCTCAACGCCGCCAACGCGCTCCTGAGCGCCCGCAACGAGGAGCAGCTGGCCCGGGAGTCCCTGGCCGCGTACCTCCGCACCGATCCGCGCTCGCTGGGCGAGCGGCTGACCGTGCCCGACGGCACGCGGCTGATCTACCTCACGGACGAGGACGCCCTGGAGCTGGCGCGCAGCCACAGCCCGGCCGTCCAGCAGAAGCAGACGGACCTCACCGAGGCGCTCCGGCAGCAGCAGAAGACGCGCAGGGAGCAGGGCGTGACGGTGGGTGTGGACCTGAGCATGGGCATGCAGCAGCTGAGCAATACCTTCGTGGGAGCCTACCATGACCCGCAGTTCTTCATGCTGGGGTCCGTGTCCCTACGGATCCCGCTGATGGATCACGGCGCCGCCAGGCGGGGCAATGCCGCCGCGGCCGCCTGGGTTTCCCGCGAGGAACTGGCCCTCCGCGAGGCGGAGCGCGCGCTGGACGAGGACGTCCGGACGACGCTCGACAAGCTCCGCTCGCACGAGCAGCTGCTCGCCCACACCGCCGAGGCCGTGGCCATGGCCGACGAAGTCTTCGCGCTCACGGCCGAGAACTATGCCAACGGCCTGTGCGACATCAATACCTATTCCCTGGCCCAGAGCCGGCGGGACAGCGCCTACAACCAGCACCTTACGGCCCTGGCCGGGTACTGGACCACCTATTATCATTTGTTAACCCTCACGCAGTATGAATAANNTCCGAGCCCGCGCCGGAGCAGTCCGCCGCGCCGCAGGCGACGGGCGCCAACCTCCAGCGCACCATCGAGGCGGAGGGCTTTTCCAGCAAGGGAACCATCCAGGCCGTCACCGAGGTGCCGGTCTACAGCCGCATCAGCGAGCAGATCGTCCAGTTCGACATCGAGCTGGGCCAGCGCATCCGCAAGGGGCAGGTGGTCGTCCGGCTCAGCCAGGACGCCCTGAACGACCGGATCGCCAACTCCCGCGCGGAGCTGGAGCGGGCGGAATTCCAGTACCAGGCCATCCTGATGGGGCAGGGCTACAAGCGCGGCGAGCTGGAGCAGGCGCCCGAAGAGATCCGGCGCCAGGCCCGCATCAACAGCGGCTTCAACAGCGCGCAGGCCGCCCTGCAGCAGCTGGAGCACGAACTGACCTACTGCACCATCACCGCCCCTGTATCGGGCGCGGTGAGCCGGGTCGAGACCACGCTGTACAGCGCCGCCACGCCCGGCGTGCCCCTTTTCTACATCGTGGACACCGAGCACCTCAAAGTCTGCTTTGACGTGTTGGAAAACGAATTGCACAAATTCCAGCTGGGAGCACCCATCCAGGTGATCTCC
>LXOW01200019.1_pt1 | contig 11416 bp, 10 predicted proteins | sample 1368591 | NCBI WGS metagenome assembly LXOW01 (sample SAMN04884650, study PRJNA319009) | bovine gut metagenome | isolation source: Cow rumen | host: Bos taurus | place: Italy: Legnaro (PD) | collected 2014-07-09
GGATGGCATCGTCGTATTCGGCACTGGTGATACGCAGATATTCAGCCGTATCGCCTACGTCGAACACCAGCCGTTCCCAGGCGCTCTCGGCTCCGAGGGAGTCGCCGGGGGCGTATGCTGCCACGCGTGCTTCCACTGCCCAGATGTCCAGGCTGTCCACGTCCAGGTCGTAGGAGAAGGGACAGGCATTCCCCGCGAAACCTTTGTGGTGCAGAGTGGTATCCGTCCCCAGCAGTCTGTACCACAAGATATATATTCCCACACTGTCGGGCATGTTGATGTATCGGTTCCATGTGGCATGCACCTTCCGGGAGCAGTGTCCTGCCGTGAGATGCAGCACGGGGTTGTGGTAGTAGGGTGTCAGGGGGCTGGCCTGGAAGCAGCTGTCGAAGGCCAGGATGCGGAAGTTATGCTCGGCATGGCAGTCGACAGAGTCGTGGCAGGAATAGGTGGTGTTGAGCCGTCCCCACACGGTGTCGAAGTCGCGGCAGGGGTTGCCCATGCAGATATAGTAGCCCATCACGTCGGTGTCGGGGCTGGCATACCAGCTGAGGTGAATCTGCTCAGGATTGTCCCACACCGTGGCCACGCGCAGGCGGCAGGGGGCGGTGGGGAGGTTGTCCTCGTAGTAGAGGCCCACGGTGTCGGAGACGAGGGTGTCTGTCGGGCGGTAAGCCTGAAGGCAATAGCCCACGGTATCAGAGCAAATGATGCGGTGGAGGGTGTCGAGGTAGTGGGTGTCAGCCACCGAGGCACAGAGGGTGTAGCCATCCTGCCCGGGGAAGTGGCGGTAGAGGCCATAGGCATTTGCGCCCGGAACGGCATTCCACTGCAAAAACCCCACCTGATGGGAAGCCACATAATAGCGCGAGAAACGCACGGAGTCTGCCGACTGTGCCCGTACCGACAGGGAGAACAGGCAAGACAACAGACAGAGTATGGCAACGCGCGTTTTCAAAGGATTATTCTTGGCTGATGGTTTGCATGTGTACCAACTGGGCATAGCGCCCTTGGCGACTCATGAGGTCGGAATGGGTGCCTTGCTCCACGATGCGGCCCTGCTCCAATACCACAATATTGTCGGCATTGGCGATGGTGGAGAGCCTGTGGGCAATGACAAGGGCTGTACGACCCTGGAGGAGGGTCTCAATGGACTGCTGGACAAGGCGTTCCGACTCGGTATCGAGGGCGCTGGTGGCCTCGTCGAAGATGACAAACTCAGGGTTGTGGAGGAGGGTGCGGGCAATGCTGAGGCGCTGCCGCTGACCGCCACTGAGAAGGCTGCCGCCGTCGCCGATATTGGTGTCGTATCCTTCGGGCTGCTGGAGGATAAAGTCGTGTGCCCCAGCCATACGGGCGGCCTCTTCGACTTGCTGGTCTGTTGCCTCTGGTATGCCAAAGGCGATGTTGTTGCGGATGGTGTCATTGAAGAGCACCGTGTCCTGCGAGACCATGCCAATATGCCGACGGAGGTCGGAAAGGGAGATATCGTTGATGGGACGTCCGTCGAAAAGGATCTGCCCCTCGGAGCATTCATAGAAACGCATCAAGAGGTCAGCCAAGGTCGACTTGCCAGAACCGGAACTACCAACCAGGGCAACGGTCTTGCCTTTGGGGATGACCAGGTTGACATGGCTAAGAACCTCCACCTCGGGCGTGTAGTGGAAGGAGACATCGCGTAACTCCACCTGCTGCTGCAGACCGTTGAAAGGCGCGGTATTTGGGTTGTCGATGATGGGGTCCTCCTGCGCGAGGAACTCTTCAATGCGGTCGACACAGGCACGTCCTTTCTTGATATGCGAGATGGCGGTGGTCAACTCCTTGGCAGGTGGAATCATGAGGACGAACATCATGATGTATGACACAAAAAGGTCGGCGGTGAGACCCGTATCGCCTGCCAGCACCATGGAAGAGCCAAAAAGGAGGATGCCGATGACGATGGTGTTGCCGAGAAAGTCGCTGACGGGCGAGGCAAGGTCGACACGCCGCAAGATGCGTGTCCGCAATCGGGCGTAGCCCTTGTCGGCAACACGGAAACGGCTGTTGGAGAAGTCGATGGCGGTATACGACTTAATAATCTTGAGACCCATGATGGTCTCCTCCATGAGGGAGGTGAGGAAGGCATTGCGTTCCTGCAACTCCAGCGAGTTGCGCCTCAGCCTACGTGTGATGCCCGAGATGACAAAGACAATGATTGGCAGCATGCACAGCACGAAGAGCGTGAGGCGGGTGCTGATGTAGAAAAGCATGGCGATGTACAGCACCATGCTGACGATGGCTGTCACCAGTTGCTGGACAGAGTTGAGTGTACCCTCCTCATACTCCACAATATCGCCACCGAAGCGCGCGAGCATGTCGCCCTTACGGTTGGCACCATAATATGCCAGGGGGAGGTGCATGGCTTTCCTGAATAGCTCCATACGCACGTCTCTGACCAGCCTACAGCGCACGGAAGCCATGGAGATGAGAGAGAGGTAGGTGAAGACATTTTTCAGGGCATAGAGGGCAAAGACAAGGAAGGAGAAAAAAATCAACGCCCTTGTCTGCCCGTAGCCGATAAGCCATGCATATAACTGATGCAGACCCTGTTCCAACAGGCTGCCACCCCCTTCGGGCAAGGAGGCAGAGACCGTCATGGTAGTGTCGGCATCGGGAGGAAAAAGAATCTTGAGGAAGTCAGCCACCGAGAGGGCCGTACACATGGTGAATACCACACTCAGCACTACAAAGCAACCGTAGGCTGCCAGACGGGCGGCATACAGTTGCATGTGGCGAAGCGTGAAATTGGACATGGGAAAAGTCTATTCAACTTTATATCCCAGATAGTTGTGCGGGGTAAACTGACGGAGACGCTCCTTGACTTCGGGAGCCACGTCGAGGGTGTCGACAAAGGCTGCAATAGTGTCGGCTGTCACCTTCTGGTTGGTACGGGTGAGTTGTTTCAAGGCCTCGTAGGGGTTGGGGTAGCCCACGGAACGCAGCACCGTCTGGATGGCTTCGGCCACGACAGCCCAGTTGTTCTCAAGGTCGTTGAAGAGTGCCTGCTCGTTTAGGAGCAGTTTGTCCATGCCCTTGCGTAGCGACGCCAAGGAGATGAGCGTATGTGCAATAGGGACACCGATATTACGCGAGACAGTGGAGTCGGTCAGGTCTCGCTGCAGGCGACTGATGGGGAGTTTGTGGCTGAGATGCTCGAAGATGGCATTGGCCAGACCAAAGTTGCCCTCGGCATTCTCGAAGTCGATGGGGTTGACCTTGTGGGGCATGGCCGAGGAACCCACCTCGCCGGCTTTGATCTTCTGCTTGAAATACTCCATCGAGACGTAGGTCCAGACGTCGCGGCAAAGGTCGATGAGGATGACATTGAGACGCTTGCAGTTGTCGAAATAGGCGGCCATGTTGTCGTAGTTCTCAATCTGGGTGGTGTATTGCAGACGCTCTAGTCCCAGTTGCTCGGAGACGAATTTGTTGCCGAAAGCGCGCCAGTCGACCTCGGGATAGGCCGCCAGGTGGGCGTTGAAGTTGCCCGTGGCGCCACCGAACTTGGCCGAGAAGGGTATCTGTGCAAAATAATCCATCTGCCGGCGCAAGCGATAGGCAAAGACCATGAACTCCTTGCCCAACGAGGTGGGAGAGGCAGGCTGCCCGTGGGTGTGGGCCAGCATGGGGATGTCTTTCCATTCGTTGGCACGCTGCTCGAGGAGGTCGAGGATGGCCTGGTATTGGGGCATCAACACCTGCTCGTGGCACTCCTTGATGGAGAGGGGTACAGCCGTATTGTTGATGTCCTGCGAAGTGAGGCCGAAATGGATAAACTCCTTAAAGGCCTCAAGATGCAGCTCNNCAAGATGCAGCTCGTCGAAACGGCGCTTGATGAAATACTCCACCGCCTTGACGTCGTGGTTGGTGGTTTTCTCTATCTCCTTGATTTCCGAGGCATGCTCATCGGTGAAGTTGCGGTAGATGTCGCGGAGGGTCTCGGGCAGTTCGGGATGCTGGACGAAACACTCATGCAGCGGGAGTTGCGGCAACTGCCCCAGGGCAATGAAATATTCAATCTCTACCTGTACGCGGTAGCGGATGAGGGCACCTTCGGAGAAGTAACGAGCCAAAGGCTCTACCTTGGAACGGTAGCGTCCGTCGATGGGGGAAATGGCGTTGAGACTATTCATGGCTAAAACTTTTTCTTGGTGGCTGTGTCGGGCTGGGTTATCTGGCTGTTGAGGAACTTGTGCTTCTCGAGGAGTTTCTCTATTCTGCGGTCGTGGGTGGCATCGGCAAGGGCTTGGGCGTAGAGGACATTGTGGGTGTCGGTGCCGAGGAATTCCACCATGCCGGCTTCAATCATCTCGTAGGCTTTGCGACGGGGAATCTCGCCATAGAATCCCGACAACGAGAGAATGTTGACTTGAAAATAGATCCCCATGTCCTTGAGACGGTTATAATGGGGCGACTGGGCAGAGAAGTACGGATAACGTTCCGGGTGTGCCAGAATGATCTCGTGGTTCTTCATCTGTAAGTCGAAAAGGATTTCCTCGATGCCGACCAACTGCTGGTGCAGCGAAAGTTCCACCAACAGGTACTTGCCTCCTACGAGGAGGAAGTGGTTGCCTTTCACCCGGTCGTTGAAGCCCGAATCGATACGGTATTCTCCACCGCAACCAACCAACTCAAGTCCCTCGACACTCGCTTTCTCCACATCTTTCTTCAATTCGAGATAGAGTTTCTTGATATCATTTTCCACATTGGGGAAACGGGGATAGCAAAAGTGAGGTGTGCAGATGACCTTGTTGAAACCTGCGTCCCTCATTGCCTGCAGGCAAACGATAGTCTCATCAACACCCTTGGAGCCGTCGTCGACATTGGGGATAAGATGACAGTGCATGTCGGTTCCGAGGCATTCAAAAATAGGATTGGGAGCAATTACCTGCCTTTTGTGTTCAAATAGATTCTTAAAAAACGACATTGTTTTTCTGGTATTTGAATTATTTCCTTCTGATTATTTCTTTTTTAGCCAATTGGTTGATACGTGTATCTATCTGCTGATATCCACGGTCAATCTGTTCAATATTGTCAATACGACTCACCCCTTCAGCTGAGAGGGCGGCGATGAGCAACGCCACACCGGCACGGATGTCGGGCGAGGTCATCTTCACACCCCGCAGGCGATGTTCGCGGTCGAGGCCGATGACTGTGGCACGGTGGGGGTCACAGAGGATGATTTGGGCACCCATGTCGATGAGTTTGTCGACAAAGAACAAGCGGCTCTCGAACATCTTCTGATGGATGAGGACGCTGCCCTTGGCTTGTGTAGCCACCACCAGAACGATACTGATTAGGTCGGGGGTGAAGCCAGGCCACGGGGCATCGGCAACGGTCATGATGGAGCCGTCCATGAAACGGTCAATGACGTAATGGTCCTGAGGCGGGACAAGGAGGTCGTCACCCTTCTGCCAGACTTCGATACCTAACCTGCGGAACACCTGTGGGATGAGACCTAGATGCTGTATTCCTACATTCTTGATGGTAAGATCGCTCTGGGTCATTGCTGCCATACCAATAAATGACCCCACCTCAATCATGTCGGGTAGCAACTTGTGACTACAACCTTGCAATGAACTGACACCTTCAATGGTGAGGAGGTTGGATCCCACACCTTCGATATGGGCACCCATATTGTTGAGCATCGAGCAAAGTTGGTAGACATAAGGTTCACATGCGGCATTCATGATGGTGGTCTTGCCTTGTGCCAGAACTGAGGCCATCACGATATTGGCGGTACCCGTCACCGAAGCCTCGTCCAAGAGCATATAACATCCCTTCAATTGCCCGGCCTCTACCTGGTAACCTCCACGACGGTAGGAAACTGTAGCACCTAGTTTCTCCATTCCGAGAAAATGGGTATCCAATCGGCGCCGACCTATTTTGTCTCCCCCAGGTTGGGGTACCACGGCCCTTCCAAAACGCGAGAGCAACGGTCCTACTACCATGATACTTCCCCTTAGGGTGGTAGCTTTTCTGGCATACTCTTCAGTGTCCAACACCTCCAAGTTTACCTCGTCGGCCTGGAACTCAAACGTGCGACCTTCTTTCAGCAACACTGAATCGTCGTTCAAACGACGTACCTTCACCCCCAACATCATCAGAAGCTCGATGAGGTTGTTGATATCACGAATATCGGGGATATTCTCAATGACCACCTTCTCGGAGGTAAGCAATACAGCACATATCACCTGCAGGGCTTCGTTTTTGGCACCCTGTGGGTATATCTCGCCATTCAGTCTGTGGCCTCCTTCTATCTCAAATGTTGCCATTATTAAAGCGTATTATTATTGGCAGAACGTTTTTTNNCCCTCTCAGATACTCTTTCGCCTCTAGATAATGAAAATCTTTTGGCACTTGAATACGGTCGCCCGAAAGATATGCCAACTGGTTATTGATGACCTCATCTTCTACCGTGTCGCGATTCCAAATGAGGTAGTCGCGTTTCATCGTATGGGCCAGCTGGGATACCAAAGCATCACGCTCTTCCCCTTCAGGGTATTCAGCTGCACGTCTCACCATATCCTCAATGATTTGACCATAATGCCTGAAACGGACATTCTTTTGATTGTATGTGAGACGATGAGGCTTGAACTCCACAGTCTCCTCACGAGAAATCTCATACGGCATGTACACATCCAGTTCCCAATCCGACAGAATCATCAGATGCACCCAGTATTTACGTTTGTCATTCTCTTTCTTGCCTTCTTCTTTGTCTCTGCGCGCCATGACGTCGACTATGGCTTCTGCCACCTGGGTACGTTTGTTTTTGTCCTCTATCCCTTTGGCATATTGGATGAGCTTATATATGTTGCGACCGTAATCGCTTATCTTCAGTGGAGGTCGTTGAGTGTTGTATTCCATCCTTAGTGTTTACAAAAGTATCTTATTGTGTTTACAAAAATCAATAATAAAAGCCATAATACATCGGAGTACCCATCAGACGGTAGAGATCCGTCGGTGAACTGAAGCTGCTCCATCGTCCCCAGCCGTGGTTCATCCAGGTGTCATACATCATGTAAGGCATCATGCCGGTATGGTCGCGTACCACGGTGAAGGAGAGTCGCAGGTAGTTGTTGTCGCTGAAACGGAAGGCTGCCTCCGCCGACAAAGCTGTTGCCGACACATCAAAAGCCGACCCGTTGGCAGGGCCAAAGAAAGGTGCATACTGCCCACCAACATGGTAAAGGCTGGCTGCCAGCCACAGGCGGTCGTTGACCTGATAATCCGCCTCGACGTATGCCGATGCCACCCCTGTGCCTCCATTGTTGGAACGTCGCGGTGCCAGACTGCGGACGGGCTTTGACAAATAGTTCGGATCAAGACCCATGTCGCTCATGACACTGAACCCTCCCACAAAAGATAGTTTTTTCGTGGGACGGAAAGTGACAGACGGTGCAATGGAGGTATACAGCCGGTTGTCACCATAACTGTTGCCCACAAAGCCCGTGGTGACCGACATATGGGGTTCCCACTTCGGCATCACGACAGTGTCCTGGTCTTGCACATGCTGGGCTTTCAATGGCAGCGAGGCCAACAATACAAAGACCAACATTAGATGTCTGTATTTGACCATCTGGCAGATGTATTTTAATCCTTTACGTCTTATCATATCCTACTGATAACGCACACGCGAAACAAATATTGTGTCACAATTCCATTAATTTCATAAACGAGGCGGGAAACGGTGTCTCGAAACTCATCTTCTTGCCCGTGACGGGATGCCTGAAGGCAAGTCTGAAGGCATGTAATGCCAGCCTGTTGATAGGCGAAATGTCGTCCTTATAACCATACATGGGGTCATGCACAACAGGATGTTTCTCTTCCCGCAAATGCACACGTATCTGGTTGCGTCTTCCCGTTTCCAGTTTCAACTCCACCAACGAGTATCGCCTGCTGGTGCGCAACACCTTATAGTGGGTGATGGCCAGTTTGCCTCCATTGTCCGTTGGCGACGAGAGGACACAATATTGCCCGTCGGTGAGCCAACTCTTGATGGTTCCTTCCGAAGGTTCCAACGTTCCCCATACCACAGCCACATAGGCACGGTCGGTGACTATCTCTTTCCATTCCGCCTCAAAACGCTGCGATACCTGTTTCGACTTCGACACCACCAATAGACCCGATGTGTCGCGATCCAGCCGGTGTACGATATGGGCAGTGCAACGCTGATGGGTCAATTCCAAATACCGGTTCAGTTCCGAGATGACTGTTCTGTCGCCCGGGTTCTTGCTGTTCGACAGCAGCCCCTCATGTTTGTTGACCACAAAGAGATGCTCGTCTTCATAGACAATATCCAAGTCACGCGGCTTGCAACGCTCTTTGTAGGTAGACTTCTCTATGGTCACCACCATGCCGGGCTGCAAGGGATAGTTGTACTGACTCACCCTCCTGCCGTCTACACACACCGTATGTGCCAACAACTCTTTCAACTTGCTGCGGCTACTGTTGGGCATCTGCTCTGCCAGGAATTGCAGCAGTTCACCTGGCTTGTTTACTTTGTATTCTGTTTGTTTCACGTGAAACACTATTTTTTCTCGTTATCAACAATTTTGTCTATGTTTTCAACTCCCCTGTGTTCTTTAATTTTGTACGGTATTTTCTTCATACAAGGTAAGAAACTCGTAGGGATTGCCTATGTTCTCGATGAACTTCATCATGTCGTCGTTGCTTATCACCAGCGAGGCGGTGTTGTCGTTGGGATGGAAACTCACATTAGACGCCTTTTTCAACCCATTGTCGACAAAAAGAGTCACTTCATGGTTTACGTCGTTCACCAACGTGAAGAGCGATACCGACCCAGGCCTTACACCCAAATACTTCATCATCCGCTCGGGCGAGGCAAACGAGAGTTTTCCTTGGTGCAACAGATGTTCAATTTGGTGGATGTCCATCTCATGGCGCGAGTCCATAATGACCAGGTAATGACGGTTGCCCTTGTGGTTGCGGAAGAACAGGTTTTTGCATAATACAGTCCCCTCACCGCGGTAGAACTGGCGGGCAATCTCAATGGTGGGTGCTTCGGGATGTTCGTAATAGTCGAAGCCGATACCCATTCTCGCTAATGTCTCATATACTTGCGGTTGTCCTCTCATATATTGCAAATCAAGTATGCCATTTCATTTAGGGTCAAACACATCGAGCGGGTCAACGGGATGCGTTCATTCTGGTGTTCCCACGGAGCGAGTATCAGGAAACGGCCTTCACTACATGCTTCGAAGTACTGGTGTCCTGGTTTAGAAAACTGATTAAACCCCCAAGGGGTTAGGAAAATAAGTGGCAAGTGGGCATCCAAAGCGGCGCGCATGACAGCCTGTTCCCCTTTCGAGATGGCAGGCGAAACCAGGATGGTACCTTGACGTGCCAATGACAAAAAGTAAGCTACCTTCTCATCTATCTGTTCTTGTGAGAGGCTCCGCGACAGCTGGATTTGCACCTTCTCGGGATGGGTGAGAAGGAAACGGTTGCCGATAGCGGCGTAGGTTTGTCCTCCTACCTCGACTCCAAAGCGCACCTTTAAATAGTCTGGGTGGCTCCGCTTGACAGCCAAGCGGCGGGGGTTATCTTGCAGATAGGCTTTCCATTTGTCTAGGGTGCTGTAGTTATGCAATATTTTGTCGTTGTAGTCTTTGATCCAGAGGGTGGCTTTTTCTGGTGGCTGCGATTGAATCGCAGCGTACGAGAGAAGCTTGTCTCTAAACGAGCGCGCCTTTTTGTCACCTTCTCCTGTTCCCCTCTCTTTTTCCGTGCCGCCTTCTCCTGTTCCCCTCTCAGTCTCCGTGCCGCCTTCTCTTGTACGTCGCGTTTCCAACGCGGCATCTCCCAGCATCCGCCTCAACGCCCTGTTACACCCCAGTTTGAACCCTTTAATCACCTGCCCCAAATGGAACTCAGTTTTCCCTTTCACATACAGGATACCGTGGAAATGATCGGGCATCACCTGTTGGGAAACAATGGTTATCTGGGGATAGTAACGGGGAATACCATTCCATTCCGCAGCAACAGCTTCTCCCAACGGTGACAAGGAAATATGAGCAGTTTCCTCATCTCCTTCCAAAGCACCCAACAAGGGCAGCCTGTCCACCACCTCGAGTGTAATCATGTAGAAAGGCTCTGAATGATAGTCATGGGCTTCACTCCGGCGCTTCATCGATTGTATCTTCTTGCCGGCGTACTTTTTTCTTTTTTCTATCTGCTCAGGGGTCATTTAATAATTCCCAACTGTTTCGACATCTCCAGCATTCTCACAATGGGTTTCTTGGCCTTTTCTATGATTTCTTCCGAAAGGACGATCTCGGGTGTTTCGTCACGCAGGCAGGTATATAGTTTTTCCAAGGTATTGAGCTTCATGTACGAGCAGTCGGCGCAGCTGCACCCTTCTCCTGAAGGAACAACCAAGAACTCTCTGTCGGGGAACAGCTTCTTCATCTCGTGCAGCATGCCTGTCTCTGTAGCCACGATGAACTTCTTGCTGGGGGTCTTTTCAATATAGGTCAGCATCGCCTTGGTGCTTCCGACAAAGTCGGCCACCTGCAGCAACGCTGCGTTGCACTCTGGATGGGCAATGACCTTGGCTTCAGGGTGTGCCAACCGCAATTTAATCACGTTCTCAGCCTGCAGAGCGTCGTGTACAGTGCAAACCCCGTTCCACAGCAACATTTTTCTGCCAGTTATGCTGTTGATATAACCGCCCAGATTCTTATCAGGGGCAAAGATAATTTTCTGTTCCTCGGGCAATGCTCTTACCAGTTTTTCGGCGTTACCTGAAGTACATATCAGATCCGACAAGGCCTTGATTTCAGCAGTGCAGTTGACATAGGAGATGACCATGTGGTCAGGATGCTCGGCTTTGAACTTAGCCAAGTCCTCACCTTTGCACGACTCAGCCAACGAACAGCTAGCCTCCACATCCGGCAATAACACTTTGCGCGAAGGATTAAGTATCTTGGCCGTCTCAGCCATAAAATGCACGCCACAGAACACAATGATGTCGTTGTCGCATTCTTGTGCTTTCTGCGCCAGCGCCAGACTGTCGCCGATATAATCCGAAATATCTTGTATCTCGCCACGCTGGTAGTAATGTCCCAGGATGACAGCATTTTTTTCTTGCTTCAAGCGCAAGATTTCTTGCTTCAATTCATTGTCGGTCATATTTGTCTGTTTTTTTATGCTNNTATCTTTTTTAATTAAATCTTTTTATTTTTTCTTTTGTTGTCAATTTTGTTGATAACATCCTTTTCTCTCTTTTTAACTTTTTCTGTTATCAACATCTGTCAACATTTTTATAATCATCTATGCTTTTCTTTTACAGTCTTTCCAATGCTTTTCAACGTTCTGTTGATATCTCTTTTCACTCTGTCTCTTATACACATCT
>LXOW01382011.1_pt1 | contig 11408 bp, 10 predicted proteins | sample 1368591 | NCBI WGS metagenome assembly LXOW01 (sample SAMN04884650, study PRJNA319009) | bovine gut metagenome | isolation source: Cow rumen | host: Bos taurus | place: Italy: Legnaro (PD) | collected 2014-07-09
GAATGCCCAAATCAAACACCTCATCCATAGGAATCCACATTCCTACAGATTTGGCGTATTGTTCGGCTACGCGTTGCTCTATTTCGAAGCGGCCTCTATCTTCTTGGCCTGTTCGAGGTTGCGCCTCATGTAGTCGGCAAAGTCTTTGGAGTTCATCGGAGATTTCTTTGATTCTTCGATTTTCCGCATCGTACGCTCCATAGCCTCTTTGTGAAACTGATTCAAGAATGTCATTGCTCATAACGTTTTAGTTTCTGCAAAGATAAGAACAATTTCTCAATCTTCCAAATTATTCGCCATCATTTATAAAAACTATAATGATATATAGCGATACGCTCTCTCTTAATCGGTTTGTTGAACTATGTTCGAGAAACCTCACGCTCGGCAAAGTGAGCAAGTTCCCTTTGCTCTCGCTTAATCGGTTTGTTCATAATAGTAGGAATAGTCGATACCTTTCATGAAGATTTCGCGATCGTCAATGCGGTCTGTCATTGCTCCTTGGAGCAACGACTTGATGGCACGGGCATCTGTCGTGCTTTGCTTCATTGCCGATAAATACGCTTTCTTGTCTATCTTGCTCCAATCAACACAAAGCTTCAGGCGCGCCTTGAAGATAAGGTCCAGCCAAATGCGTGTTGAACGTCCATTCCCCTCCATAAAGGGATGGGCCACGTTCATCTCCACATATTTGTTCACTATCTCATCGAAAGTGGTCTCTGGCATACCTTCAATCATTCTCAAATTCTGCATCAGATATTCTGCACGACAGAACAAGGTACCATCTTTCCAAATGGTCTTGGTGCGTATCCTGCCAGCAAAATCATATAGACCACCAAAGATATATGCATGAATTTGTTGCAGGCACTCAACGGTTCCTGGCTTCATACTGTCGAGCAAGCCGCTCTCGATAAGCGTATAGGCTTTTTTCTTGCTCTGCCCATCAATGCTGTTGTCGCTATAGGTGAACCAGTGGAGAAACGAACGGGCACGATTATTGGGATAGTTTTCCGCCAAAGTCTGAACACAATCGCTGTCCAAAGCATCAGCAAAGCGCTGTTTACCATCGGGAGCTTGGAATTTGAAGTCGTGAGTGACGCTCACGAGTTGAATACCATCACCCGATAATTTCTTTTTCAACCATCGCCAATAGTTACCTGCCTTCACATAGTCATCCTCGTCATTAATAGCGCGGACAATATCAGTAGCCGAGAACCACCATTTAGTGTTTTCTTCGTCCCAGACTGCACGTACTTCGCGGTCGTTGAAAAAGCGGATTGATTTCTTGCTCATCTCAGTTCCGATTTTGCTGCAAATATAGTCAATTATCTTCTTACCGCCAAACTTTTATTCAGAAAAGTCTGTTGGGACACGAGCCACATAGCGATACAGGGTATTGTCATCATAGGTCTCACGGCTGAGCAACGAGACGTTGGCAGGAAGCTGGGGAGCACGAGTGCCGTCAGTAACAGTCATAGCGCCTGTCTCCACACGAATCTCGTCCCAAAGACCAGCGGCGATAAACGACTGGAGCGTCTGGCGGCCACCCTCGACGATGAGTGACTGGATGACGTGCTGGTAGAGATCGTCCATCAGTTGTGGCAAGGGACGGTCGTGGGTCAGGACGATACGCTTGGGATTCGGTCCGTGCCAATGACGGACAGTCAACTGCGGATGTTCGCGTGCATCGGTGGTATGACCTACAAGGATGGCGTCCTCCTCGGCACGCAACTGGTGGGAGAGCATCTGCGTCTGTTCGTTGCTGATTTGCAAGGCTTTACCGTGGTCGTCGATGAATCCATTGGCGGTCTGTGCCCATTTGAGGATGATGTACGGACGGTGCTCACGATGATAGGTGAAGAAACGGCGATTCAGCCACTGGCATTCCTTCTCGAGCACACCGACAGTGACGTCGATGCCTGCTTCCTGTAACTTCCGGATGCCCCTACCCTGCACCTCGGCAAAGGGATCAATAGTGCCTACGACCACACGACGTACACCCTTCTTAATAATCAGATCGGCGCAGGGCGGTGTCTTGCCGTAATGTGAACAGGGTTCCAGAGAAACATAGATAGTGGCATCCTTTAATAAAGCCTCATCCTCAGGACGTACACTGGCAAAGGCGTTCACCTCCGCATGACCCTCGCCACAACGTACGTGGTAGCCTTCGCCGATAATTTTAGAGGTAAGAAGTGAGAGGTGAGAGGTGAGAGGGGCAACGATTACAGCCCCTACCATGGGATTGGGCCGTGCTCCTTGAATACCGTTTGCAGCCAGTTGGATACAACGCTGCATGTAAAATTCATCGTTCGTCATAGCTGCAAAGGTACGAATAAGCGAGGAAAATACCAAATAAAATAAAATTTATTTGGATATTTGCTTGATTTACACTATCTTTGCCGGCAGAAACAATTAAAAGGAACATCCCTATGAAAAGAACTATTAACTCCCTGTTCGTGATGTTGTTGATGACAGCCGGAATGTTTGTATTATCGGGCTGTAGTAAGGACGACGATAAGCAGACTGACAATCAGACGAAAGAAGATGCCGTGCTGACAGCCAGTCCACTGATGGCTGCTGCGAAATCGTTTAACGAGCAGCTGTCAGACTTGAACTTCCAGGAACTGGAAGGACTGAAAGAGGTGGTACCCTATACGACAGCAATGACCCGTGCTGACGAGAATAACGAACGCACTGAGTTTGAGAATAAACTGTCGGAACTGCTAACCTTGCTGGAAGGCGAGCAGGCTAAGACACGTGCCGTGACGCTGGGACGTCGATTCTCGTTCCAAGCCTTTAACGATGCCCTTAGCCTGGCATGGGATTTGTCGGTGACATTAGGTGACATGGGCGAAAGCAGCTCTTCGTGGTTTGGTCTGAACACCACCAAGAGGGGTGAGGTAAACTATACTGCCAAGGATGGCAGTCTGTATACGGTGAAGGGTGAAATCATCAAGGAAGTGACCATCAAGTGGCGAGGCTTCAATACGCACACTGTGACGACCAAAGCCAGCGAGTTCTATATCTTTAAGAACAATGAACAGGTGGTAAGGATTGAGTCTGGTTCAGAGACCGAGCGTCCTTGGTGGTTGCCGATTATCATTAAAGACTACTTCTATAATGGGCAACTGTACTACCATGACTATGAAATTAACCTGACATATGACAAGAACAGCTCGCACAGACGCACAGTAGACCTGACCTACGGCAAGGTGGGTGAAGAAACTCCGTTGCTGACCATGACCGCCCACCTGGAAGACGATGGCGACCTCCTGAAGTTGCTCACTCACAATGTCAAAGTACACGCTGACTTCACCGTCAAGGCGATGGACAATATGTTGGTCTTTGTCGGCACGACAGACAATGTCAACTATCTGGTAGTCAATGGAGTAAAGGTTGCCAAATGTATGGAAGAAGGTACGACGGAACAGGAATGTAAGGCTATCGTTGCGGACTTCAACAGCAACCTAGAGCTGTCACTGCTGATGGCAGACGTACCAGTTGGTGATCTATATATGGATGCCGTGCAAAATACCCAGAATGGTCTCTACTACCCAACGGTGATGATACACTCTGAAATGTTGGGTAATAAGGATTATTCAGTGATAGCCATTCTGCAAATGCTGGGTGTTGAATTGCCTGAGATTTTTAGAACGGTAGCGCAGATTAGCCAATGACTTATCGCCAATTGTGGCAACGATTGGTCCCTGTTTATGGCAAGGGCGAGGCACAGGCCATTGCGAGACTTATCTATGAGGTACGCTATGGTTTGACATTAAGTGACCTGCTGATGGGCCGTGATAGTAGCGTGCCACAAGACGAACTGGAGCAAATTGCAATTAGGCTGGAGCGACAGGAGCCTGTGCAGTATATACTGGGGCAGACAGACTTTTGCGGCAGGACGTTTATGGTCAATAAACATGTACTGATTCCAAGGCCGGAAACAGAAGAATTGTGCCAGTGGATACTAACAACGGACGCTGCCCATATCCTTGACATCGGCACAGGTTCTGGTTGTATTGCCATTACATTGGCAGCGGAGATGCCCGAGGCTGAGGTGACGGCATGGGACATCTCAGAAGAGGCGTTAAAAGTTGCAGAGGAGAATGCCAAACGTACCAATGTTCATGTGAAGTTCGAACAAGTGGATACCTTACATCTTACATCAGACATCTGCCATCAGACATCTGACGTCTTCGACCTCATCGTCAGCAATCCCCCTTATATATGTAATAAGGAACGCGAGACGATGGAAGCTAACGTTTTGGAACACGAACCCCATACGGCGCTGTTTGTACCCAACGACGACCCGTTGCTGTTTTATCGTGCCATAGCGCAATACGGACAGACGGCACTGAAAGAGGGCGGATGGTTGTATTTCGAGATAAATCCTTTATATGCGGAGTCTTTACAAGACATGTTAAGTAAGATGTCGTATCACGACATCACGCTTAACAATGATCAGTACGGTAAACAACGAATGATAAGAGCAAAACGATGAAAAGTGAGAAAGAAGCCTACCTGACGTTGGCGGCTTTGTGTGCACAAGCCGAGCACTGCCAATGGGAAATGCTGGAGAAGATGCGTCGCTGGGAAGTGCCCGAGGAAGCACAGGCCCGCGTGATGCAACGACTGGTAAAGGAACGCTATGTCGATGACGAGCGCTATGCACGGGCTTTCGTCAAGGATAAGATCCGGTATAACAAATGGGGCCGTCGTAAGGTGGATCAGGCGCTGTGGCAGAAACATATCGATGAAGATATCCGTAAACGTGTGCTCGACGAGGTAGACGATGAGGAATATCTTGGTGTGTTGCGACCTTTATTAAAACAGAAGCGCAAGTCGACGAAAGCCAATAGCGACTACGAATTGAATCAGAAACTGATGCGCTTTGCAATGGGACGCGGCTTTACGTTTGATATCATCCGCCAATGCATTGACGTGGAAGAAGAACCAGAGGAAGATGATTTTTAAATGAACAATGAACTGGTGGACGCGTTTTCTTGATTTTATCTCGCCGCGGCAATGTGTGGTCTGCGGTGAACGACTATCACCCACAGAACGAAGCCTTTGTTCCGTGTGCGTACTGCACCTGCCTCGTACCACCTATCAATTTACGCCTAATGACAACCCTATGGCCCAACTGTTCTGGCATCTGACGCCCGTGGAACGTGCTGCAGCCTTGTTGTTTTACGAGCCTCATTCGGAGATGGCACGCATTGTTTACGACATGAAATACCACGACCGCCCGGATATCGGCGAGGATATGGGTAGGCTGATGGCCAACGAGATGCAGTTTGCGCGCTATTTCGACGGCATCGACGTCCTGCTTCCCGTGCCGTTAAGTCGCAAGCGCTTGCGACAACGCGGTTATAATCAGAGTGAACAACTGGCCATTGGAATTAGCGACATCACCCATCTGCCCATTGTCACTAAAGCCCTGCGTCGCAAACATTTTGTCAAGAGTCAGACGCAGCTCAGTCGTCATGAACGTCAGGAGAACGTAGCAGACATCTTTGAGTTATGCGACGATAGTCCGCTGAAAGGTAAACACGTACTACTTGTGGACGATATCTGCACTACAGGAGCCACGCTGATAGCCTGTGTGGATACCCTCAAGGACATCGAAGGCATCCGCCTGAGCGTACTGACTTTGGGCTTTACGAAAACATAGTCGTGTGCAATCGGTTGCACGATTGATAAGTCATTAATTCCCAATTCAGAATTATCATTTCTCAATTATTTCCTTACCTTTGCAGTACAAAAACTAATAACCCAATGATTATGAAACGTTTATTCATTTCCATCATCACAATTTTTGCTACCCTGCCCATGCTATCGCAGGGCTGGCCAGAGAAATACGACGGCGTCATGTTGCAAGGCTTCTATTGGGACTCGTATACTGATACCAATTGGGCAAATCTGGAGTCTCAGGCAGACGAAATGTCGCAGTTCTTCGACCTCATCTGGGTGCCCAACTCGGCATACGCCAACGCGTTGACCATGAATATGGGCTATCATCCTGTCTATTGGTTCGACCACAAGAGTGCCTTTGGTACGGAGGCACAGCTGCGCTCGATGATTAACACTTTCAAAGCCAAAGGAACTGGCATCATTGAGGATGTGGTCATCAACCATCGTGCCAGTGTCGACGGCAACTGGCTGAACTTCCCCAAAGAGACTTATAAAGGCGTGGATTATCAGTTGACGGCTGCAGACATCTGCAGAACCGACGAGGCAAAGGACAATGGCTACAATCCCACAGGAGCCAATGATACTGGCGAGAACTGGGGTGGCGCACGCGACTTGGACCATACAGGTGCTAATGTTCAGAAAAACGTGAATGCCTATCTTGACTTCCTGCTCAACGATTTGGGTTATGTCGGTTTCCGCTATGACTTCGTAAAGGGATTTGCAGCAAAGTATGTGGGACTGTATAATACGACCGCTAAGCCCAAGTTCTCTGTGGGTGAATGCTGGGATGGCAACAAGACTGTAGTGACCAACTGGATTAACGGCACCAAGCAGGATGGTGTCATTCAGAGTGCTGCCTTCGACTTCCCACTGAAATACTATATCAACGATGCCTTCAGCGGTGGCAAATGGAGCCGATTGAAGGACGGCTGTCTGTCTGACGACGACAACTACAAGCGCTATGCTGTGACGTTTGTTGACAATCACGATACGGGACGTCAGGGCGAATGTCCACTCTACGCCAATGTTGAAGCCGCCAATGCCTTTATTCTTACAATGCCTGGTACACCCTGTGTTTGGCTGAAACACTGGCAAACCTACAAGACCACTATTAAAAAATTGATTCTGACCCGCAAGGCAGCGGGTGTGAACAATGAGAGTAGCATTATCTCCATGCAACCGGAGGCAACAGGCTGCACCGTTATGGTACAGGGTAATAACGGAAAGATGCTTCTGCTGTTAGGCGATGTTACCAGTGCCGGCAATAGTGGCGATTTAAAATTGGCAGTTCAAGGCACAAACTTTAAACTATTGGTCAGCGACAATATTGACCTTTCAGCACTCGACGATATCAAGGAGAATGAGTTTACTGCTCCTGATTGCTGCCAAGTGGCAGAAGGTGAGGTTTGTGCTTTCTTCGAGGCGCCCACCTCGTGGAGTATTGTAAAATGTTGGGCCTGGGATTCGAGTAACAACTATACTGGTGGTACATGGCCTGGCGCTGCATGTACAAAGGTTGGCACGAACAATGGCAAAAACGTGTGGAAGTGGAGCTATAGCGGTTCACTGACAACACAACCTACATTTATTATATTTAACAACAATAATAATGGACAGCAGACTGCCGACCTCGACTTTAAGAATGGAGGCTACTACAATGAAGCTGGCGCCCTGCAAGGTGTCGTTACAGGCATTGAGACCATTACCGAGACAAGGAGCGACAGCAAGCCTGCCCGTATCTTTACGCTCGATGGTCGTGAAGTAAAGAATCCGCAACGCGGAATCTACATCATTAACGGTAAAAAGGTCGTGATTAATTAAAGACGGCACGCACCACAAACCAGCAGTGCAGCAAGAACGTCTGTACAGGACCATAGTGGTGAGCCATCACACGATAACGCTCCAAGAGGGAAGCACGATGATTCTGCGTCGTGGTTCCCTCTTCGGTATAGTTAGCCACAACCATCTGCGTGTTACACAACTTCAAACCCATGCGTTCCGTTTCCTTCATCACACGGATGCACCAGTCGACATCGGCAGAAAAACGGTAGCGTGTGTCGTACTGCTGATTCTTGGCAATATCGGTACGGGCGTAAAAGGCCTGATGACATACCAACATACCTTTCCTGAACGAGCGCCATGTAAGCTGCTGGGGAGGTTGGTGTTGGCGTGGATGAAGATAACGGCCCTCACTATCCACGATATCGGTATTGCCATAAAGCACGCCCGGGAGATCATCTGACGGCAGTTCATTCAGCTGACAGTGCTGAACAATCTGCTCCAACGTATCGGTCTGCGGGAAGAAATCACCAGCATTCATATAAACAATATAATCACCAGAAGCCTGCGTCAGACCTTTGTTCATGGCGTCATAAATGCCGTGATCGGGTTCAGACAGAATAATCACCTTATGACCATTACCCGAAGCGTCGCTCTTTTCCTTATAAACCTCAGCCATTTGTAACGTGTTATCTTTCGAAGCACCATCTACTATTAAGTGTTCCACCCCCTCATAGGTCTGAGCATACACACTGTCAAGTGTTCGCCGCAACACCTTTTCGGCATTATAAGTTATCGTAACTACAGTTATTCTAATCATCGTACTGTTTATGAGAATTCATCACCTTATTATATACCTCCTGATAACGTTTGGCTACGCTTTGCTGTGAATAATTATGTGCGACCTTTTTCAAACATTCACGGCTTAAATCGTCATAATCGGCCTCAGCCAAGACATAGTGGAGGCCCTTTGCCAAATCTGCCGCATCACGATAGGTTGCCAAGTAGCCATTCTTGAGATGCTCTATCATCTCCGGAATTCCACCGATACGGAAACCGATACAGGGAACGCCACACGCCATTGCCTCCATGATAGAGTTTGGAAGGTTTTCCGACAACGATGGCAAGACAAAGACATCCACTGCACTATAGACCTGAACTATCCGCTGTTCGTCATTCACATAACCCAAAGAATAGGTCTGGAACGGAAAATGCAAGTCCTCAGCATGTCCTCCAAGCACAACCACTGAAGTATGTTGTTCCATCTCAGGATATTGACGAACTAATTGCTGGCACGCTTCCATCAGGTAAGACATACCCTTGTTCGGATTCGTCACCCTTTGTGACACGAATAATATCAGACGGTCGTTCTCCGGAAGACCCAATTGTTGGCGCGCCTTGCATTTGTCGGAAGGAGCATACAAACGATTGTCAATAGGGTTTGGAATCGACAAAATATCCTGTCCTGTCAGCAAGGCACTTTTCTGTGTTTCGCTTGCCAGCCACTGGCTACATGCCACGAATGTTATACGCTTTCCCTCCAGCAGTCGCTGCTTGCGTTGCCAGATTCGTGTAGACAAATCATGCCCAGAGCCACCTCCTGGCAAAAGTCGACAACGACTGCAACCCGTTTCAAAATTCCTGCAATCCAATGTCAAGTGACAAATAGCCGTAGCAGGCCATATATCATGCATTGTCCATACCACAGGTTTGCCGCTCTCCAAAATCTTGCGGATATTGTTCAACGACAGCATTCCTTGATTAATCCAATGAAGATGAATAATGTCGGCCTCCTGAAATTCAGGCAATTTCGTAATGTCAGTGCCGCAATTGGCAATATCTATTTCAAATAGGTGTTCACGCCTGAAATGCAAATGCAGCCATATGACAAAGCGCTCCCAAAGGAAATTCCATTGCTGGCGCCAAGATTGCGGCAAGGCAGAAACCGTCAACTGGTCTGTTTCCTTGTCACGCACTAGCATCTTTGCCTTTATGCCGTTGTTGTTCAATGCATCCATCAGGCGGTGGGCTGCAACTGCCGCCCCACCCGTTCGTTCGCTCGTATTTACTATCAGTACTCGCATACCTTATTATAATATAGGTGCAAAGATAATGTAAATCACGCGAAATACAAAAAGAAAAAGGGTAAAAAATACATGTTATCGCGCACATCACTTGATTTAAATCAAGAACAACGCATTTTTTTGAGAAAAAAGATGGTAAAAACTTGTAGGATTCTAAAAAGTTCGTACCTTTGCATTGTCAAACGAAAGGATGACACTTGACTAAGTGAGGTCAAGTTTCTTTAATAGATTGTTTTAGGTTAGTAGTAATATTTATAGTTTTAGGTTTTTAGTTATTGGTAAGAAGAAAGTTTTAAATGTGTTAGGATAACAGTGATCGCTGTGAAGCGCTCATAACTTTCTTTTCTAAGGAAATCGTTTTAATAAAATAATATGCTGCCGCAAGGCAGACCTCCAGTCGAAAGACTGGAATTGTTTCGAATACAAAGGATTTTTAGTTAAACATAGGCTTTTTGAATACCACTGCTCGTCGATGAGTAGTGGTATTTTTTTTGAGTTCAATAAGGGCCACTTATTAGATGATAAGTGACCCTTATTGAAAAATAAATGGCACTTATTTTTCAATAAGTGCCACTGCGTATGCGGAAATACCTTCTTGTCGTCCAGTAAAACCCAGTTTTTCTGTCGTCGTAGCCTTAATAGAGATGGCGTCGACATCGCAACCAATCACTTGCGCCATTGTCTGTTGCATCTGAGGAATATGTGGATTCATCTTTGGCCGTTCGGCACATATCGTCGCATCAATATTCACCAACCGATAACCCTTGGTAGCTATCAGTTCGATGGTTTTCTTCAGGATAATCTTACTGTCCATACCGTCCGTTTCCGCTGAAGTATCTGGAAAGTGATAGCCAATGTCTCGCATATTGGCAGCTCCCAGAATAGCATCACAGATGGCATGTATCAGTACGTCGGCATCGCTGTGACCTAGCAGGCCCAGTTCATGTTCTAACTTTATTCCGCCCATCCATAGGTCGCGCCCTTTTACCAGTTGGTGGACGTCATAGCCCATTCCTACTCTTATCATGTTTTCGTTATTGCGTTATTGCGTTATGTCGTTATTTCGTTATTACGTAATTCCGTTATTCCAATTTATTTCCTGAATAAGTCTTTGATGCCATCCATGTCGAAAGCCAGCGTAAAACGCAGTGTCTGGTCCAGAGGATTGCTCCGGGCCGTAGAGATGACATAACCCACATCCAGTGAGAATACATTCATGCGGAAACCACCACCGATTGTAAAATACTTACGGTTACCCTTATTCTCCGACTCATGGTGGTAACCGGCACGCAGCGAGAACTGGTCGTGATAGACATACTCTGCACCCACACTCCATTGAATCTCCTCCAATTCCTCCTTGAAGCCGCCCGGTGCATCGCTAAAACTCTTAATCATACCACTGAATGAGCTGACATCGCTATATTCAGATATGACGCGCTCCTCATACTCCTCCTTTGTTTCGCCGTCATTCTGCTTAGGAACCGTGGGAACCATCAGTTTATTGGCATCGGCAGCAATGGTGAAACGGTTATATTCATCAACAGGAATCATCAACGAAGCACCCAACCTGAGATTGGCAGGCAAGAACTGCGAACGGTCGTCACCGAAATAGGTAATCTTTGAACCCATATTCTGCAGTACCAAACCCAAGCCCAGTTGGCATTCACGCTGTCCGATATTGATATAATTATTGTAATAAGCATGAATATCGGCAGCAAAGGCAGAAGCTGGCGAAGCATCTTCCGTGTAGTCGAAACGCAGGTCACTGTAAATCCAGCGCAGAGCCACACCCAACGAGAACTTCTCTGTCAACATCAAGGCTGCACCGACGTCAAGCGACATCTCATAGGGTTT
>LXOW01129058.1_pt1 | contig 11407 bp, 15 predicted proteins | sample 1368591 | NCBI WGS metagenome assembly LXOW01 (sample SAMN04884650, study PRJNA319009) | bovine gut metagenome | isolation source: Cow rumen | host: Bos taurus | place: Italy: Legnaro (PD) | collected 2014-07-09
TGCGGTGACCACGCCATCCTCGCCGCATTGTTGAACACCTTCCCGAAGACCAACCACAAGAAGGAGAACATCTGCATGGTGTCCGGTATCGGATGCTCATCACGTATCCCCTACTATGTGGATACTTACGGTTTCCACAGCATCCACGGCCGTGCTTGTGCTATCGCCACGGGCGTGAAGCTGGCCAATCCGGCTCTCTCCGTTTGGGTGAGCATGGGCGATGGCGACTCCATGGCTATCGGTGGTAACCACCTGATTCATGCGGTACGTCGTAACCAGGACTTGAACATTACCATCTTCAATAACGAAATCTATGGTTTGACTAAAGGACAGTACAGCCCGACCACCAAGTTCGGTCAGGTGACCAAGACCTCTCCTTACGGCACCATTGACTATCCCTTCAATCCGGGTGAGTTGGTGATGGGCGCACAGGGCACCTTCTACGCACGTGCATTGGACTGCCTGCCTCCGTTGACCACCGACATCATGACCCGCGCCGCCAAGCACGACGGCACCAGCGTGGTGGAAGTGCTGCAGAACTGCATGATCTTCAACGACAAGGCCCACGCCGCCATCACCGACCGCGCTGTACGTGACGACCGCACCATCATTCTTGAAGATGGCAAGCCCATGATTTTCGGCAAGGAGAAGAACAAGGGTCTCCGTTTCAACGGACGTTGCTTGGAGGCTGTCACCATTGGCGAAAACGGCATCACGATGGACGACATCATGATCCACCACGAGGACACCGAGGACACCGGCATCCACATGATGCTGGCCCGCATGAGCGGTGATCTTCCCGTAGCTCTCGGTGTAATCCGTAACGTGAAGAAAACCTCCTACACNNAAAATTAAGTAAAAGCACGGCAATTTGGCTTGTCGTGCTTTTTTTTATTTGATTTGTGGTAAAAATTGCAACAAGTTGTGGTAAAAATTGCAACAGCTATTTGTTGTAGTGATTATATTTTTTTTAGAAATTTGCAAATGTCAAATTTATTCATAAAAACAATTTGTTTTTATAAGATGTTGCTCATGTGAAGGTGGAAAATGGCAAAAATTAGATAAAACTCGGGATGGTTTTCCAAAAAGGTATTTGGAATGGCAAGGATAAAACTGGATAATTCTGAAAATATATGAATTCAGCGGGTATATGTGACAACTTAGAAGAAGACATACACTTCGGCAACCTGATCAAAGAATTGCTGGAAAAAGAAGGACGTACCATCACCTGGTTTGCCCAACAAATGAATAGTGACCGGAGCAATATGTACAAGATTCTATCGCATGTTCATATTGACAGTGGTTTTATCCTTCGTGCGTCCTGGGTGCTGAAACATGATTTTTTCAAGGATGCGTCAGACAGGTTGCGAGCCATGGTCGCCAATAAGCAATTTCCGAAGGCTGTGCCTTCACCCAAGAAATCCAGTCGAAAAGAAAACGGAGAGTCCAAATCATAAAAAATGAATTTGCGGGTTTATACAGAGGATTTGCTGATTGCCAGAGAACTCATTAACCACAATGAGAAGGTTACCCGTGAATTTTTCTACCGGCAGTGTTATCCGCTTTTCAAATCCATTTATGACAATTATTACACAGATTGTACCTGTTGCAAGGAGTTTATCGATGAGATTTATCTCTTGGTATTGGCTCCGAGCCGATACACGGGAAAATGCCGCTTGCAGGATTACAAAGGGGAAAGTACGCTGGCAACCTGGTTGAAAACCGTGTGTGTTCGCTATTGTTACGGCAAGTTTGAAAGAAAAAAACGTGTACAGATGGAACTGCCGCAATCTGATGACGATGAACACAAGCATTCAGCTGATGATATTTCGGTTTCTATTGAATTGGATTTCACTAATATTAACAAGAGTGATGTGATGGTGGTGTTGAATATGATGCCTAACAAGCGCTATAGCACTCTTTTGCGTTTGCGCTATCTGGAAGAGTTAAGCAATGAGGAGACCGCGGAACTGATGGGTATGAGCCTTGACAATTATTACAACAAACACAAACTGGCCAAAGCTCAGTATGAGCAGGTCTTGAGAAAGGAGTCCCGTTATGCATAATTCATTTCGTTCAGACATTAGTTTGGAAAAGTTAGCGGCCTATTTGGACGGCAACCTTTCGTCAGAGGAGATGAGGATGGTATCTGAAAAGATACGGCATGACTTTGAACTGGACGAGCAGGTGACTATGGAAGATGAGATAGATGCCATGATGGCTGCATATAAAGCCGAGGGTGTTGAGTTGCCAGCAGAATTACTTGCTGATGATTTCGAGATTCCGGATGCAAGCAAGCATTATAGTGATGACAAATATCTTGAGAAAAGACGTTGGCCTCGGATTGAAGTGGCAGCCGTGGCGGCTATGGCAGCACCCCCTGATAAAGGGAATTTGATGCAAAAGTTTAAGGATTTTTTCAGTGACATTGATTAAACAGTAGATAATTGTAAATATTTGTAAAAATGCGGGTGATAGATTCTTTACCTGCAGATGCTCTATATCTATAGTTTTACGAAAAATATTAGATATGATAAGGAATCTTTCCACAGAACTGGTTCGTTCGTTGCTGGCCAAAGCGGATATTTCCGTTGTTCAGGACAAGGATGGACGTTTCCTTACGGTGTTGAAGTCCAACGAGCAGTTTAACCACGATGTGGTGATCAGGTACATTGTAAGGGGAGAATGTTTGCTTATGGTGGGGCAGGCCTCCGCTTATGATGTGCCAGCCGAATGCCGTAGTGATGTGATATTGGCTCTCAATATACATAATATGCGCAGATATGCCTGTGCTGGTGCGCTTCATGATAATACAATCATGTTCAAACACAGTCTGATGGTGGATGAGGATGTCTCTGAAGAACATATACTGGAGAATTGGGTGAAAGCAGGCACAGAGAGCATCTGGAACGCATTTGTTGAATTTGAAAAAAACGCGAAAGACGATGAGGGAAATTACAAAAGATATACTTTGCCGGTACTTGGAAGAGATTGGGTATGACGCAAGAACCAACGGGAATGGTGATTATTATGTGATGAAATATGCTGATGAGGTATTTCCTCACGATATTGAGATCACCTATATTGTGGACGGAGAATGGATTCTTGTCAGGGGAACCGCCTTACGCTTTGGACCGCCAGAGGGAGATGAGTATGTTGTGATGGAGGTGCTCAATGAGATGAACAAGAAACGTTCCGATCCGGTGGGTTTTTATCTCAACTTCATGCCTCGTTTTCAGTACCGTGTGAAATTGGGACAGGAGGTGTCGGAGGCGTATATCAAACGGGATGTTATTCAGTTTGGAGCGTATTGTATTGTGAGTAGTTTTGAAGAATTGGGACTGAGACTGAATGCGCGTGGAATAGAAACAGTATCACCGTTTTGATGAAATTGATAAACCTGTCCAATTTCTCATGGATTGTAATAGGAATTGTTCAAAATAAGGAAGAAAAATTATCGCGCAGTAAAATTGCGCAGATGAATCGTATTTTTGCATTGTCAAATAAAAACAAGAGGATTGATCATTATGGAAAAACTGAAGATTTTTGCAAAAACCATAGAAGAAGAGGCTATGCAGCAAGTTCGTGATATGAGCAGATGCGAAGCATATTGTGAAAACACCATTCGCATTATGCCCGACTGCCATGCGGGTAAGGGATGTACTGTCGGGACTGTGATTGCGGTGAGTGATAGAGTGGTGCCCAATACGNNTGAAACTGGAAGAAGAGCATATCGATTTGCAGCAATTGGACCAAGTAATCAACAGCCGTATTCCGTCAGGGATGAATATTCATGAGACACCAGTCAGAATATTTGAAGAGTTGAAAGAACTCTGTTGTATCAATGTTGTGGATCTTAATATGGCTAATTGCTCTATTGGCTCTTTGGGAGGGGGAAACCATTTCATTGAAATTAATAGAGACAAGCAAGGGCACAACTATCTGGTCATTCATTCGGGAAGCCGAAACTTAGGTGTTCGTGTTTGCAAATATTATCAGAAAATGGCTGTCACATCCTGCAAAAGGAATGTTTTTGATTCTAAGGCATTGATTGCGGAATTAAAAGCTCAAGGGCGGGAACGTGAGATAGCGGCGGCATTGGCGGCTGCGAAGAAACAACAACAAGAACAGGCGATTCCGGAGGAACTTGCGTATCTGAAAGGTCCCGAAGCTGAGGATTATTTGCACGATATGAACATTTGCCAGCGCTATGCGACTATCAATCGTCGGACAATAGCAGACATCATTCTGGATGCCATGTCTTTGCACGAAAGCAGCTCTTTTCATACCATCCACAACTATATTGATACTGAACACAAAATCCTGAGAAAGGGAGCTGTCAGTGCCATGGATGGTGAGATGCTGATTATCCCTATGAACATGCGCGACGGCTCACTCCTGTGCCGTGGGAAAGGAAACCCGGATTGGTTATTCAGTGCCCCTCATGGAGCCGGACGTCTGATGTCGAGAAACAAAGCCAAAGAGACGCTCTCTATGGAGGATTTCCAGAAATCCATGAAGGATGTCTATACGACTTCTGTTTGTGAGGAGACTATCGACGAGGCACCGATGGCCTACAAGCCCATGCAAGAAATTATGGAATGTATCACTCCCACCGTGGAGGTGCTGGAGGTCATCAAGCCTATCTATAATTACAAGGCAAAGGATGATGTGCGTCAGGCATTGCTGTTATGGAAAATGGGTGCAGGAAACTCTGCCCAACGCTTCAATGGAGAAAATCCTATTCCCGAAAAGAGAGAAGTTGCCACCAAGGAGAGTTGGAGTAACCACCCGATGCCTGAAAAGAACGTAGTGATACCTATGAACGTTCGAATTTCCCGAGAGGCAATGCGGATAGTCAAGTACGGACACATACCAGAGGCCATGGAAGACCATTGGTTCATGTACTGCGATGAGAGCACCATCCGCTATTATCGCAGCTGGACGGGTATCTGTGTTTTCATTGCCAAGTATATAGACGAAGGAGATTCTTTCCGCATCACAGAACTGCAGGCCAACCGTAATCCAGAGGAATACAGCAATGAAAACTTCTCCTACGATGTCGCGCTCTTCATGGCATTGCTGACGGAGGAGTACGGCGGGGATGCCGGGAAATGGTGGGAGATGGTGATGAACTCATAGCAAGATAGGGTGAAAATTGCGACAAGTTGTGGTAAAGAATGCGACAGTGGAATAGAGTTTCATATTGATTTATTTCGGAAGTTTGCAAAGAGAAAAACAAAGCTATGGGATTAAAAGATTTACTTGACGATCAAAACAAAACCCCTACCTCTGCTAAAGCCCAATACGATCTTGGCTCGATGTACGAGAATGGCAGGGGAGTGCCGCAAAGCGACGCGGAAGCTGTGAAGTGGTACCGCATGGCGGCAGAGCAAGGATATATTGCGGCCCAATATCGTCTTGGCATGATGTACCATGAAGGCAAAAGAGTGCCTCAAAGCGACTCGGAAGCCGCAAAGTGGTTTCGCATGGCAGCGGAACAAGGAGACAGGTATGCGCAAACTATGCTTGGTTGGTTGTACGAGAATGGCGAAGGGGTGTCACAAAGCGGCGAAGAGGCCGTGAAATGGTACCGGAAGGCCGCGGAGAAAGGAGACCCCGTTGCACAATTCAACCTTGGCTCGATGTATCGATATGGCAAGGGGGTGCCACAAAGCAACGAAGAGTCTTATAAGTGGTACCTCAAAGCGGCGAATCAGGGCGATGAAGATGCGTGGGAGATTTTGGGAGAACTTAAGCTGTCAACCAATATAAAGCAGGATGATTGATATAAACACACACACGTCTTAAATCAGTTAATTATGTGCAACAGTGTGGGTTTGATGGGTGCAGTAGGTCAGGGGAAGACGAGAAGGGAATGGGAAATAATAATCAATACCTTTACGATGAATTGGAAAACTCTTTCAGCTCATGGGAGGGCGCCAAAGCCAGAATAGGTGACAAATGGGGTTATGTGGATGGAACAGGAAATGTTGTTGTTCCGTTGAAATACAATCGTGTTTATATTCGTTGTGATGATATTATTGAGGTAAGGAAGATAGTGGAAGGTAAACAATTTCGAGGTCTCTATGATTTGAGGAGAGGTTTCATGTTACCTTGCGTATATAAAAAAATTGAAATCAAGGGAAGAGATGATGAAGAAATTCTTGAATGTGAGTGTTGGAAACACGATCATTATGTACCTGTCGTTGTTAAGGTGGATTCCAAAAAGATTGTGAATAAAACGATAGATATAAGGATGGCAAGCAATGATGAATTGGTAGAGTACCTTTCGGATTGTTTCGAGGATGATGAGGAATTGTACGAAAGCGTGAAAAAGTATCCCGAAAGGGTGTCGCTTCTTGACCAACAATGCCCATGTGGTGGACATGTGATAAGAATGTATTATAGAAGTTCCGAAGATTCGTGGCAAAATCTGGCGGGCCGAGCAGGTTGGTTGACTATCTGTACAAAGTGCAGGCGCCAATATGGTTTTTTGTGCACGTTGATGAATTGATTGTCGGGAGGATGAGAGGAAATATACGTAAAAAGTGCTGCATAGCTGTTAGGTTTTGATTGTTGTGGTGGAATTTGCGATAAGTTTGTGGCAAAAGATGCGACTGCAAAACGTGGTTGCGTATTGAATTATTTCGGAAATTTGCAAAGAGAAAACACAGTTATGAGATTCAAAGTTTTATTTGGCGATCAAAAGCCGTTAATCGAAGTGTTACCTGGTATTGTCGCCTTGCCAACCGGGCTGTCAATTTTTTTTATTCTCCACCGATAGATTTGATCGAATTGATAATCTATTATCACAAACAGATAAACTAAGTTTGTGAACATTAATAAATATAAAGACAATGAAAAAAGCAATAAAAGCCTTATGGCAAGGAATCAAGGCTGTGTTTACGGCAGCGGTCGAATGGGTAAGTGTCCTGTTTGGCATGAACGACAACTCGAAGTACACGTGCGTGTTGCGGCGCATTTTAGCCACTGCATTTGCCGTGATTGTGGTGGCAATGGCAGGAATGAGTGTTGTTGAATTTTTTGACTACATTGATTTGAAAATCAGTGACCTGTTTCACAAAGATGATGGTGTCTTTTGTTCGGAAAAACTCTCGCACAATCTTTTCTACTGTATCAGCGATGACGACTATGAGGGTTATGTGGCCGATGCGGATGGCAAGAAGCTGATCAAGAAGGTGAGTTGGATTGCAAAACCTCGAAAGGGCGACTCGTTGGTGTGTTACAGCGATGGGGAATATCGAGGTTACTTTCATTTGCGAGATGGCAAAATTGTTGTGAAACCATCTTACGACCATGCATGGATATTCTCCGACGGTCTGGCTGCGGTGGAGAAGGAGGGTCGTGTGCAATTCATCAATTCAGAGGGACGAGTAGTCATTGACAGGCATTTTGTTTACGATGATGCAGATGGAGGCTATGTTTTTCATAATGGACGTTGCGCAGTGCGCGACGGTGACAGTGAAAACATGGGTGTCGTGGACCTGAATGGCGAATGGGTGCTTGCTCCGCAGTATGAACGCATTACGTTGATGGATACGTTCTGGGTGGTGAAAAAAGGTGACGAACAGGCGGTGTTTACTTTCGGGATGGATACCGTGTTTCCGATGACCAAAGCCGTGTTTGAAATCAGCGATTCCGCCATCTTGGCTACCCGTGCCGACCATACATTATGTGTCTATTCCCTGCAAGGAGAACTGATTGTAGATTCTCAGGTGCGGGAAGTGGAACAGATGATATATGAGACGCAAGAGGTCTTTTATCCCGTCAACCAAGAGGGACAAGAATACATGGACGAATATTACAACTATCCTGATCCCGTCCAACGAATAGCAGTGGCCAGTTGTCTGCGCTATGAGGGTGAATGGGGATGGTATGGACTGATGAGTGCTGACGGACGTCAGATTACCCCTCCCTTGTATGTCAGTATCACGGCGGTAGGAAAAGACCTCTACCTCTGCGAAACCTCAAGTGGACGCGGGGTGATGGTGAACAGCAGAGGGGAGTTTGTGAAATAAGAGTTATTTTTGTACTTTTGCAGCATGATAAAAGAGAAGAATAGAATTGTGGTTATGGGAGGGAGTTTCAACCCTCCCACAGCGGCACACTACAAGTTGATGATAAGTACTGTTGATGCTCTTGAAGCAGACATGGGCTTTTTTGTCCCTGTTAGTGATGCCTATCTGAAGCGGAAGATGCGTCACAGTCATCCACCAATTGTCCTGCCGCCAGAGCTGCGCGTCAAGATGCTTCAAACGATATGTGCAGAGGATAGCCGGTTGCAAGTTTCCAGTCATCCAAATGTGCGGATAATGCTGAGCGGAAAGTCTATGCCGGTTGTTCGGCTGACAAAGCTGCTCAAAAGGGGAAAGAGCAGACTCCGTACCCAGGATGGGAAGAGGAGCAACTCGGCATCATGGAGTCAATCCTTGAGGCCAAGTTCGAACAGAGTCCTGCCCTAATGAAGAAACTGGCAGACACGGGTAACTCTATACTGATAAATGGAAACAACAAGCAGGAAACCTTCTGGGGAGTAGACCTGTACAGTTGGGAGGGTGAGAACAATTTAGGTAAATTATTAATGAAAATCAGAGAAAAGGAGACATTAAAATGAAGTACACAATTGAAATAATCAAGGAAATCGCACGTATGAACCCTGACATACCAGTAATCTATTTCTGGGGTCACACACCGAATCCGAAGAAGATGACTACCGCCTGCTTCAGTCAGTGGTATGACTGCTATTTTGAGGTGGATGGAGTGCAATACCACACCACCGAGCAGTATATGATGGCCAGCAAGGCGCGTCTGTTTGGCGATGACGAGGTTTATTGTGAGATTATGGAAGCTTATAATCCACACGATTACAAAAAGTTAGGAAGGAAGGTGCGTGGCTTTGCTCCAGAGCCTTGGGATGCCCGAAAGTATGACATTNNACACCGCCGAACAGTATATGATGGCCAGTAAGGCGCGTCTGTTTGGCGATGAGGAAGTGTTTCAAGAGATTATGGAGGCCCAAAGTCCTTTCGACTATAAGAAGTTAGGAAGGAAAATCCGCGGCTTTGAGCAGGAACTTTGGGATGCCAGGAAATATGACATCGTGGTGGAAGGGAACAAGGCCAAGTTTGGGCAGAATCCTGATATCTGGGAGTTTCTTCTCTCTACAGGCGATGCCCTCATAGCCGAGGCCAGTCCTTACGACGGGATTTGGGGGATATGCTTGGACAGGGAAACGGCCATGAAGGGAACTGTTGAACAGTGGAAAGGAGAGAACCTGTTGGGCTGCGCCCTGATGGAAGTTCGCGACTGGTTGAATAACAAATAAACACAAGGAATATGTACAACAGAGAATACACTCCCGAGAGAATCTTGGAATTGAAACCAAATGAGATATTCGTTTTCGGAAGCAACCTTGCTGGATCGCACGGTGGTGGTGCGGCACGTCTTGCCTATGACCGTTTTGGCGCGATTTGGGGACAGGGTGTTGGACTTCAAGGTCAGAGTTATGCCATTCCCACTATGCAAGGTGGCGTTGAGACCATCAAGCCTTACGTGGATGAGTTCATTGAGTTTGCTTTCAAGCATCGTGAATACAAATTTCTTGTAACACGTATAGGCTGTGGTATTGCAGCCTTTACCCCAAACGAAATAGCTCCGCTGTTCCTGAAAGCGATAGACCTCTCCAATGTTATTCTTCCTAAGGATTTCGTGGAGGTTATGCATCGACATCACAGCGTTGCAGGTCATTCTTTTCACACTTGGGATCCAGAGAAAGACTTTCTTGAAAAGTATCGAGCCTTGATGGAACAAGTCAAACGTGGTGACAATGATGCTTACTCCAAGGTGAAGGAGCTGCGCACTAAGGAGTTTCGTAATACAGTTGACATTGTGAACCAAGGATATTATTTTACTGAGGAAGGTGAGAAGCGTACATTCGACCTGTATTATACCGATATGGTTGGTGACACCGTTTTCTATGACAATGAAGTACATGTTACTGATGCACCGCCAAGTAATCATCCTACCATAGTGGAAGTGCTCAATATGGATTGTTTGGATGCCGTTGAGTTGTTGTATAAGAAAGGCTGTCATCCAGCCTTGCTGAATATGGCAAGTCGAAGAAATCCTGGTGGCGGTGTTGCAACAGGTGCTGGAGCACAGGAGGAAACGCTGTTCCGTAGAACGAATCTATTCCGTTCTCTTTATCAGTTTGTACCTTATGCAGAGCAATATGGTATTAAACCCTCTAAACATCAATATCCTTTGGACAAAAATTATGGAGGTATTTATACGCCTGGAGTAATTTGTTTTCGTGAAAGTGAGCAAAAAGGGTATGCATTGAAGGAAATGCCTGATAATTTCTCTGTGATTACTGTTGCAGGAATGAACCACCCTGATTTAACGACAGATGGCAAGATTGCAGATTATCACATTGAACCTATAAAAAATAAGATACGAACAATCTTCAGATTAGGTTTATTGCACGGACACGATGCCTTAGTGCTTGGAGCTTTAGGTTGCGGAGCTTTCCGTAATCCACCTCGTCATGTGGCACGTCTCTTTCATGACGTAATGGATGAGCCTGAATTCAAGAACAAGTATTGTCGCATTATATTTGCCATACTTGACGATCACAATTCTCATCGGAGCCATAATCCAGAAGGAAATTACAAACCCTTTGCAGAAGAGTTTTCCGGGATGGACAAAATACCTCCAATTTCGGATGAACAAAAAGCACTGATGATGTGGAAAATGGGACTGGGCAATTCGGCAAAACTGTTTAATGGGGAGAATCCTATGCCAGAGAAAACTAAGGTTGCGACGAAAGACAGCTGGAAGATTTTGGATATGCCCGAAGAAAATTTCACGATGCTCATAAACGAGATTATACCAAAAGAGGCAATGCAAATTATCAAATATGGTCATATCCCAGAGGCGATGGAAGACCATTGGTTCATGTATTGCGACGAAAATACCATCCGCTATTATCGTAGTTGGACGGGATTCTGTATTTTCATTGCCAGATTTGTTCAAGAGGATGATGGTAATTACAGGATAGTCGAATTGCAGATAAACAGAGACTACAAGCAATATAAAGCATACCATTTTGAAAGTGCATCGGACGATGGCGCTAAAGACTTGGCTCTTTTCATGGCCTTGCTGACCGAGGAATACGGTGGTGATGCCACTGAGTATTGGAAGAAAGCATTCTGATGGTATAATTGGCGATAGATTTTTGGTTACTTCCCGCTCTCTTATAACATAAAAGGTAAAAACAAAAGGATGTATTAATATGAGCAGAGTCATGATAAACCTGAAGAAGAGACTTAGACAGATATACGTTAAGTGGTTGGTATGGCGAGGTAAGGCTGTAGATATAGGC
>LXOW01063348.1_pt1 | contig 11406 bp, 11 predicted proteins | sample 1368591 | NCBI WGS metagenome assembly LXOW01 (sample SAMN04884650, study PRJNA319009) | bovine gut metagenome | isolation source: Cow rumen | host: Bos taurus | place: Italy: Legnaro (PD) | collected 2014-07-09
TATCCGCCGTTTGGGCTTCCGCCTTGCAGTCCGACCCGCAATGGCGGCACGCGAGATTGCACCGCCAGGTACACTCCCAAAAGAGATAGCTTAAGTCGTGAATTTCGGTTTCATTCTTCCGAAACACACGGAACAGGAAACGTTTGAACACACTCATCTTATTGAGCGTCAGAAACTTTCTTGACTTTCAATTGTAGAGGTTGAGTCAAATCCATGGCCCTGATTGAGGTGTCCATAGTTTCGTATAATCCATGTTCCGCGCCGTCGATATCGGTCACGGTAAAGTAGTATTCATCCCATTCATACAAGGCACGTTTTCCCATCGGATCCGCAAAATGTCCGTTTTGGTCGGTGGTATCTACAAGACCGACGATGGAAGATGTAACCTGCAGTCCTTCAACAGGTTCGTTGGTTTCCATATCGGTAACCCTACCTTGAATGGCGGCTTCTATCGTCTGTTCAGGCATACCATAACAAGCCTGAAACGCGAACATCAGCGCGGTGAACGAAAACGTTCCGAACAGGAATCGGAGCAATCTCTGCTTTTTTTCTTTGAAGAATTTGAACATGGTGGTTCGTATTTTGTGGGTGCAAAAATACAAAAAATCCAAAAGGTTGTAATAATTGTGTATTTTTGCCGCCGAGTTATGGTAAGAGCAAAAAAACGTTTAGGACAACATTTTCTGAATAATCAGGCGATTGCGATGGACATTGCGGATGCCATTCGCACCCCCGACGCACACGTGTTGGAGATCGGTCCGGGTATGGGCGTACTCACGCAATACCTGCTGCAGCGCGAGTTCCCGCAATTCGCCGTCATCGAGCTGGACGAGGAATCCGTTGATTATCTGCAGGTTCACTATCCGGAATTGGGTAACAACCTGATTCACGGTGACTTCCTGCAATATCCGCTGGCCTCGTTTTATGACGGCCCGAAGGTGATTGTCGGCAATTTCCCCTACAACATCTCCTCGCAAATTCTGTTCAAGGTGTTGGACGAAAAGGAGACCGTGGTGGAGCTGGTGGGCATGTTCCAGAAGGAGGTGGCCGAGCGGGTGTGCGCCCACGCGGGCAACAAGCAGTACGGCATCCTAAGTGTTTTGTTACAAGCCTATTACGATGCGGAGTACCTGTTCACCGTGCAAGAGCACGAGTTCACCCCACCGCCGCAAGTGAAGTCCGCCGTCATCCGCCTCACCCGCAACTTCGACAAAAAGCTGAACTGCGACGAGAAGACTTTCCGCACCGTGGTGAAAACCGCCTTCAACTACCGCCGCAAAACGTTACGCAACGCCTTACAATCACTGCCGTTCGATAAATCCTTCGTCGAAAGCGAACCCCTTTTCACCAAACGCGCCGAACAACTAACGTTACAAGACTACGAATACCTGACCGCCAAATTGTAGAGACGCTATTAATCGCGTCTCTACAGCGAACGGATCCCGAACCGTAGAGACGATGTACACATCGTCTCTACAGCCAATAGCAAAAAAAATGTATCTTTGCGCTCCAAAAATAATGTAATGCAAAAACAGCCGCTAGCAGAAATCCTTCGCCCGCATTCCATTGAGGGTTACATCGGTCAGGAGCACCTGATGGGTGAGGGAGCTGTGCTGCGCACGGCCATTGAGAGCGGCAACATCCAGTCGATGATTTTCTGGGGACCGCCCGGTGTGGGCAAAACCACCCTTGCATTACTGATTGCGCAATCCATTGATGCCGAATTCTTTACACTCAGCGCCATCAGCAGCGGAGTGAAGGACATCCGCGAAGTTATCGACAAGGCCAAGAAGTCCGAACGGCGCTGTATTCTCTTTATCGACGAAATTCACCGTTTTTCCAAATCGCAACAAGACTCGCTGCTCGGTGCGGTTGAGCAAGGGGTGGTAACGCTCATCGGCGCCACCACCGAAAATCCCTCTTTCGAGGTGATTTCTCCCCTACTCTCCCGCTGCCAAGTCTATGTGCTGAAAGGACTTTCCAAAGAGAATTTGGAGCAGTTGCTGCAAACCGCCATCCAGTATCTGGAAGGGCAGATGAACTGCAAAATAAAGTTGGAGAACACGGAAGCTTTGCTGCGAATCTCTGGCGGTGATGCTCGTAAACTACTGAATGCTATCGAGTTGGTTTCATGGATGACACCGCCCGTGGATGGCGTGATTACGCTCTCACGCGAGCAAATCATCCATGTCATCCAGCAGAATTTGGCGCTCTACGACAAAAAGGGCGAGCAGCATTATGATATTATCTCCGCGTTTATCAAATCGTTGCGCGGTAGCGATCCCAATGCGGCAGTCTATTGGATGGCGCGGATGTTGGTGGCTGGCGAAGACCCGCTCTTCATCGCCCGCCGCATGGTCATCCTCGCTTCCGAGGACATTGGCAACGCCAACCCCAACGCGCTGCTGTTAGCCAACAACTGTTTCCAGGCGGTAAACGTCATCGGGATGCCGGAGGCGCGTATCGTGTTGTCGCAAACCGCTGTATATCTGGCCAGTTCGCCCAAGAGCAACGCCTCTTATATGGCCATCGAAAACGCCTACGGACTTGTGAAGCAGACCGGCGACCTGCCTGTGCCGCTGCACATCCGCAATGCCCCGACCAAGCTGATGAAGGAGTTAGGTTATCACAAAGGCTACCAGTATGCCCACGATTTCGAGCACAATTTTGTACAGCAGGAGTTTTTGCCCGAGCAGATCGCCGGCACGAAACTCTATGAGCCTCAGAACAATCCACGCGAAAACGAACTGCGTAGGTATCTGAAGAGTTGCTGGAACGAGAAGTACAAATATGTGATGCTGTTGCTGGTGGCGTTGACTTTTTTTTTTAAGATAACCTTCGCCCAAGATTACCATTTTTCCCAGTTTTATCTGAATCCGACAGGCACAAACCCTGCACTGACAGCCGCTTTCGACGGCGTAGTGCGCGGTTCTGTCATCATGCGGGAGCAGTGGCTCTCGGTTTCCACACCTTTCATGACAATGGCTGCGGAAATTGATGGCGCAGTCTACAAAAACAACCGAAGACAAGAACTTCTCGGCATCGGACTCACCTTCAACGGCGATAAGTCCGGCGACATCAATTACAGCTCTGTGCAAGCGATTCTGTCGTTATCGTACATCAAAAACATCGGTCGGCACAGTCGCCACAAAATCGGATTGGGGCTTTACGGCGGAATCATCAACAACCATTTCGATTTGGACTTGAGCACTTGGGACAACCAGTTTGTAGATGGTGTTTTTGTCCCGTATCTGCCTGCTGGCGAGAACTTTGAAAGTATTCAACGACTCTATCCCGACTTCGGGGTCGGGGCGTTCTGGGGTTTTCTGCCCACCAAGGCCACGCTCTTCCGATTAGCGGTCAGCGCATCGCATATCAACATGCCGTTTTACGGATTTGGGGAGAGTAACGCGAGGCTGCCCATCAAATACACCGCCCATTTTTACTCCCAAATCGCTCTCAATCGTGAGTTGTCCATATATCCAATGCTTTACGCTTCGTGGCAACGCTCTTTCAGCGAGTATCTGATAGGTTGCAACGCGGAGTATTTCAAGAAGAAAAACAGCTACACCACGCTGTTTACGTTAGGCGGGGGTCTTTTTTACCGCTGGAATGACGCTCTGGTTTTCAACGGGTTCGTGAGTTGGCAGAATCTGCGTTTCTCCATCGCCTACGACGTGAATGTGTCGCCGTTTGTGGTGGCCACCCACGGTCGCGGCGGCATGGAGGTTGCCATTTCGTATATCTTTAAGAAGCGGACGATTACGAGGATCGGTAAGGAGCCGTGTCCGTATGAGATTATGTAGTTAGTAGTTAGCAGTTTGGTGGGGCGAAACTCTTGGGGGATGGAACAATAGATGAGGAGATGAAAAGATGAAAGGATGAGAGGGAATGGTTAATAATGAATATGAATGAAGGGTAATTGGCATATAATAAAGGTTTTGAAAATCACCGTTTTGGTGTTGTCCCTGTGGGTCCCTGCAAGGGCTCAAGTCGAAGATGCGGCTGTTTTGCCCACAGAGGATTCTATCATTGTGACAATCAAAGCCTTACCAAAATCCATTAACAGTTCTTTTTCGGAGTATGCCGGCAAGCTGCTGCCCGATTCCACATTTTTGTTCACTGCCATGCGCAACGATGCCGCGGAGGATGCCGAACATTTTTTCGAAACAAACTGGTACTGTTATCTTTACGAATCCAAAGCATTGAAAAAAGGCAGGTTTTCATCTGCAAAACCACTGCCTTCGAATATCAACCACCCCAAGTATTACAATAGCAATTTCTGTCTCAGTGATGACGGACAACGGATGTTGCTGACCCGGTGCGTGCGTTCTGGCGAGGGAGACCTCCAATGCTCGCTATGGCAATCGGAAAAGGAAAGAGGCAGTTGGGGAAAACCCAAACTGCTGCCTTCGGTCATCAATCAAAAAGGCAGCTCCGCTATGCAGCCTTGCTTAGTACAACTTTCTGATTATGAAGTTCTTTACTATGTCTCTAACCGCGCTGGAGGTTATGGGAATTCGGACATCTGGTATTCGATTATCAAAAATGGCCATTATCAGGAACCGGTGAATCTCGGACCGGTCATCAATACGGAGGGCGATGAGGTGACCCCTTTTTATGACAAATCTCGTAACGTGCTCTATTTCAGTTCGGACGAGCACCAAAGTATGGGCGATTTCGACATCTTTTGCAGTGAAGGCGCACTCGGTAGCTGGCAATCGGTGAAACATCTCGACAAGCCATTCAATTCGGTTTACAACGATTTTTATTTTGCTGTAAATCAAGATGGTAACAGCGCTTTTCTCTCTTCAAACAGACCCTACAAAGATAATGTCGATGATGACACTTGCTGCAACGATATCTTCTATGTGGAGTGGCAACTTCCTGAAAAAGAGATTGTTGTCGTGGAAACGCCCCCTTCCATTCACGAAAAAATCGCCTCTGTATTGCCCATTACGCTCTATTTCCAAAACGACTGTCCGGATCCGAAGTCGCAGTCAGACACCACAGCTACGGATTACTTGACGCTATATAATGCGTATGTCAATGATATTCAGGAATATATCCACAAGTCGGGAGAGGGCTTGACGGGTGAAGACCAACGCCGCGCAATGTACGCCGTGGCCGGGTTCATGCGCGATTCTGTGCAGACCGGCTATGCACGATTGCAGCTTCTACAGCAGTATCTTACGGAAGCCATGGAAAACGGCGACACCGTGGATTTGGTCATCAGCGGTTTTGCAAGTCCGCTGCATAACAGCGATTATAACAAGCATTTGTCTTCGAGAAGAATTGTCAGTTTGCTGAACTATTTGCGCATAGTTGACAATGGCCAATTCGTCCCGTATCTTTCAGGGGAAAAGCCTGGATTGCAGTTGTACGTATATCCCGAAGGGGCTATAAATCACTCTTTTGAGACCGATGAAGTTCGTGAGACAGTCTTCGGTTTGCGCGCCGCGAAAGACCGGAAGATTGTGATTACTGGGCGATAGAATCTTTATGTCGCTTTTTGTATGCCTTGTATAGCCAAATCCCCAATCCCGCCATCAGTGTAGCAATCAGCCATCCGCACAGGATGTCAAACGGGTAGTGTACGCCGACGTAGATACGGCTGTAGCAGCTTAGCAACGTGATACCAAAGACGAACAGTGCCAATGNNTGGTTCGACGGGCAGCTGTATTTGCCTCCGCGATAGTAAGTTCCATCCCTTTTCTGCAGCAAATGCACCTGATAATCCCCGTGATATTCGGCATCATGAGAGGGACGAAGTCGTTGCACCGTGGGTTTGAAGACACGCGCCCCGATCGTATCTCCTAATAGCGTGACAGCGCCGATGAAAAGCAGGATTTTCCACGACTGCTTTTTGAAAAAATAGATGGTCAACAGAGACAATATCAGGAAAAAGAGCACTCCGAATTGGGCGCTGGTTATCACCCACATCACCTTGTCCCAAAAGGGATTATGATGGCTGTTGATTAGCTGGAAAAGATGTTTATCCCAATCGAAGGCAGGATCGTGGAAGAATTCTGTCATTGTAGATTTGTTGATTTGAACAATTGAAACAAAAAAGAGACGCGATAAATCGCGTCTCTACATTTTTGAGGTCTCGCCCAGATTCGAACTGGAGTAAACGGTTTTGCAGACCGGTACCTAACCACTCGGCCACGAGACCTTGATTTTGACGCGGCAAAGATACACTTTTTTTTGAAATGCAACTTCTTTACAGAGAAATTTGTTAGTTCGCTGACTGTAAAGAAGTTGCATTTTCTTTGCCCAATAGGTCGATGGAAAAACGACTACTTGTTAGGATAAGGTATCACAATATCGTCGCAATATTCGCAGCGATAGGAGCGTTTCTCCTTGTTCACAAGATGGAAGACGTGCGGGAAGTAGTGTTCCACGGAGGTGACGCAGCGCGGATTCTTGCAACGGATGATATTCTCCACAGTGTCAGGCACTTCCAACTTCACTTTCTTGATGGTTTTCCCGTCTTCGATGATGTTCACCGTCGCGTTCGGGTCAATCAGTCCCAAAAAGTCGTAGTTGATGTCGATGACATTGTTGATTTTGATGATGTCCTTCTTGCCCATCTTCTGGCTGTAGGCATTGCAGATGAGCGCGACATTATAATCGGCCTTGTCGAGGTTCAGATAATTGAACACCTGGATGCCATATCCGGCGGTAATGTGGTCGATAACAATTCCTTTTTCTATACTGGTGATTTCTAACATGGTCTCGGGTTTTTAATAAATTCCTAAAAGTTTCAAAATCAATGCCATACGGACATACATACCGTTCTTGGCCTGCTGGAAATATTGAGCGCGGGGATCATCATCCACCTCAGTGCTGATCTCGTTCACGCGAGGCAGCGGATGCAGGATGTAGGTGTCGGGACGTGCGTAAGACATCTTCTCCTTGTCAAGGATGAATCTGTCTTTCAGGCGGATATAGTCTTCTTCGTTGAAGAAACGCTCACGTTGCACGCGGGTCATATAAAGGAAGTCGAGTTGGTTCATGTAGGGTTCCATTTGGTCGACCTCTTCGAAGGGGATGCCTTTCTTGCGAACCACCTCTTCGCGGATGTATTCCGGGACTCGCAGTTCCTCTGGTGAGATGAAAATGAAGCGGACACCTTCGTAGTTGCTGAGGAACTTGACGAGGGAGTGGACGGTACGACCGAACTTCAGGTCACCGCAGAAACCGTAGGTCTTGTTCTCCACGTTGCCGCGCAGACGCTCGATCGTCAGAATGTCGGTGAGGGTTTGCGTGGGGTGCTGGTGACCGCCGTCGCCGGCGTTGATCAACGGCATGTGGATGTAGTGGCTGGCCAGACGCGGGGCGCCCTCCTTGGGGTGACGCATAGCGGCGATGTCGGCGTAACNNGGGTGTCAGCGATGCTTTCGCCCTTGGCAGTTGAGGAAGAAGCGGCCTCGGAGAAACCGATCACCTGACCGCCAAGACGCAACATGGCCGTCTCGAAACTCAAGCGCGTGCGCGTACTCGGCTCATAAAAAAGAGTTGCCAGGATTTTGCCTTCACAACTCTTACTAAACTTCGCCGGATCGGCGACAATCTGGTGACCCAAATCGAAAATTTCGCGGAATTCCTCGCGCGTGAAATCAGACGGGTCAATTAAACTTCTGTTTTTTAACATAATGAAACCTCCTATATTTTTAATTTATAACACTTTCCGCAATTTCTATCTTTCAGCCTTTTCCACCCCTAATTTACCAAAACCAAAATCAATGCAAAAATACTATTTTTTTAAGATGAAGCTCAAAAAAAGAAAAAAGTTTCTTGCCTTGCACCATTTTTGGCCAAGAAAAGTCTAATTTGTTATAGAACAATAATTTGGAAAAGTATAACGCGTGACGTTCCCTTAACGACGATGGGCAACTTTATCCTCCGGAATCGGATAATATTCGTAAGCGCCGATGTCGGGAATACCGTTGCGCGGACGACCGAGAATATCGGTGGTGATGCCCAAGCCCGTCATGCCCGCATCCACCGCCGGTGAGGTCTCTTCGATGTTGTAATTTTGCCCGTAAGTAGCTATGAATTTGGGATTTGCATTGATGCAGTTGATGAAATGTTCGTTCTGAATAGAATCGCGCTTCACGATGCAGTTACGGAGGGTGTAGTTTAACTCTGCACCGCTCTTTTCGCCAATACCGAATTCGTTGTCCAGATATCCATAGATGATGCAGTTGTTGAATGTGGCGTTCGCGTCACCGAGATAAGTGACGTTAACCGCCTCACCATCAATCGCTTCTGTCTTGATAAAATTATTGGTCAACGCCACTGCCGGTGCTTTGCGACCCGACTGCGAAAAGTAGTTGGCCACTGTCACATGGTTGAGTAGGAAATCGCCCACCATCAGCGCGAGACTGTAGCTGCCATTGTTGCTCACCTGGCAGTTATTCATTTCCAAATTAGCGCCTTCCGCGCGGATGCCCATCACTTGGTTGTTGTGAATCACCGAATTGTTGATGATGGTTTTGTTACCCGTATACTCCTCAAGTGCCTCAAGGTGAATGCCATACGAAGAGTTGGAGATGATGGCGTTCTCAATGATATTCTCCTCACTGCCCTCGTTGATCCAAATGGCGTTCCATTGAGCAAAATCGTTGGCGAAGAAGGGTTCCAGACGGTCGCCGGTGATGGTCACGGGCTCGTCTAACGTGCCGTTAATGTGGATGTTACCGTAACGATACACCCAGATGCCGCCACCGCTGTGTACATACACTTTCGTGCCGGGGTCGATGGTCAGCTTACCGAGAGAATCGACCACTGCCCAGCCGTAGATCACCCACGGTTTGTCGTTAGTCCAGTGCACATGCTCGTGCTCGTGCGCAATGATGCTGTAGTGCATACTGCCGCCTGTATGATCGGGGATGATGAAGTGCGCGTCCTGTCCGAAAGCCACCAGCTGCACCGACTGCGTGCGGTTTTTCTGGTAAAACATCACGGAATCGGTCACCAAATAGGGGGTGTTCTGATTGGTCGGGTCAATGTTGACCTTCACGAAGACAAAGATGCTGTCGTGCGCGGGAATCTCCACATTGCGAAACTCCGTACCCGCCTCACCATCGACATTGATACTGTAGTAGGACTGTTTGCCGCCTGCCAGTGCGATATCCACCTCCACGGGCGCACCGGTGGTGTTCCGCACGGTGAAGGTGCGCGTGCTTGACGTAATCGTGGTGAACACCGTATCGAACATCACCGTATCCATCGAAAAATCCAACTTCACCCCGTCAACATTGTTATTGCGATGACAAGATGGCATGGTGAGAGCCAGCATTGTCGCCACTACCAAATAAACCGAAATAACCAGTATGTTTCTATAATGTCTTATCATTCCAAATTCGAAATCCCTAATTACTAATTACTCATTACTAATTACTAATTTTTGTTCCCTATTGCCTAAAAACGGATAACGCACTTTCGTCAAAAATAGTGCATGCGCGGGAGCGGAAGTTCGTGCCGCGCATCTATCTTTCTGGTTGATAATATCTTGAAAGCCTTCAACGGAGATTTTGCCAGTGCCGACTTCGAGGAGCGTGCCTACGAGAGCGCGTACCATATTGCGCAAGAATCGGTTCGCGGAGACGGTGAAGATGAGCTCGTCGTCCACGCGGTCCCAATGTGCCTCAGTGACATGGCAGATGAAGTTGTTGACCTGCGTATGGACTTTCGAGAAGCTGGTAAAGTCCTCGTTTTGAAGAAGTAACGCTGCCGCTTCGTTCATCTTTTCCACATCCAGCTCACGATGGAAGTGGTAGGCAAACTGGAGTTTGAAGGGGTTTTTGCAGGTGCAAATGTGGTACTGGTAGGTGCGACTCTCCGCATCGAAACGAGCGTGCTGGTCGGGTTCCACTTCAAACAAATCGAAGATGACGATCTCCTTGGGTAGAAAGTTGTTAAGCTTATGGACCAACTGCCGGCACTCATCTGGGGTAAAGCTCTTTTCGATGTCAAAATGGGCATAGAAGTCGCTGGCATGCACGCCAGTATCGGTGCGCCCGCAACCTGTGACGGCCACGCGCTCCTCACGCAGCAGCAACGAGAGGCAGGTTTCCAAAGTCTCCTGCACAGACGAATGTTCCGGCTGAATCTGCCAACCGAAAAACGCCGAACCGTTGTATGCCAAATGGATAAAGTAGCGCATAAGCTGATTTTTCAGGGCGCAAAAGTACAAAAAATCGGGAAAGGTTACTGTCCTTCGTTGTTTTCCCATTTCCGATATAGAAGCGTTTTTATTAATACTTTTTTGTTTGGTGTTTCATTGTTTTATATTTTTGCAGCGGTGTTTGGTGTCATGCCCTTGGGCCAACAGCAGCACAGAAAGACAAACAGGAAACCTTATGGGATGTAAGCGTAGCGCCTAGGCGGAAGGCACAAAGGTCAATCCTTTAACGGGATTCGCTCCCGTTTCCATAAAAGTTTTCTGGAATTTACTACGGCGGTCCTTACGGGGAGCGCCGTTCGTATTTCCCGTTGTAGGTACAATTGCCTCTCGCCGTGCTGAAAGCACGAAATCCTAATAACCCCACATAAGCGTAACGAAGTGAAGCGCAGTGTGGGGATAGCGATGCGTGGCGCGAGTCTGCGTGCCGAAGGCACGCTACTAATCGTCCCGCAAAAAATATCTATCATCGATAGCAATCCCATTCTCTATAAGCAATGCACGATACTCGTCGGCAAACGTGACCCTCTTGTGATGCTCTTTCTGTTGCATGATATATCTGATTATCGTATCCTTTTCACTGGCACTTTTGCTAAGACCGGCATATTCTCGCGCCCAACCTACAAAATCAGGGAAGTTTGGGTTTGCTTTCAGCCATTTGCTGCTATCAGTCTTCACACGCTGGACGAAAGATGCTATTGGCATTGTGGGTGGAAGTGATACGAATATGTGAACATGGTCAGGCATACCGCCTATGCGGTAGGTCTGGCAGTTAAGGTTTCTTGCTATGCCATAACTATAGGCATAAAGCTCTCGATCGTGTTCTATGGGTATTGTCGGTTCGCTGCGGTAGGTGCGGAAAACGATGTGGTAAAAAGACTGTGTGTAACTCATGATTTTAATATTCTGGTTTGTGTCTGGTTTTTGTTGCGTGCCTTCAGCACGCTGCCTTCGCGGGTGCCGCCGCAACCCCACACTGCGCGCCTTCGTCGCTTAGTGCGGGGTTATTAGGATAGCGTGCCTTCAGCACGCAAAAATCTCGTTCCTCTTTCTTTAATATATTTAATCGCATCAGTCGTTGATTATTAACAAAATTGTACCGCAAAGATACAACGAAAATGAGCATTTGTCAATAGTTTTGTGAAAATTTATCTATCGCTGATTATCAACGAAATGTGATTTTAAAATTAACTATTCAAGGTTGAATAGTTAAT
>LXOW01268505.1_pt1 | contig 11406 bp, 8 predicted proteins | sample 1368591 | NCBI WGS metagenome assembly LXOW01 (sample SAMN04884650, study PRJNA319009) | bovine gut metagenome | isolation source: Cow rumen | host: Bos taurus | place: Italy: Legnaro (PD) | collected 2014-07-09
AGAGTCTCGGGAATCATCGACCACAGTACGCGAGTCATTTCGTCGCCCTTGAGGAAACGCTGTATGTGGCTCATGGCAACCAACTCGATGGGGTGGGTGTGCAGGGTAGCCTTGTAACATGAACCAGTCTCCAGCAGGTAGTTCTGCAGAGCCAGGTGGGTAGGCAGCTCAGATGTGGGCACGACGGGCTCGTCGGCTATGACCTCATACGAAGCGCAGTCGTCGCAGATACGAATGATTGAGCCGTTCTGCATCGGCTCCTTTGCCAGATCACGCATGCGCTTGCCTGTACCTTTGCAGTAGAAGTACTTTCCTTTCAGTTGAGGCAGCGTCATGCCAATCTGCTTGACGGGGGCAATGGCCTTCATGGCCTTGCACTCATCGTCCATATACTCGGTGACGTTAACGGTGATGTTGCCGCCGTTACGCTCTGCCCAACCTTTCTGCCAGAGGTAACTTGTTACCTCAGCAATCTGATATACAACCGCTTTTAATTCTTCGCGGCCTTCCAAAATACTTTTCATATATATATCTTATTTTCTTAACTCTTAATTCTTAACTCTTAATTCTTAACTCTTAAATGTTCTCCCCATAGCGTTCCTTCGTAATCTGTTCCAGCGATTTGCCACGAGTGTTGGGCATGCCGATAAGACCTACGACGAGCGAGATAAGTAGCAGGGCGATCATGCAATAGGCAGCGAGTGTGAAGCCTTCGCCATTGTCGCCATAGATGAAGGTAAAAACCAGTCCCCATACAGCTGACAAGCCTCGGACGATGAAGAACATCAGTCCCTGGGCACCAGCACGGAACTTGGCGGGGAATAGCTCAGAGCCCCAGAGAGCGTAGAACACCTGTACGGAACTACCATTGTTAACACCCCATAGAATTGTGAAGAGCCAGATGCCACCGATGGTCGATACACCGCCACCGATGATGAGAATCCAGGCGGTGAGGGCTGCTGCCAGTCCGAAGATATAAAAGAAGCGGTGAGCGACCTTGTCAACGAAGAATGAGATGATGAAAGTAGTTACCACTACAAATACCCAGCTGACGCAGCTCAGCATGTTGGCAGTCTCATTGCTTAGACCGCCTGCAGTCTCATAGATGTGAGGCATGAAGAATCCCATGACCGAGGCTACGAGGTTCCATGTCAGATAAATCACGGCTAAGAAAGCTACCGTCTTGACGGCAATCTTGTTGGTGAACAGCAGTTTGATGTTGTCAACGATGCTGCTGGCCTTCTCGCTCGACTTCTGAGCCGTAAANNCCTGGTGCCAACAGCATGCCGAAGAACAGGATGAACATCGGACCTAAGCCCCACGACATCTGCGAGATGCAGATATTGCGGCCTCGGTTGTGGATCTCTGACGACTCGGAGATGTAGGTCCATGAGGCTGGCACACCAATACCTACGGAAATACCCGTTACAAGGAAACCTGCGAGCAGCATGGGGAAGTTGCATGACAGCATGATGATCATCACGCCCGTCATATAGACCAGCAGGTTGTAGGTGAAGATGAACTTACGTCCAAACTTGTCGGCCAGGAATCCGCCGATGATGGCACCGATGGCGGCNNGTGCTCTTCAGTGAACTTGATTTTGCCATCGCCTTATCTGCAAACTACGTCACACTCAATATTCAGGATCTTAGCCACCTTCAGGATGGTGTCGATGTGGTGACCAACGGCTGCAGCCATGTGGTGGGTAGGACCGGCCTCGCTCCACTTGTTGACGAACTCACGGCATGGGAGTGAGAACTTGGTGCGCATGTTGGTATCGCCGAACATGAAGATAGGACCTTCCTCGTTAATACCTTCGGCAGCAACAAATTTGAATACACCATTCTTGTCCTGAGTGATGGCGAGATAGGTGACAGGACCTGTGGGAGGATAGAACTGTGTCAGATAGCCACCGCCAGTCTTGCCGTGGAATACGGGCACGATCTTCATCGTCGGCTTGTGAGCCTGTGAGATATCGAAGTCGCCAGAGCCAGAGTGGCCGATGATGCAGATATCCTTAGGGAAGTCGATAGAATACATCTCAGCTAGCGTACCTGTACCAGAGATGGTCTTCAGGATGCTCATGGCCATAGCCACCTTCATGTCGCCCTCTACGGCACAAGCCGTATGCTGTTTGATGAGCATCGAGAATGCAGGAATCAGCATGGAGTCGAGCTTACCAGCGACACCCTGTGCAAAACCAGCATAATGAGAAGCAATCATTCCGAGTTTCTCATCCTTTACCCATTGTTCAAAAGCAACGACGTACTTGGCCATATCCCATACCTTTTCAATCGTGCCGCCACCCTCAATCTCGAAGGTGTCGAGGATGTCCTGGGCCTTAGCTTTGATGGCTGCCTCGTCGGTGATGTCATCGGCGATAGCCCACATCTGCTCCCAGTCGAACTGCTTGGTATAGACGAACATACGATGGTAGAGGTTGGTCTCGTCGATGTAGAGATCCATCATGCCAGGATAAGGACGGCCGATCTGGGCGATGTTCGTATCGCGGAAACGGCGGCGCACTTGGGCAGCACGGCACCAGTCTTCGATTTCAGCCTGTACCTCTGGGTCGCCACCTTCGACAACGCCGGTAATGACGGCAGAGCGCTTGCCGGCACGGTTCAGGTCGGCTACCATTTCACCGATGGCACCACAGGCGTAGAGCTCACCAAGCCATGTGGGGATATCGGTCTTGGCGTAGTCGGGCGCCAGTTTCTTCTGTACGTTGACGATGACGACAGGTACGTCAAGGTCGCGCACGGCGGGTAGCATATTATAAGAGGTACAGTAGGTCAGCATCTGCAAGATGACGAGATCAACATCTGCAGCGCGGAACTTGTCGCCGGCAGCCATCGACTGCTCCTTGGTGGTTACCATACCACCGTCGATGATCTCGATAGTGGAAGGCAAGGTCTCCTTAAATGCCTTATATTGGGCCTCGAACTCTGGAACGAGTTGGGGGAACTGTGGCAGATATGCCTGTAAGGCGATAGAGAATACGCCTATTCTTGCTTTTGTTTCAACTAGTGGCTTGCTCATAATAGTTCTTATTTTTAATTAGTGATTATTGCTTGGTAATTTCCAAATACCTGTCAAAGGCAGCATCCCATGCAGCCTTGTCCGTAGGCTCGTATTTCACGAGTTCCAGGCTGTTGGCTATGATGCGGCGCATCTCCCAGATGTCTTTCACACTTCCGGCACTTTCTGCTTGCAACATGATATTGCCGATAGCGGTTCCTTCCTGCGGTCCAGCCAGTACGGTAGCACCTGTGGCATTGGCAGTGAACTGATTCAGATACTTGTTCAGTGATCCGCCGCCTATGATGTGGAGAATTTCCAGTTTGAAGGGCGCAAACTCCTGCATCCACTGGAATACCTGACGGTAGCGGAGTGCCAGCGAATCAAAGATACAGCGGCAAATCTCCGCAGGGGTCTCTGGCACGCTTTGGCCAGTCTTGCGACAATAATGCTGGATAGCCTCTATCATGCTTGAAGGATTGGCGAAGAGCGCGTCGTCGGGATTGATGATTGAGCGGAATGCCTCCACCTGCATGGCTGAGCCTTGTAGTTCCGGATGCGACATCGCTGCTGCCTGTCTATCTGCTTCAGCCTTGCTGACTGCCCACTCCTTACGGCAACGCTCATAGAGCCACATGCCGCAGATATTCTTCAGAAAACGGGTCGTTCCCTCAACTCCACCTTCATTCGTAAAGTTGCGTTCATAGCTCAGGTCGTTGATGATGGCATCTTTGGTCTCTATGCCCATCAGACTCCATGTGCCGCTGGACAGGTAGGCAAACTGCTCGTCCTTGGCAGGTACGGCTGCGACGGCAGACGCGGTGTCATGGCCTGCAACAGCAATGACGGGAATAGCTCCCAGGCCTGTCATCTTCTGTACCTCGTCAGTGAGTACGCCAATAATTGTGCCAGGGGTAACCATTTTTCCGAACTTCGAACGTGTCAGTCCTATGGAAGCCAGCAGCCGTTCGTCGAGCTGTTTTGTACGGGGATCCAGTAGCTGCGACGTTGAGGCAATGGTATATTCGCATACCTCGTTGCCAGTAAGCATCCACGACAGAGCATCAGGCACGAAAAGAATCTTCTGGGCTGCCTTCAAAGCTGAGTTGCCCTCNNACTTCTTTCTTTGAGATGACGTGCTGCAGATAGTCATCCATTGCTTCGAAAGTGATAGGATCGCGATACGCGCGCGGATTCCTTAATATAGCTCCGTCATCGCCAATCAAGACGAAATCGACGCCCCAGGTGTCGATACCGATGCTCGTGATGGCCAGTCCGCGGCTGGCTACTTCCTTCAGACCTCTGATGATTTCGAAATACAGGGCATAGACATCCCAATAGAAGTGTCCGCCCTGTTCAATGAGATTGTTTGGAAAGCGTGTCACCTCCTCTAGGCAGAATCGTCCGTCTTCGATGCTTCCGATAATGGTGCGGCCACTGGTGGCACCTAAGTCAACTGCAAAGTAGTATTTTTTCTTCTCCATTAGTTTTAGCTTGTACAGCAGTTTGAAAATTGATGCTGCAAAATTACATATTTATATCCACCCTTGCCCCTAAAATCTGATTTTCTCTCTTAAATATTTGATTGTTCGTCTTTTTTTTGCTACCTTTGCAGGCAGAACTCTAAAACAATTAAAAAAAATTTGTATGTCAACTTTATCTATTGCGATTATCATCGTCTTCTGTATTGGCTATTTCTGTATAGCTATCGAGAGCGTGACGAAGATCAACAAGGCAGCTATCGCACTGCTGATGTTTGTTGCTACGTGGACGCTCTTCATGATTGATCCCGGCAGTTATATTGCTGCAGCCGTTGGTGAAATGAAAGCCTCTGCCGTAGCGGAGGTTATCGAACACCATCTTGGTTCTACCTCTACGACCCTCTTCTTCCTGATGGGCGCCATGACCATTGTGGAACTGGTCGATCAGAATGGTGGATTCAATTTTGTGCGTGACACGCTACAGACAAAGTCGAAACGTGCTCTGCTGTGGCGTATTGCCTTCATGACATTCATCTTGTCGGCGATTCTTGATAACCTGACGACTTCGATTGTGATGATTATGATCCTGCGTAAGCTTGTCGATGACAAGAAGGATCGTCTTATCTATGCTGCACTGGTTGTGATTGCCGCTAATTCGGGTGGTGCGTTCTCACCGATAGGTGATGTTACTACCATCATGTTGTGGAACAAGGGTGTTATTACAGCTGCAGGTGTTATCATGGAGATATTCATCCCCTCTGTGGTGTCGATGGTTATTCCGGCCTATATCCTCTCTCTCTCGCTGAAGGGCAACCTTGAGATACAGCAGGATACAGCCGTGGTTGAGGAGACAGACTGCCTCTCGCCTCGTCAGCGTAAGATCATATTCTTCTTGGGTGTTGGCGGTCTTATCTTCGTACCTATCTTCAAGACGATCACCCATCTCCCTCCGTTTGTGGGTATTCTGCTCGTCTTGGGCGTGCTGTGGACGACTACGGAGATCTTCTATACCCGTATCCATCAGGAGTGTGAGGATACGGCCAATAATACCAACACCCAGAAGCGTGTCTCCAAGATGCTTTCGCGCATCGACATGGACACCATTCTCTTTTTCCTGGGTATCCTCATGGCTGTTGGCTGTCTGGAGACGATTGGTGCGCTCACGTTGTTAGGACAGACACTTGATGCAACCTTTGAGGGTAACCATTACCTTGTAACAGGTATCATCGGCGTACTTTCATCCATCGTGGATAATGTTCCCCTTGTTGCTGGTTGTATGGGTATGTATCCTGTTGCTGCAGCAGGTGATATGGCGATTGACGGCATATTCTGGCAGCTGCTTGCCTATTGCGCAGGTGTTGGTGGCTCGATGCTGATTATCGGTTCGGCTGCAGGTGTGGTCGTTATGGGGCTTGAGAAGATTACTTTCGGCTGGTATATGAAGAAGATCACATGGATAGCTTTCGTCGGTTATCTCGCTGGTATTCTCTGCTACTGGCTGGAGAAGACGTTCTTGTTCTGATCAAATGATCAAAAAGGATCATCATAGGAAATGGCAACCCCAATGGTTGCCATTTCTTTATTTCTGTTTGATGTCGCTGGGCTTGCATCCCATCTTTGCCTTAAACTTTGCGGAGAAATAGTCAGGGCTTTCAAAGTTAAGCCGGTAGGCAATTTCCTTCACGCTGAGGTCTGTCGTCGTGAGTAGCTCCTTGGCACGTCGCAGACGCAGTTCCTGCTGGTAAGTAGCTGGTGAAAGACCAGTATATTCCTTGAAGAGTTTGCGGAAGTTGGAGTAGCTGACGCCAAGCTCTTCTGCTATTTGCTGAATCGTTACATTCGACTCAAGGGTGTCGCTGATGCGGAGACGGGCCTTGCCGATCATGACTACCTGTGCATGATTCTTGTTGAACTCGATATTACGCTCAAGCGAATACATTTCGCCAATCAGAAGGTTGACAAGTCCTGCCATGAGCTGCTGACAGTAGGCAGCTTCTTCGACAGCTGTGTCATAGGCTTTGCGGTAAAGACTCTCAATGACTGATGAATAGCCGATGTGATAGATGGGCTTTTCTGGTGTCAGGAAACCTGCATGGACTCGGTCGTCGATGTTTTTCCCCTTGAAACCCACCCAATAGCTCTTCCAGCCAGTGCGTGGGTCGGGATTGTAAGTATGCCACTCGCCAGGGAAGAGCAGAAACATATCGCCTGCCTTCAGTCGTGTGCGCGGGCAATGGTCGCTTTGGAACCACCCTTCACCTTCGGGGTTATAGAGCAGTTGGTATTCATTGAGCTGTCTTCCTTTTTCTACATTGAAATAATAGCCGTCCGCGTGTCCTTTTGTGGGATAGGGATCATTAGGCGATATCTCTTCATATCCTACTGTGCTAATAGTGAGTCCCCAGAGGGCATCCCGTTCATTAGCCAGCATGTATTTACTGATCTGCATATTTCTTGGTTATTTAGTTCTTTTTATTTCGATTCTCACAGGGCAGCCACATCCAGAAAGTAGATCCGTGGCCTTCTCCCTCTGAGGTGACACCGATAAAGCCATTAGAGCGGTCAGTGATGGCCTGACAGATGCTGAGGCCGAGGCCCGTTCCCTGTACGAAATCGTTGAGTTTGACAAAACGTTCGAAGACACTTGCCTGTTTCTCCTTGGGGATGCCGGCACCGGTATCCTCACAGTAGAAATAAAGTCCGTCGGTCTCACTGGCTCCGTCGAGTGTGATACGGCGTTCCCAGCGATAGCCAATCTTGATATGTCCCTCATGGGTATATTTGACGGCGTTGGTGACAAAGTTGGTAAGTACTTGTTGTACACGTCCCTTGTCAAGCACCGTGATGCACGATGGATAAGGATTGTCCTTCAGGAATTCGACGCCAGGCTCCTGGACACGTTGAGATAACGTCTGGCAGATGTCATCGAAGACCTTCGACATATCCTCCTCTTTAGGATTAATGGCAAGTGCTTGCTCCATGTTGGAGGCTGCAAGGATGTCATTGATAAGGCGCATGAGCATATCGCAGTTGTTACGTATGATGCGGATGAACTCCATGCGCTCCTCAGCGGTATCTACGAGAGGCAGTAGGTCGGAGAATCCCACGATGGCATTGAGTGGCGTGCGGATCTCATGTGTCATATTCGCAAGGAATGCACTCTTCATCTTGCCGGAATTCTCGGCACGTTCTGTCTCCATCTTCAGTCTTTGCTGGGCCTGTATGAGTTTTGTGATCTCACGGACTACACCGAAATAACCTAGACGCTTGCCGTCTGCATCAAAAGTGGGGACACCACTGACAACATACCAGCCAGGTTGCTTTTTGTAATGAGTATAGCTGAAGTAGTGTATGGAGTTGAAAGGCTTACTCATTGTAACAGGATCACTGATGGCTGATAATGAGTCTTCCTTTTCCTCAGGCGTCATGCGTTTTAAGTAATCTTCTAAATCCTCATGGAATTCCGGACTGCGCAGTGAGCGGGAGAAAGTCAGTGTCTTTTCTTCGAGGTTGGAATGCCATACGAACATATCGCTGTTTTCAAGCAAATAGGCAAGATCGCGCTCATAGTTGTTGATGGTCTCAGTAGCTTTACTCAGTTCCCTGTCATGGGCACGTTGGCTCAGGTAATAGTCGCGTTCGGCATCAAGATTGCGGGCTGTGACAATGTAATAGCGCACTTCATCGTTTTCGTCGATGACAGGACGGATGCGGATTTCAATATACTGGTCAATATTGATGGCGGGATAATACATACGGTTACATACATGGAGAGTATCGTGGGAACCTCGTCTATAGACGCCCTTCACCATATCCGTATCAAACATGTTTGTTTCGCGGAAGTATTGTCCAGCCTCACCGTCGAAACCGCAGAGTTGTCTCATCTTTTTATTGATGTCAAGCAGCCATCCGTCTTTATTGTAGAACGACATGGCAATGACATTGGTCTCAAACATACGTGCGTATTTGTTGCCAGTCTCCTGATTGATGCGCTCATTTTCAAGGTCAACAGTGATGTCCTTGAGGGAATAGACGATGTGATGGGCTATTTTCGCCTCCCGCTCGACAATGGCTGTTCCTTCAAGTGTATGCCAATTGGGCTGTAGCCGGGTGCCGAAGTTGAATTGGCGAACAAAATAGCGGTCGTTATTATAGCCTCTGACGAGTGATTGGTGGTGCTTGATAAATTCTTTTTCGGAAGAAGAGTCGAAATGACTGGCAAACTGCTTAAGTGTCATTCCTTCATCAGGAAGCATGTGACCATAGGCATTCCGGAAATGATCTGTGTCAATGTCGTACTCCAACACAAAACTTGTGCCGATCTTCAGGGCCTCGGTCATGATGTTGTTGATGTCCTCATAGCGAGCTACCGCTTGGCGTAGTCTGTTGCGGAGAAGGATGCTCAGCAAGATACTCAAGATGATGATGATGATGGCGCTGACGAGAATGATGAGAGATAGTGGAGAACTCTGTTCCTTCGCACGCTCAGGGTAGAACCACTTGTCGTAGATGGGNNTTGTCGTAACCGATGATGCGCAGTTCTCCTGCAGGGATGTTGATGTCGTCGAGCATCAGACTGTCAAGGTGATACTCCTTGATTTTCATCTGCAGCGGAACGGCTCCCCAGATATAATAGGAATTGCGCCCGTTGCGGATGGCTGTCAGTGCTTCCTTGGGAGAACGGTATTCAATTTGAAATTGTGGGTCGAACTCCTGTTGCAGACGTAGAGGGACGTAGTCGTTCTTCTTCATCATGATGGTGTCGTCATCTTGGATTTGCGAAACCAACCTTAACGGCTCTTGGCTTGGACGTCGCACGGATTTCACAGAATAGTAGGTAATCATATTCTGTGTCATGATGTAGGGGCGCTTCCTGTAATTGACACTCAGCGCGTGGATAAGATCGGCTTGGCGTGATTCAAAAGTCTGGGTACACTGAAACCACTCCTGCATAATAAACTTATGGGGAATCTTCAGCTGGTCGAGGATGATGTTAAGTATCTCGACGTTGAAACCGTCGGGCTCACCCTTGTCGTTTCTGAACTCATAGGGTGGAAACTCCCAGTCGCTGACAATGATGAGAGGGCGGTCTTTTGTATATTCCCTCGTTGATTGGCCAGCAGCAGACTGCAGGGCGGTGATGCTCAGCAGCAATGTGATGGCGGATATGATGAAATGTCTGCTCATGTCGTAGTTTTACCTTTTTATATTCTGTCTGCTTCAATCAACTTACAGGGTATCGAGAACCAGACATTGGTGCCCTTGCCGACTGTGGAATTGATATTGATCGTACCACCAAGGTGCTGGATAAGGTCATGACAGATACTTAGTCCAAGACCTGCTCTGTCGGTATTGCCATCACCNNACGATGAGCTGATCGCCTACGTAGTCGTAACGTACGCGAACCTGGCCTTTTGTAGTGTGCTGTACTGCATTAAGTACGATTTTGTCGATGATGATGCTGATGTTTGTGTCATCTGCTTCAATGAGAAGCTTACGGAAGGGGTTCTCAATAATGTAATCCACACCGGGAACCTTGTCGTGTGACCAGGCTACCTCAACTTTTGAGGGGAACGAAACTGCAAAATCCATAGGTCTTGGCCTCATGGTGATCATATCTGCATCAAGGCGTGAGAGGAACAGAATGTCATTGATGAGCTTAAGCAGCTTGGAGGAGTTCTCCTTGATTTCCCTAATGAAGATGGCTTCATCTTCAGGTGTGTGCTCCATCTGGAAGAGTTCTGAAAAACCTACCACAGCGGTAAGTGGTGTACGGATTTCAAAGCTCATGTTGTGGAGGAAGGCATTCTTGATGACCTCTACATCCTGTGCACGGAGAGTCTCCTGTGCCAATTTGGTCTCAATGGCCTTGAGTTCGCTGATGTCTCTCGCCATTCCGAAGTATTCCGTGAGTTTGCCATTCTTGTCGTGAACGGGAACGAAATGGAATTGAAGATAAAACGGTTGCTGATTTTTTGAACGGAGTATGGTCTTGATGTCAGTACTGACAGCATTTTCCGTGTAACTGTCCATTCCGTTGAGAATGCGCTCGGCCTTTTTCTTCGAGACAGGAGAGACAAGATTGAGCATCCGGGTCTGGGTGAGCTTTTGGCCATTGCCGTTTTCTATCGTATTGAAGACGGTGAGCATGTGCGTATCTGGATTATATTTGACGATACGGATGCCGCCTACATCCAATACGTAGTCCATATTCTGGATATATTCTGTAATCTCTTTGTTGGCTGCTTCCAGTTCAAGTGAGTTGCGCTGTGTCTGCAAATACGACATGGCGATCTCTGTGACGTTACGTCCTGTGCCGAAGATAGCAATCAGCTTGTCGTGACTGTCGCGTACGGGTACTACCTGCAGTTCGTAATATAACTCGCCACGTTTCAAGATCTTGTTCAGCGGACGGCTATCGGGTATGTCGGATTTAAAGATCTGGGTGACATGAATCGGTTCCATGTGCTCAATGTCGAGATCGGGCATGCCAAGTACGTCTTGAATGGTGATATTCATCTTGAGAATCGTGTCAAGGGTGGTACCCATGCTGCTGAGCGCTTTTTGATTGATGTCGCTAATTTTGCCGTCAGGTGAATAGGCTACCATATCGACCATTGCCGAGTTGAAGATGGCTTGATAGTGGAGCATGGTGTCTTTTACCTTTAGTTGGCGAAGCAGTTCCTTGGTGACATCGCTACGTGTGCAGAGAATGGTCTCTGGGCGGCCATTCCTGCTGCGACGCAGTACTGAAAGCGATAGTATGTAGTTGCTGGCCTCCGACTGTCCGGCCTCTTCGAATACCTGCACGTCAATGCTGGCAGAATTCTTGCGTCCGGCAGCGATATCGTCAAGAGCAATCTGCATGTGCCGTACGTCTTCCGGACGATAGCGCTGGGTGAAG